>OCVV012853049.1_pt1 | contig 16657 bp, 14 predicted proteins | sample 1539721 | NCBI WGS metagenome assembly OCVV01 (sample SAMN02144230, study PRJEB22623) | gut metagenome | biome: sheep rumen | host: Ovis aries | place: New Zealand | reverse complement strand
GGTGTCACCTATAGGAGCATATGGTGAATCAAAGGCATATACCAGATGCATCACTGCGAACATAAAGACCAAGGAAATGCTTGCTCATGAGAGTGACGGGCAGATGGTATATTCCTATCAGGAAGAGGAAAAATCTTTTAGCATTTTTATAAATTCCGACGGGAAGGATAAGACATATACGATCAAAGGAATTGATGAGAACGGACAGGAGATAGAGGAAGAGTTTGATCCTTATAATCTTGATCCTGAAATGATGGATTTCCCTGAGTTTTCGGCTCTTTGTATGTATATCAGACAGACCGACGAGACAGCTGACTTGATGTCGAAGATGGTATTTACCGACACAAGCTATTTTAACAGTATTTTTGATAAAGGTGATAGGGTGCCTCTTCTTAAAGATTATGCAGAGGAGTACCGGGAAGTGACTCCCTCCCTTGCAGATCTCGCAAATAAATTATTTGAAACCATAAATACCTTTTTCGACAGAGCAATGAGGGGGAACGGTTTTTCCGATGAGGCATTTTCACTCTTATTTGCGGATATTGATGATGTCGAGACTCAGGAAAAGATAAGTGCGCTCAGAAACAGATACACTTTTTCCGGTACTACAACCGATCCGGTATCTGAAACAATTGTTTCAAAACACAATCAGTATACGGATCCTGATACCGGAGAGATTGTCCCTGTGAATGTCAAATACATTACAGCCTATACGGACCAGGGGATTTCATGTCGGGAAATATCAGATGTTGGTGGAAAGATATCGCAGAGGGATTTATGGAGTCTATCTTATGATTCCCCGGACAGTTATGAAAAGGTTCAGGAGTTCTTAAAGAGTTTTTCGAAGGATCAGAATCTAACATTCGCTCCACAGGAGAAGTTTTGGAAGGATTTTATGAAGGAGGATTTTGATATTGACGGATTCCGTGCATATTACGATTCCACAGATAACGGAAAGATAAATGTTGAGAAGGCCTTACAGGAGGGGAAGAAGCTGGGAGAAGTTCTGACTGAGCCTTATGCTGAATATATCAACAACACTCATTTTATCGGCAAGGTATTTACGGAGCAGGAAATGTGGGATGCCTGGAATGCAAAAATCGAGGCAAACCAGAAAGCAGCTATGGCAAACGGCGTAGGCATAGAATCGCCGACAGAAAACAGCATAACGAAAACTGGCAGTTCTTATGAAGAAAATCCTCTTCCCGGATTTGGAATGGCCCTTGCCGGGAATATGGGATACGGAATGAAAGCATCTTTGGTATCTACCGGCTCAACTGATGATGTGATCGTGCGTGTAAAGCTTGCAACAGGTGGCGGCAACTATGAATCAGTGGATGTGAATCTGTCTGAGTTCAATCCCAGGAACGCAACAGCTGTCGAGATGTTCGCATACTGTCAGTATAAGGATGCCATGGGCGAAGGATCCGGTCATACGTGGGGAAGTTGGAGTGCTATCAAAAAAGTAATCTCTCCTGGTGATGGGATGAATTTTGGCTCTTTAGAGAATATCATGAATGAAAAAAGAAACTGGACCGGCGCATTGGCTAAATCTAAGACATACATGGAAAATCCGAAGTCGGGAGAAACACTCAGCGCTGCAGACCTCTTAAAAATGTTTGAAGAGCAGAATAAACTGACGGCAGAAGAGCTTAAAGAAGGTGATGATTGGCGCAATATGTCTGATGATGACTGGGACAAGCTTTTATCCGGAGTTGATAATTATATTGATGCATATAAAGAAGATATCCGGGAGAGAGTAAGGAAACAGATGGAAGCAGCCCGGAAGGCGGCATTGGAGGCAGATTCTGAAATGAGAAGCACAGCTGCACAGGAAGCCGCTTTATCGGTGGCAGCCAGTGGATTTGATGCTGGAGATGATTCTGAGGGAGAAGAGGCTGCAGAAACGATGGGAGAAGATCCGGGTATCGACCATGAGAAAAACTGGACTAAGAAACTTAAGACGGATTATCAGACGGTATTACGCACGGCTAAGGCGGCACAAGCTATGGAGAGCATGGCGTTGAACCGGATGGAGGAAATGGCATCCAATGGAATATCGACGTATGATTCGTATGTTGGCATGGCGGCAAGGTATTTGAGAGACAGAAGGAAGTTGTTTACATCATGAGAGGTAGTGAACTGATTGCGGTTGTTGGATATAAGGATAGTTGAGGAAATGACAGCGGAGGCAGAGTTATGACATTAAATCTTCAAAGGATTAATAATATAGATCAGATCAACGGAAATCCCGAAGATAAACCATCTGAGAAAAAGAGTTCGGCACAGATCAAAGCTGAATTTGTCAAGGAAATCATGGATAGGATTAACGGAGATGATTTCGAGTCTGAGGAAGAACGGCAGGCATTTGAGAATAAGATCCAGCAGAAGATAAAGAATGGAGCCAAGCTATCTGCGAAGGAAATGGCTTATATCCGCAGAACCAATCCATATATTTATCAGCAGGTTGTCAGGGTTCAGCAGCGCAGAGAGGCTTTGAAAGAGCAATTAAGGCACTGCCGAACAAAAGAAGAGGCACAGCAGGTTATGAGCAATGCCATGACATCCATCAGTGACAAGGATCCTGCAAGAGATGCGATGATTGCCGCCGTACAGAATGTAAGTCAGCAGTTCAGAGATTCCGAGGCATATCAGAAGCTACCGGAGACGGAAGAAGATTTAAAAAAGGCCAAGAAATCCGATAGTCCGATGGAGGATCCCTTTAAGGAGGATGCAGAGGAAGATGATGGTAGCACGGTGTCTTACAGTTTCGGATCAGGAGGGTACCAGGAGGCAGTAACAGGCACAACGCCTGGCGAAACAGTATTTCAAGCCGGAGCCTGACTAATTATATGTCATAGAGAACAGAGGATTGGATGATTATCCAGTCCTCAAATTCTTTCGGGGCGGACTGCCCTTTCTTGACAGCAGTTTTCCTTTTCAGAGCCTCAGCCTTGAAATCTTCAAAAGCGGCTTTCATTTTTGAAAGTTGTTCCGGAGAAGTGTTCTCTGATTTCTCTGCCCGGTGGATGATGTTACGCCACCGTTGGCATTCATTTTTATATGTCCGGTCATAGCTGAGAAATGTTTCATTGTGCAAATCGGATGATATATGGAGAAATATCGCATCTCTTTTGTCAGGCGTGATAGCAAGACATATAGAGGACGTGGATTTGAAAAATCTTCTATCCTACACCGAAGGCGAGATAGATTATCATGACAATCATTCCTATCCGGATTATGGACTTATGAAGGTTTTGGAAGAAAGTTCGGATGCAATAGATATGTATCTTCATCATTTGCCGGATCAGTTAACCTACAGCGTTACATATAAGATTGCCACACCTGATGATATGGAACTTATGATGAGCAGTCGTCTTGAAATGCTTAAGGTGGTAAATGACCTGAATTATACATATGAGTATAGTGATGAGATAGTAAAGGGCAGCAGGGAATATTTCGAAAAAGGGGATCATACAACTGTTCTTGCTATGGACGGAAAAAGAGTTATAGGCTGTGCATCAATCTGCTACATGTACATTATGCCAACTTTCTATCATCCCACAGGAAAGCGAGCGCACCTCATGAATGTATATACGATGAAAGAATGGCAGAGACAAGGTGTTGCAAAGAAAATGGTATCGATGCTGATAGACGAAGCCCGGAAGCGGGGAGTTACTGAAATCAGTCTTGATACTACAGAGGAAGGACGTCCTTTATATAAAAGACTTGGTTTTATCGAATCAACAGAAGGGATGGTTCTTGTAAATAAATAGGGAAAAAGAATTAAGAAGAATTATCCCAATTTTGCCAGAACATAAAAAAAGAATTATAATCTGCAATGGGTTTCTGAAATATGGATAATTACGAAGATGGAGATTTGGAAGTAAGAAATGAAGAAATATAAAAATAAAAAAATCTGGGAGCTGTATTCGCATAAATATGCCTTTTTTGTAGCAGGCATGGTTATGACGCTCATAGCTGTAGAACAGATCAAGGCAGACATGGACGAGTTCCTGCTGGGACAGCTTATGAATGGCTGGGGGAACGATGAAGTCTCGGAAGCGGAAGAAATCGTTGTTTTCTGTCAGAAAAAGTAGTGGATGACCAAAACTATGGCGTGTAGCTACGCTTTAAGCGTTGGCTGCTCGCTATTTTTTTTGACTTGACGGCTAATTCGAATTAGCTTACAATAAGGCTAATTCAAATTAGCTGAAAAGGGGAGTGAAATGGATACCAAACACAGAATACTGGATGAAGCATTGACGTTGTTTTCCGAAAAGGGATATGCAAATGTTTTTGTGGCTGATATTGCAGATAGAGTCGGGATTAAAGCTCCATCCCTTTATAAGCATTATAAAAATAAGCAGGCTATCTTTGATGCAATTATCGAAGAGATGAACAGACGATTTTTGGAACAGGCAGGTGCACTTCAGATCAATGGAACAGATGCTTTGGTGGATGCTGAAATCTATAAAAATATATCTGAGGATCAGCTGATCACTCTCGGAAAGAATTTATTCCTTTATTTCTTACATGATGAGTATACAAGGAGGTTTCGCAAGATGCTGACCATAGAGCAGTTTCATGATAAGAAACTATCGGATGTATATATGAAAAAGTATGTAGACGATCCGCTTTCCTATCAGGGAATGCTTTTGGAAATGATGGTTTCCGCAGGCGTTTTGCAGACTGAGAATGTGGAGATCATGACATTACATTTTTATGCTCCGATTTATATGCTGCTGACCATATGTGATCGGGAGCCGGAACGGGAGACAGAGGCACTTAAAACATTGGAAGCGCACATCCGACAGTTTAACAGGTTATACGCTAGAAATGAGAAAAAACATTCAGGACAATAGAATGAAGTCAGGGAGGAAAAAGAGTTGAAAATAACGGTAATCAACGGAACCGAAAAACACGGTGTGACCTACAGAATGAAAGAGATATTTTTAGAGGGATTTAAGGATAGTGCAGAGATCACGGAATACTACCTTCCAAAGGACGGTCCGGGATTCTGTACGGGATGTACCACATGTTTCAGAGGAAACCAGAATCTTTGTAAGGATGCACAAAAAGTTCAGAAGATCGAGAAGTCCTTACTTGAAGCGGATCTGCTGGTCTTTGCGTCGCCTGCCTATGTTTTCCACACTACCGGAGCAATGAAAGCGATGCTGGATCATTTCGGATACCGATGGATGCCGCATCGTCCTGCCAAAGAGATGTTCGGAAAACGTGCCGTAATAATCACGCAATGTCTCGGGGCGGGCGCCGGATCCACAGCAAAGGATATAAAGGATAGTCTTTCGTGGTGGGGGATTTCTTCAATCAGGGTTGTAAGTTTTAAACTGATGTCGGAAATTGACTGGGATAAAATCGATGAAAAGAAAAAAACGTCTTTCAAAAAGAAGCTGAAAAGTGTTGCGGGAAAAATGCGTGCCATCAATTATAATAAACCCGGCCATACGAGTCTGATAGTAAAGGCAAAATTCTATGCCGTAAGGATGCTTCAGAAAAGTCTTGGTAAGCAGAATCCCGAATATACCGACTATAAGTATTGGAAAGAGAACGGCTGGATCGGAAAAGTAAGACCATGGAAGTCTGTATAAACGCGACACACTGCGGTCGTGTTTTCTTTGTTATAATTGAAACATAGCGTGAGAGGGAGGTTCGGTCATGACGAAGCCACAATTTCGGGATTTTGTATTAGAGCAGCTGTCAGGACTTGATGAGATCACCTGCAGAGCGATGATGGGCGAGTATATCCTTTATTATCGAGGCAGAGTATTCGGCGGTATCTATGATGACAGACTTCTGGTAAAGCATGTTCCTGCAGTGCTGAAAATGCTGCCGGATGCATCAATGGAGCTTCCTTATGAAGGAGCAAAGGAGATGATTCTGGTGGAAGATATTGATGACCGGGAGTTCCTGTGTAAGCTGGTCGAGAGTATGTGGGATGAACTGCCGGAAAGAAAAAAGAGAAGAAAGGCGGAACGGCATTAAATGCATTTTGTTGATGCAAAAGGAATTCTGACCGGAAGCGGTGGATACTATGGAATGAATATTTACAGAGGATGCACTCACGGCTGCATTTACTGTGACAGCAGGAGCCGGTGTTATCAGTTTACGCATCCCTTTGAAGATATTGAGGTAAAACAGAATGCACCGGAGCTTCTGGAAAAGACATTGAAGTCGAAAAGAAAAAAGTGCATGATCGGAACAGGTGCGATGTCAGATCCTTATATGCACTGTGAGGAAAAATTGGAGCTTACAAGGAAATGTCTGAAGATCATCCTGGAGAATGGTTTCGGTGTTGCAGTTCAGACAAAATCGGATCGAATTCTTCGGGATATTGATTTGCTGTCAGAAATTAACCGCTCTGCAAAATGTGTGGTGCAGATGACTTTAACAACTTATGACGATGACCTGTGCCGGATTATAGAGCCGAATGTATGTAACACAAAACGTCGTATAGAAGTGCTGGAAGAAATGCAGAAAAGGGGTATTCCTACGATCGTCTGGATTACACCGATTCTGCCTTTTATCAATGATACAGAGGATAATATCAGAGCAATCCTGAATGAGTGTGTCAGGGTTGGTGTGAAAGGAATCATCGACTTCGGAATGGGACTGACGCTTCGGGAAGGCGACAGGGAATACTTTTATGCTGCGCTAGACAGGCATTTTCCGGGAATGAAAGAGCGCTACATTAAAATGTATGGTAATGCGTATGAACTGCCAAGTCCGAATGCACAAGAATTAAAGGATATATTCCTGAGAATCTGTGAGGACAATGGAATCCTTTCAACTCCGGAGGCATGTTTCGGATTTATGCAGGAACTTCCGGATAAGTATCAGCAGATGAGTGTTTTTGATCTTGTTTCCGAATAATCACTCTACTTTCCGTAGGAGGTTCGGAAATAGCTGTGGCTTTATTATTATGTCATGGAATGTTTCACAAACTGAGAGAATGATGTATACAGCCTAAGACTACATGGTGTGGGAAGTTTTAGTTATAAAAAAAAGAAAATCCACCTTGACAAATTAGATTGCGTAAAATATAATTGTGTAAAATGGGAAACGAACAAAGGAGGAAAAATTTTATGGCAGCAATATATGATTTTACAGTAAAGGACAGAAAGGGTAATGAGGTTAATCTTGGCGAGTATGCAGGCAAGGTGCTGCTTGTGGTCAATACGGCTACAGGGTGCGGTTTTACACCCCATTATGAACCCCTTGAGGCAATGTACAAGGACCTCAGGGATAAGGAATTTGAGATACTCGATTTCCCCTGCAATCAGTTTGCAGGCCAGGCTCCGGGAACAGAGGATGAGATACATGAGTTTTGTACCCTTAAGTTCGGGACAGAGTTTCCCCAGTTCGCAAAGATTGATGTGAACGGAGAAAATGCAGATCCGCTGTTTGCATGGCTGGCAACCGAAAAGCCGTTTGAAGGCTTCGGCAAGGGAATCAAGAATTTTTCCCTTGATAAATTTGCGGATATGAACAATAAAAAGTTCGGAGACAAGGCATACATTAAGTGGAATTTTACCAAGTTCCTTATCGGCCGTGATGGGCAGGTGATCGCAAGATTTGAGCCTACTGTAGATATGGAAGAGGTTAGGAAGGCAGTAGAAAATATTCTTTGACCGGTGTTTTTCCGCAGTTCTTTTGCGTGGATGGAATATGATTTATATGACTATAACCATGCAAGGATGAAGGGGGAAGGACATGAAGATAGGAATAATAGGATATGGCAGTATGGGGAAAATGCTTCTTATGAAGTTTAGCGAATCAGGTAAAGTAAAGTATGACGAACTTTTCATATCAAACAGGACCATATCTAAAATCGCAGAAGCTCCTGATAAATATGTCATTTGCAGAACAAATACTGATCTTGCGCAGTCGTCGGATATTGTCTTTATATGTACTCGTCCGACAGATCTGTTATCCGTTCTTAGGGAGATTTCCGGTGTGGTTAGAGAAGATACACTGATCGTATCACTTAACGGAAGCATTACATTTGAGGCTCTGGAGAGGGTCAGCAACCGGAAATACGCAAAAGTTATTCCAAGTTTAACTGCCGAGATAAACAGATCTCAGACACTTGTTACATATAACGGATTTGTTAGCGGTGATGACAGGAAAGGATTAAGCGGATTGCTGTCCTGTATCGGTAATGTAATAGAATTACCTGAAAATGAGATGGGCATGGGATCCGAACTTGTAAGCTGTATGCCGGGATTCATCGCCTCCGTATTTGATGTGATCTGTCAGTCTGCTATGGCTCATACTTCGATCCCGCAGGAGCAGGTGATCAAAATGGTTCTGGATACCCTTTGCTCTACGGGAGAGCTTATGATTCAGAAGGAGATGAGCTTCGAAGATGTGGTAAACCGTGTAGCAACTCCTGGAGGTATCACCGAGGTGGGGACTCGTGTTATACATGACGGATTTCCAGATATTGCCGATGAGATGTTCGAAAAAACTCTCGCTAAGAGAAGGGAAATCTGTAAAAACAATCTTTGACCTGCATAAAAATAGAATGTAAGATAATTGCAAAATCCGTGACAGAAAAGAGGGGAAAATTGGATATAAAATAAAAACCCCGGTGCAGGAATGCATCGGGGGGCTGTTTGTTTTATAATGCAATTTTATCGATATAGCTTTCGATATAGTGATTATTTTCTTCGACCTCTTCTTCCTCGTTGTAGAAGGCGTTCAAGAGGTTATTTTTGAAGAAATTGTATTCCTTTGAGCGGAGAAGTTCTGTGCGGACACGGGGCCTGCGGAAAGGTACTTTGATCTCCGCTGAGATCCTTCCGGGAGCGGAATCCATCATGATGATCCTGTCAGACAGGAAGATTGCTTCATCGATATCATGAGTTACAAAAAGCACGGTCTTTTTCTTCTCGGAATCATTTTCCCAGAGTTCTAACAGCAGTTCCCACAAGGCAGTGCGGTTTTTGGGATCTATGGCACCAAAGGGCTCATCCATCAGCAGTATATCCGTATCCATGGCAAGTGCCCTGGCGATGGCTACTCTTTGCTGCATTCCGCCTGACAGCTGACCGGGATATTTATTTCCGAAATTATCCAGTCCGACTTTTTTAAGATATTCATCTGCAATCTGTAATCTCTCTGCGCGAGACAGTTCTTTGCGGCTTTGTTTGATTCCGAAGGCAACATTATTTCTTGCCGTCATCCATGGAAAAAGGGAATACTGCTGGAATACGACACCTCTGTCTATCCCGCATCCTTTTACCGGTTCGCCGTTTATCTTTACGGTTCCTGATGAAGGGTGGTTAAGCCCTTCCAGGACGCTTAGGAGTGTACTTTTTCCGCATCCGCTGGAGCCGATGATGCTGACGAATTCTCCCTCTTTTACGGTTAATGATACATCCTGCAGAGCTGTAAAGCTGCCCTTCTTTTCTGCATAATCCAGTGACAGATGATCGATTTCAATTTTATTCATGAGCCTACCTCCGTTTATTTTGGTTTCCAGCGAAGCAGGTGGTTTTCCAGCTTACTGATCAAAAAAGTGATGATACTTATTATTATTCCAATCACAAGGATACCTACAATGATCCTTGTAAAATCTCCAAAATTTGAATAGTACTTAATGTAATATCCGATGCCTGCCGATCCCCCGATCATTTCTGCTGATGTCAGCATGATAAAGGAATAGGCTAAACCCTGATTGCATCCTATGAAGATCTCTGACAGGGAGGCCGGAAGTATCACATTTATCATCCGGGAAAAGAATCCCACATTCAGTACCTTGGCAGAGTCAAGATACTGTTTTTCTACGCCCTTTACACCCACATAGGTTGATGAAAAAATGGGCCAGAAGGATGACATAAAGATGACAAAGGTTGATACTGATTCATATCGCGGCAGCAGAGCAATTGCATACGGGATATATACAATGGGTGGTATGAGTTTCAGGAAAGTGGTGATGTAAGTTATGCTGTTCCCGAATTTCTTGCTCATTCCCAGTACTGATCCCAGAAAGATGCCCAGCACCAGAGCACTCAGATATCCTTTGCCCAAAGTGATGAGAGAGCTCAATATGTCTCCCGGCAGACGGCTGTCACTGAACATCTGGCGTAATACTATCTCTGGAGAGGGAAAAAGGGCTTCCTCAAGGATCCCGGTCTTTGCTGTAAGGATTACCCATATACCAAGTACTGCAAGGACAGTTCCGGTGATACTTTTTGTAGTGACATATATGTTTTTTTCAAATGCCGCTATATTTACCGCTAAATAGATAATGAATACCACCGTGGCCAGGATCATGGTATAGGTTGCTATGCCCCTGATATCGCCCTCGGTCCGATTGGGGACAGGCTGTAACAGCCAGAGGACGATATACAGGATGACAGTGGAATTGATAAATCGGTTAAATGGTCCGGTTTTCTTATCCATGATCGATCACACTTCAATCGCAGCAGGCTGCCACTTTTTCTTCAGCATCACCGCAGCAGTCAGCGGTTTCGCCTGTGGTGCCATCTTTTGTGCAGCAATCAGCAGTATAAAGAGCATTCTCATGATACTCCTGAAGCTCCTTCAGGTACGCATTATCGGGATCTTTGCTGATCAGGTCGTTAAGTGCAGTCTCATAAATCTCGTTATTTACAGACTCGGTTACATTGATCTCCTTATCAATATAGCCTAGAGTCAGCATTGCGTTGTAGAAGGTTACAGTCTTGGACTCATCGGGATCGGGATTGTTGATGGAGTGGTTGTATGTATCCTCGTAAAGGATCTCCCTGTCGATGTCCAGATATTTCAGTGCATCATCGATGGACTTATCTTTGTCCTCAAGCAGGAACTGTGAAGCGCGGATCATTGCTCTGGTAAAAGCAACGTACTTGTCAGGATCTGCGTTTATATTCTCCGTCAGGGTTACCTCGCGGCAGCAGATGGGATGATCGAAGTAATCAATCTCGTCGCAGTACATAAGGGGAATATATCCGTCATTTAAAGCAATCTGGCGAAAAGGTGCATATACGGCTGCTCCGTCGATCTCTTTGTTCTTTAATGAATTGAAAGCGTCAGTTCCGCTGTCAGCAGTAAGTATGGTGATGTCTTTTTCAAGGTCAAAACCGGCTTCCAGCAGTGCAGTGCGGAATTCTATATCGTATGTACTGTTGGCCTGTAAAACAATGGTTTTGCCTTTCAGAATTTCCAGATTATTGTGGTACTCTTCTTCACTGAGCCCTTCAACGAGATCAGGATCGATGACAAGTGCATGTCCGTCGCTCATTACTCCTCCGAAAGAAGTGATATCGTGTCCTTCGCCGATAAACTTGATCAGATTGGTAGCGTTTATGGGAGCTACATCGAGCTTTCCGGACTCTAATGCAGCGAGCTCCTCTGTATTGTTGCTGTACTGAGTCAGAGTTACATTCAGTCCTTCCTCAGCAAAAAAGCCCTCCTCATAAGCGATGAAGTAAAGAATATGACCTGTTGCCGGCAGATGTCCTATATTGAAGTCTACCAATTCTTCAGTACTACCGTTATCTGAAGCTTCTGCTGTTGTTGCCCCTGCTGTTGTACCGGCCGGTCCGCATCCTGTAAAGGATATTGTTGCAGCCAGGGCCAATGATAAGAATTTTGCCCATTTTTTCATAGTTGTTTCCTCCATGTATTAAAATTGTTTTCATATGTTGCATTATATTGGGGGCTGGCTGTAGAATCTAATATATGATAATTATTGTCTGCTATAGACAGAGCCTATTACCCGAATCTTCTATCTCTCTTTCCATTTGATCAAAAATGAAAAGATTGGTATGGTGGTACAATACGCCGTTTTTGTATGCGTTAACCGTCGCAGCGGTATCCATACATCTTGCATATGTTCTTCATCGGCTGAGTGCAATGGTAACAGGCAGAAAAATATAATAAGAAAAACACAAACTTATTTCTTTTGTTACAAGATCAGGGGGATCTGATTCCCATACTGCTATTCTGGCAAGAACTATGGGACTGCCGGCTCTTGTTGGGGCAGATATTAAAGAAGAATACGATGGGCTGATGGGAATGGGGGTCGATGAGCTGTCTGTTCCTTCAAATAGAATTCTCCGGTTAAGATGCGTGATAAGAAATTCTGGATTTGAATAAAGTATCCTTTGACCTGCGTTGAAAAAGTATATACAATTGTTTTAGCCGCATAGCAGGCGGCGGAAAGAGGCTAAAAATGAGACGTTGCGTTGCATCAGCTCCATGCAGAGTTTGAGGAGACTGTATGGAGGAAAGGATCCGGGAATATAGTGATCTGAAAATCCTCAAGCTTTGCTTCTTGAATTGATATTGGATTAAAAAACAAAGGAGCAAAGAAATGAATAAAAAAGAAAATAGTTTAAGGGATTTTTATATCCTTTGGAGTACGCAGAGTTTATCACAGCTGGGCAGCAGCATTACGGCGTTTGCCCTGACACTGTGGCTGTATGAAAAGACGGGATCTGCCTTAAGTACTGCGGCACTGACGATATGTACGTACGCTCCCTATGTGTTAATGAGCATTTTTGCGGGGGCACTGACAGACCGGTTTGACAAGAAAAAGACCATGCTCGTCTGTGATACCATTGCGGCTCTGTGTACCCTGGCGGTATTTGTGCTGTACAAGACTGGCAGTCTTGCGATATGGCATCTTTATGCGGTCAATATTTTTTCAGGGCTTATGAATACTGTACAGCAGCCGGCTTCTGAAGTGACGATGACATTGATAGTTCCTAAGGAACGTTATCAGAAGATCAGTGGACTGCAGAATCTGTCCAGGTCCCTTATTTCGGTGCTGAATCCGCTTATCGCTTCCGCGTTGTATGCGTTTGCCGGTCTGGACGTTGTCATAGCTGTTGACCTGATAAGTTTTGTGCTGGCTTTTGTGGCATTGGCAGGGTTCATACGTATCCCTGCTTCACAGAATGAGAATAAAGAGAGTACGCTTAAACTGGCGAAGGAAGGTCTGATATTCCTTAAAAAGACCCCGATGATAATGACACTGATCCTTTTTATGTCGGGAGTCAATTTGGTAGCGTCTGCATTTGATGCAACGCTTCCCGGATATGTTATTCCTAATCCCAAAGGCGGCTCTGCGGTATTCGGGCTTGTTACTTCAGCTGCCGGAGTGGCAATGGTTATCGGAAGCATACTGGTGTCATTTATGCCTAAACCCAGGGACAGGGTAAGGGTGGTGTATATCACAATGCTCATCTCTCTGGGAAGTGAGAATTTTATTCTTGCACTGTCAAGAGAACCGGTGCTGTGGGTGATCGCCCAGGTGATAGGCTGGATACTTGTTCCGGTCATGAGTACAAACCTTGAGGTTATACTGAGGAATTCTGTTCCGGTAGAACTGCAGGGCAGAGTGTATGCATGCAGGAATACTTTTCAGTTTTTTACCATTCCCATAGGTCTTTTTCTGGGAGGACTGATGGTGGATGAGGTCTGTGAACCGTTTATGGAAAGCCACAGTTACTTAAATTTTTTGACATTTATGTTTGGAAGCGGCAAAGGTTCCGGGGCAGCGCTTATGATGTTCGTGCTGGGCATAGCCGGCGTTATTATGTGTCTTGTTACCGGGCAGCGGCTTAAGAAGTACCATTACAGTGATGATTGATAATGAACAGCAAAAATCATAATAGCAGGATGTTTATTATTTACTTAAGGGGTGAGCAAGGTAAATGGGGATGAGGATTTGTGCTTTTATCGGTGATATGTATCGTGATTATTCGACGATTATCATCAAAACGCTTCAGAAAAGGGCCCTTGAAGCAGGGCATCAGATTGATATTTTTGGCAACTGCTCGGTTCCAAGTGAGAATCCTCTGCATGCCGAGGGATTAAAGAGTATTCTTGCAATTCCTACGCTTTCAACATATGACGGTATAATCCTGTGCTCCGACACCCTGCACCATGCAGGTCTTAACCGGGAACTTCTTGATAACCTTCACGCAACCCCTGATCTCCCGCCTGTTGTGAGCATTCGTTCCGAAGAACCGGGGTTCTGTAACATACTGCCTGACAATCGTGGCATTATGTACGAGATCTCACAGTATGTCATAAAAAAATGCGGAAGCGGCGACATAGGATTTGTTACAGGCCGAAGTGATCTATGGGATTCTGCTGAGCGGCAGATTGGATTTGAAAATGCGATGCGAAGTGCCGGTTACACAGTTGAACCGGACATGATCTTTCACGGGAATTACTGGTTTGACCAGGGAACTGAGATTGTCGACTTTTTTCTTAGGGACGATGGTACTCTCCCTAAAGCAATCATATGTTCCAATGACTATGAGGCTCTGGGTGTTTCGGATGAGCTGCTCGCACGTGGCTACAGGATCCCTCAGGATATCATGATTACGGGGATTGATAACATAGATCTTGCCACAAGCCATTCCCCTTCGATCACCACATCGGAAATTTCCGCAACTGCTCTTGCAACCGCGGCAATCGAGACACTTGAAAAAATCCATGAAGGCGGAGAGACCGACATAAATGTAGCCATTCCGGGCAGGATCTACACCCGTGAAAGCACAGGAGACGTACCTTCCGAACGCGATATTAGAGAGGCCTACAACCGCATTGAACTGATCCAGAGAAAATACTACGACAAGACCAGAAACTTTGTCCTGCTGAGCTCAGACTTCGAGGATGCGCTGAATTATAACGACAGTATAAAACTGGTTCTTAACTGCATACGCAGCCTGGGGCTGTTTAAAAAATGTTATATCTGTAAATATACGGAGAACACACGTGAAGTATGCGGATACTTCAATGAAGGTGATGAAAACATTGTGACCGGACTTGGCTATGACAGCGGTAAACTCCTGCCGGATGAATTCGATGCTAAGGTTACGGGGATCCGTATCTTCCTTCCGATTTATTACAAAAATGAAGTCTATGGCTACACGGTCATGGAACTCGATCCGGAGATTCAGGGGTTCGTCGATGAACAGCTTGAGTTTATTCTTATGCTCTTTGGACAGACCATCAACCGTCTGCAGCTTTACAAACGTATCTTCGAATTTGGGGATATTATGGAATTATACGTCCGCGATGCCATGACAGGGTTATATAACCGCAGAGGTTTTGATAATAACATTTCAGCACTTTTTAAGAACGGTACATTCGGCAAGTATAAGATTGCTGTTGCAAGTATCGACATGGATGGTCTCAAGACCATAAATGATGAGTATGGTCACGCTGCAGGTGATGAGGCCATCAAGGAGGTTGCCCGATGTATCACTTCGTCTCTCTCTGCTAACGAGTTTGCTGCACGAATGGGCGGTGATGAGTTCGAGGCTGTCCTGGTCTATATGGATTCCGAACGTATCAGCCGGTTCATAAAGAGTCTTCGCACTGCTATCAGTGATGCAAACGAAAAACTTAAGACGGATTATACCCTGAGTGCCAGCGTTGGCATCTGCGAGGTCACTGAGTGGAATGCGCTTATGGAATGCATGAATAAGGCTGACAAGATGATGTATCAGGAGAAAAAGAGCCATAAAAAAACATAAAAAAGATAAAAAGCTTTTGAAAAAAGAGTAATAAAATGTCTTGACCCGGCGTCAAGACCCAGAGAGGTATTGAGTTCAGACGGTGGGCCAATAAGGTTTTGAAGGATTATATCATTAAGGGCTGTGCAATAAATGACAAACGACTCGAAGCCTTACAAAAGACCGTGGGATTTACACCTCGTTTACACCTTTTAAAGGTGAGCTACCCGATGAATGATGAGAGCACTCTGCGAGATGCAGGGTGCTTTTTCTATGGATGAGTAGCAATTAAGGTAGCAAATAAAGTGGTAAATAAAGTAGCAAAAAGAGAACAGATATGATGCCTAACTATTTTATAGACAAACTATTTAATTACATCATCAATTGCTTAAGTGCATCATTTTTATGAAATTGATGTAGTTAACATTGACAATGAGTATAATGAGTGTTATTATTTAAATGCATCATTATATCCGCTTATGAGTAAATTGATGTTTAAATGAGGATATTAAAATGAGAAATTTTGATTACAGTAAAAAATGGGAAAAACTACTGACACCGGAAATAGTGGCACTGCTTACGCAGATCCATGAGTATAAAGGTGAGCAGTCACTTTTTATAGAAGCGAAGGCAGATACACTGACGAGACTTGTTGAGATTGCGAAGATTCAGAGTACCGAAGCATCCAACAAGATTGAAGGTATCTATACTTCCGATGCGAGACTGAAAGCACTTGTTAAAGATAAGACTACGCCTAAGACGAGAAACGAGCGTGAGATTGCCGGCTACAGGGATGTGCTTAATACAATCCATGAGAGTCATGATTACATATCGATAAGACCGAATATGATCCTTCAGCTTCACAGAGATTTATATAAGTTTGAAGGTTATGATATCGGAGGAAAGTATAAAGCAGCGGATAATATCATTGAGGAAGAGGATGAACAGGGCAACGAATTCGTAAGATTCAGACCGGTCCCTGCTTGGGAAACGCCCGAGGCAATCGAGAATCTTTGTAATGAATTTGACAAAGCTCTCGTGACCGGGACAATAGATCCGCTTCTTCTGATACCAATGTTTATACTGGATTTTTTATGCATCCATCCGTTTAATGACGGCAACGGAAGAATGAGCAGACTGCTTACATTGCT
>OCVV011360499.1_pt1 | contig 16658 bp, 18 predicted proteins | sample 1539721 | NCBI WGS metagenome assembly OCVV01 (sample SAMN02144230, study PRJEB22623) | gut metagenome | biome: sheep rumen | host: Ovis aries | place: New Zealand | reverse complement strand
GTCCAGATACTGGTAGCCGCCCTCAATGGCGCGCTCGAGCAGGGCGCGGGCGTACTCGCAGGTGTAGTTGGACATGTAGTAGGTGGCGATGTCGATGGAACCGGTGTTCGGGGCGCGGAGCCTGGTAGAGAAGCAGTTGTCAACGTTGAGCAGGACCTCGGGGATGTGGAAGCAGGTATAGCCCAGGCAGATGCCGCCATCGGCCTTCGCTTTTTCCACAAGCTCATTGTCGGCGTTCTCAAGCAGGTTCTCAAAGTAGATCAGATGCTTAAGATCTTTCAAATGTTACACCTCTTCTTCTCAGATAATTTCTATTTTGTGGAGTGCGTCCTGCACTCCCGTGAGCATGGGAGAATCCGCCGGCAGCCCCATAACGCTGTTGCCCTTGATGTCGTTGGCAGCGAACTGGCTGTCCGCGGGGATCGTCGCGAGGATCTCCACGCCCGGAACCTGCGTCAGCGACGCGAGCTCGGGGTTGGTCACGCGGTTGAGGATGACGCCGATGCGGTCATAGTGGATGAGCTCGTCGGCGACGTTCTTGATGGTGGTGACGACCTGGGCGCCCTTCTTGCTCTGGTCGGTGATGAGCAGCAGATGGGTGACCTGATCCATCACGCGGCGCTGGATCTGCTCGATGCCTGCCTCGCCGTCGATCACGACGTAGTCGAAGCTGTTGGCGAGCATGCCGATGACTTCCTTGAGATACGAGTTGACCTTGCAGTAGCAGCCGGAGCTCTCCGGCCTGCCGATGGCCAGAAACGCGAAGCCCGGCATCTCCACCAGCGCATCGAAAATACGAAAGCGCGCCTCGGAAAGAAGCTCGAGCGCCTCTCTGGTCTCGCCGTTTTCCACGCTGTCGACGATGCTCATGCGAATCCCGTCGAGCGTGAGTTTGACGTCTACACCAAGAGCAACCGACAGGCCGACGGCGGGATCCGCGTCGATCGCAAGGATCTTCTTGTCGGGATACTTCTCGACAAGCGTCCTCACGATGCACGCACAGATCGACGTTTTGCCGACGCCGCCCTTGCCTGCGACCGTGATGATCTTGGCCTTATTTTCCATATGCGTCCCCCCTGACGAAAAAGCAAATAGCCATAGTGACCCCACTATGAAATGTTCGGAGTTATTGTAGCATAGATACGGAAAAGATGCAAGCAGCAGCGGATGAAAATGTGCAAAACGCCGGAAACCGATACAAATTCTTCCGAAAATCGTCAAGAAATTATCAGCTGTTTATACAGCGGAAAAGTATCTGTCAAAGGGCAGAGAGAGAAGGCCGCAGGAAAAAGATTGCGCTTGATTTTTCTCACGGGTTTGGTATAATAAACGCGAATAAGCGGGGCTTCGGCCCTTTGCTCTCAGGAAGGAAGAATAACATGGAGATTACGAAAGAAACCACCATGGGCGAAATGCTCGAGTATGATATGGGTATTGCCTACGTGCTGATGCAGGCCGGCATGCACTGTGTCGGCTGCCCCTCCTCCATCGGGGAGTCCCTGGAGATGGCTTGCGCCGTCCACGGCCTCGATCCCGATGTGGTCCTGGCCAACATCCAGGAGTATCTGGCGGGCCGCGCCTGATACGGAAAAACAAAACAGCGGAGCGACCGGGATAATCCCGCGTCGCTCCGCTGTTTTTGTATGCCGCGCTCAGACGATCTGGAACAGATAGAATTTGAGATAATCCGTCTCCGGGACGTTCCACAGAATGGGGTGATCCGGCGCCTGCTGCCGCGCCTCGATCTGCCGCAGCTGCACGCCCGCGTCCGCCGCGGCGGAGCGGAGCATCCGCTGGAACAGCTCGTCCGGCATGAAGTGGCTGCAGGAGGCAGTGGCGAGGTAGCCGCCGCGGGGCAGGAGCTTCATGGCGCGGAAGTTAATGTCCTTGTAGCCGCGCTGCGCGTTTTCCACGGTCTTGCGGTTCTTGGTGAAGGCCGGCGGGTCGAGGATCACAAAGTCGAAGGGCTTGTCCTTGGAATTGGAGAGCGCCGTCAGCAGCTCGAACACGTCCTGCTGGCGGAAATCGACCACATCCTCAAGCTGATTGCGGACTGCATTGCGTCTGGCCTCCTCCACGGCGAGCTGGGAGATGTCCACGCCCACGACGGCGCGCGCCCCGCCCCTGGCGGCATTGAGCGCAAAGGAGCCGGTGTGCGTAAAGCAGTCGAGCACGCGGCGGCTGTCCGCCAGACGGGCGACGGCGAGCCGGTTGTATTTCTGGTCCAGAAAGAAGCCGGTTTTCTGCCCGTTCTCCACATCAACCTCGTAATAGATCCCGTTCTCGCAGATCTCCGTCACGGGCCTCTCCGGCGTCTCGAGGCCGGGGAGCGGGAACCAAGCCTTGCTCTGCTCCAGTCCCTCGAGGGAGCGGATGGCCACATCGTTGCGCTCATAGAGCCCGCGGATCTCCTGTCCGTCCTCGCGCAGCGTCTCCACGAGCAGGGGGAAGAGCATGTGCTTGATACGCTCCATACCCACAGAGAGCGTCTGCGCAACGAGCAGATCGGAGAAGCGATCCACCGTCAGGCCGGGGAAGCCGTCCGCCTCGCCGAAGATCACCCGGCAGCAGGAGATATCCTGCCCCATCACGCTTTTGCGATAGTCCCAGGCGTAGCGGATGCGGCGGCGCCAGAAGGCCTCGTCAAAGCGGTCGTTGGCGTTGCGGGAGACGAGACGCAGGCGGATCTTGCTCTCGCGGCTCACAAAGCCGGTGCCAAGGTACTTGCCCTTGCTGCTGACCGCGTCAGCCAGGGCGCCGTTTTCGCACGCGCCCTCCTCGCGGAGCACCTCCTCGGCGTAGATCCAGGGGTGCCCGCCGTCGACCCAGGCGCTGCCCTTGGGCGTGATGATGAACTTGGGATATTCGCGTACGGTTTTCATTGGCATGTCCTCAAAGTGATATTTCTTACCGTCCATTTTATCATATCCGAAAGAAAAGTACAACCGCGCTTTCTTTATTGCGTCCGACGTGTTATAATATCATAAATCAAGCGATTGGGAGGGACAACGCCGTGAAATACACCGAGAATACCCGCCTGGCCGATATCCTGGCCGATCACCCCTGGCTCAGCGAGGAGCTGCCGAAGAAGGATCAGCGCTTCGCCGTCATGAACACCTTCGCCGGGAAGCTCATGCTGAAGAAATTCACCGTCGCCGACGTGAGCAAGACCGCCGGCATCCCGGTCAGCGAGCTCCTGCAGGAGCTTGACGAGATGATCGGCCGGATCGAAGGAAAATAAAGCTGCGCCGGTCAGATCACAGAGACTGTCCTGCGACGTATACGAAAAACGCGCCTCCCAAGTGGCTGCAGGTCAGGGGTTCCCTCCCTGATCTGCATGCCCCAAACATGGAGGCGCGTTTTCTGCGCGTGGATGTGTCCCGCTTATTTTTCGCCCATCGTGGGGCGCAGGGTCACGTCGTGATAGCCGCCCTCGACGATGCTCGTGGAGGAGACGACGGTGAGCTTGGCGTTCGCCTGCAGCTCGGGGATGGAGGTGACGCCGCAGTTGCACATGGTGGACTTGACCTTGTAGAGAGTCTTGGCGACGTTGTCCTGCAGAGAGCCGGCGTAGACGACATAGGAATCGACCCCTTCCTCGAAGGCGAGGGAGTTCTTGCCGCCCAGATCGTAGCGCTGCCAGTTGCGCGCGCGGTTGGAGCCTTCGCCCCAGTATTCTTTGACGTACTGGCCGTTGATCATGAGCTTGGGTGTAGGGCTCTCGTCGAAGCGGGCGAAGTAGCGCCCGAGCATCACAAAGTCCGCGCCCATGGCGAGCGCCAGGGTGATATGGTGATCCTGGACGATGCCGCCGTCGGAGCAGATGGGGACATAGACGCCTGTCTCGCGGAAGTATTCGTCCCGCGCTTTGGCGACCTCGATGATCGCCGTAGCCTGGCCGCGGCCGATGCCCTTGGTCTCACGGGTGATGCAGATGGAGCCGCCGCCGATGCCGACCTTGACAAAGTCTGCCCCGGCTTCGGCGAGGAAACGGAAGCCGTCCCGGTCGACGACGTTGCCCGCGCCGATCTTCACCGCGTCGCCATAGCGTTCGCGCACAAAGTCGATGGTCTTCTTCTGCCAGACGGAGTAGCCGTCCGAGGAGTCGATGCAGAGCACGTCCGCCCCGGCGTCGATGAGAGCGGGGATGCGCACGGCATAGTCGCGGGAATTGATGCCCGCGCCGACAAGATAGCGCTTCTGCTCATCCTGCAGACTCAGGGGGTGCTCCTTGTGCTCGGCGTAGTCCTTGCGGAAGACAAAATAGAGCAGATGGTCGTTCTCGTCCACGATGGGGAGGCTGTTGAGCTTGTGATCCCAGATGATGTCGTTGGCTTCCTTGAGGCTGGTGTCGGCGGGCGCGGTGACGAGCTTTTCGCGCGGCGTCATGAACTCACGGATCGGGGTGTGCACGTCCATGCGGGATACGCGGTAATCGCGGCTCGTCACGAGGCCGAGCAGTTTCCCGTTGGGGCTTGCATCCTCGGTGATGGCGATGGTGGAGAAGCCGTTCTTCTCCTTGAGCGCAAGCACGTCCGCCAGCGTGTGCTCCGGCGTGAGATTGGAGGCGCTCGGCACAAAGCCGGCTTTGTATCTCTTCACGCGCCGAACCATCTCCGCCTCGTCCTCGAGCGTCTGGGAGCCGTAAATGAAGGACAGGCCGCCCTCCTTGGCCAGGGCAACGGCGAGCGTGTCATTGGAGACAGCCTGCATGATGGCGGAGGTCATGGGGATGTTCAGCATCAGGGGGCAGTCCTCCTCGCCCTTGCGGAAGCGGACAAGCGGGGTGCGGAGATCCACCTTGTCGGGAACGCAGCGCTCTGAGGTGTAGCCCGGGATGAGGAGATACTCGTTAAAGGTACGGGACTCTTCCGTGTAAAAAACAGCCATAGACGCCTCCTGTGTATTTGTTTTCCCTATCTTATTACAGCATGGCGCGGCTGTCAAACAGTTTTCAAGAAAAAACGAATGGATGAAGCGCTGCCGAATGATACTGTGACTGTCTACACGGTGCAGGTCACAGCCGGCACGGCGTTCGCAGCCTGCGAGGAAAGGCGCGGCAATCTGATCGCACGCGGCTATTCAGACTCCTTTGTATACAGGACAGAGACCCGCTACAAGGTCATGACGGGCATGTTCCGGGATATCAACGAGGCGAATGCCCGCTGCAGCGAAGTCCAGTCCTTCGAAAACAAGGCCTATGTGACAACGGTGACGCTGCCGGCCTACGCCGTGCCCGGCGCTCCTGCCCCGGCGCCGAGCACGCAGAGCCAGCCGACTGCTGCGCCCGCCACTCCCAACCAGTCTGCCGCCGCTCCCGCAACGCCGAGCCAATCCGCCGCAGCGCCTGCAACGCCGAGTCAGTCTGCAGCGCCGAATCAGGGAACGCAGAGCGGCACGACGTCCGGAACAGGGAAGAGAAGCGCTATCTTCAATCCCGCGCTCGCTATCGGAAGCGTGCTTGTGCTCTCGGGGATTCTGATCCTGATTCTCGTGCTCGAGGAAGGGAGAAGAAGACGCAGCGACTGAACACAGACAAGAAACGGTAAACGCCGGGGTGACGGATGAGCGCGAGGCGGCACGCCTGCCCCGCAGACCCTGCACGCGTGAACGAATAGCCGCGTCAGAGACAGAAAGGCAATTCCGGCTTCCGGCAGCCAACAGGATAATGATCATCGGATGGCGAAATCAATCGGGAGTTCGATTGATTTCGCTGCCAAACGACAAGTTTGGCAGCGAATGATTTTCATAATCATTCGCCCGATGCTCATTGCAATGAGTATATGGCAAAACAGCCGTGCTGTTTTGCTGCGCGGCAAAGCCGCGCAGCGAAAAGCTTTTTGGCTTTTCGCCATCATATAATCATTATAACGAACAGGTCGGCGGATCCCCGCAGCACGGGGTCCGCCGACCTGTTGGCAATTTGCAATTGACTATGACATGCCGATCAATAGATGGAGAACAGCTTTGGCTTGAGTTTGAATTTGACCCCTGAGACAAGCCCCATCGCGCCGAGCATGGCCATCATGGACGAGCCTCCGTAACTGAAGAAGGGGAGCGTGATGCCGATAACTGGCGTGATGCCGATGCACATGCCGATGTTGACGAACATCTGCGCGGCCACGGACGAGGCGACGCCGATGCAGATGAGCATGTCGAAGGTGCGGCCGGAGTTGATGCCGACGCGCGCACAGTGGATAACGATGACCAACAGCAGCACGATCACGAGGATGCAGCCGATCATGCCGAGCTCTTCCCCGATACAGGAGAAAATAAAGTCGGTGTGCTTGCCGGTAAAGGCGGTCAGACGGTGCTCGGAGTCCACGCCGGTGAGACGCCCCGAGGCGAGCGTGATGCGGCTCTGCGTCGTCTGCCAGTTGATGCCGTCCTTGGTCGGGTCGATGCTCGGATCGTAGGGGGCCAGCAGACGCTTTTTCTGGTAGCCCTTGAGCACATGATCCCACAGCAGCGGGATCATCGACGCGACCGCAGCGCCGCCGAGCGCGAACCAGTAGAGCTTTACACCGAGGGCGAAGAACATGGAGAGGAAGATCAGCAGAATGATGGATGCGCTGCCCAGGTCAGAGGAGACGACAAAGATGCCGCCGAATACGGCGAGCAGATGCCCGACCATATAGACGACGGATTTGAGAGAGTTGATGTCCTCATGCTCCTTGAGATAGGTCATCTGTCTGGCGGAGACCACGATGTACATGATCTTGATGAACTCCGAGGGCTGAATACCGATACCGGCAAAACGGATCCAGCTCTTGTTGCCGGTGCCGTCGTCCTCCCCGAGGATTACCAGCGCCACAAGCAGCAGGACTTCGAACACAACGAGGATGCGCCACTGGTCGCCCAGCAGATCGGCGTCTATGATCGTGAGCACCACGAACACGCCTGTGCCCAGGAAAATGGAGACGATCTGGACAAGCACCTGCTTGTTGGTGTCCATCTCCCAGCCGGCCGCCACCATGCTCGACGAGGCCTTGAAGACCATCGCCGTGCCGAAAAAGGCGCAGATCAGGCAGATCACGAGCAGGGAAATGTCCGCGCGCTTGAAAAAGCTCTGTATGTAGGGTCGGATTTTATTGATCATGAGGGCCTCCCTCGAATCAGAACAGGACGAATTGACGCAATTGGTAGAAGCAGAACGTATTTTATCACAGATTTGGGCTTTACGCAATGGGCGGTTTGGTGCTATAATAAAGCCAAAGTGTAAATTCTTTCTACGGAGCAACATATGCAAATCTTTGTCAGCGAGAGCGAGCGGGAGACGGAAGCGCTCGGCGCTCGGCTCGCAAAATCGATCCCCGGCGGCGCGGTCGTCGCCATGTATGGGGAACTTGGCGCAGGCAAGACCGCCTTCGTGCGCGGCATGGCCGAGGGCCTCGGCCTGCAATGCCGCGTCTCCAGCCCGACCTTTACCATTGTCAACGAGTATCTGGGCGAGCGCGAGCTCATCCATTTCGACCTCTACCGCATCTCGGGGGAGGATGAACTCTTCGAGATCGGCTGGGAGGACTACCTCAACCGCGGCGCGATCTGCGCCGTCGAATGGAGCGAGAACGTCCCCGGCGCGTTTTACGGGGATGAGATCACCGTGCGCATCCGCAAAACGGGCGATACCCGGCGCGAGATCGAGATCGGAGGGGTCGAACTATGCTGATCCTCGCCTTTGAATCCTCGGCCAGAGCCGCCTCCGTCGCGCTGGTGCGGGACGGGAACCTCGTGTCGCAGTACAGCCAGTGCAGCGCTCTGACCCACAGCCGTACCCTTCTTCCTATGGCGGAGGACATGCTGAAAAACACGGAGCTCCGGCTGCAGGACGTGGATCTGCTCGCCGTGGCGCAGGGTCCCGGCTCCTTCACAGGCATCCGCATCGGCGTCTCCACCGTCAAGGGGCTTGCCTGGGCGCTGGACAAGCCCTGCGTGGGCGTCTCTACGCTCGAGAGCATGGCCTGGCACGGCCTCGCCGCCGGCGGGCTCGTGTGCCCGGTGATGGACGCGCGGCGCAGCCAGGTCTATACTGCGCTCTTTGAGATCCGGGATGACCGCCCGCAGCGGCTCACGGAGGACAGGCCGATCGCCCTGGAGGAGCTCGCTTCGCAGCTGCGCGCCCAGGCCCGCCCCGCGTTTCTGGTGGGGGACGGGACGGCGCTCGCGCAGAAATACCTCGAGGCGCAGGGCATTCCCTGCGTCGCCGCGCCGGAAAACCTCGTCTGGCAGAGCGCTTGGGGCGTGGCAATGGCCGCGGCGGACAAGACCCCCGGCAACGCCGACAGTCTCCTGCCCGTCTATCTCCGCCTGAGCCAGGCCGAACGGGAGCGCCAGGCGCGCCTCGCGGCGGAAAACAAGTAGTTCATCTAAACCACATAAAAGGAGAGAAGAACATGAGCAAAGTCTGTGTATTCGACCATCCCCTGATCCAGCACAAGCTGTCCATTCTGCGCGACAAGAGCACCAGCGTGAAGGAGTTTCGCGAACTGATCTCCGAGATCGCTATGCTGATGTGCTATGAGACGACCCGCGACCTGCCCCTTGAGGAAGTGACCGTGGAGACCCCCGTCGCCACCGCCGTCTGCCATCGCATCGCCGGCAAGAAGCTCGCCGTAGTGCCCATCCTCCGCGCCGGCCTCGGCATGGTCGACGGTATGGTCAGCATGATGCCCAATGTCAAGGTCGGGCACATCGGCCTCTTCCGCGACCCTGCCACGCTTGAGCCTGTCAAGTACTACTTCAAGATGCCGCCCGACATCCAGGAGCGCGACGTGATCGTGGTGGACCCGATGCTCGCCACCGGCGGCTCCGCCTCCGCGGCCATCACCTTCCTCAAGGAAGTCGGCGTCAAGCACATCAAGCTCATGTGCGTCATCGGTGCGCCGGAAGGCGTGAAGAAAATGCAGGAGGATCACCCCGACGTCGATATCTTTGTCGCCGCTCTGGACGATCATCTCAATGAGCACGGCTACATCGTCCCCGGCCTCGGCGACGCGGGCGACCGCATCTTCGGCACCAAGTAAGCCGCATATCTGTATAGAACAAACAGCCACCCAACCGGGTGGCTGTTTTACATCGCATAAAAAGGTGTTGTCAGTCGGGCAGGGAATCGAGATCCTCGATGTAGACCCAGGAAGTGTTGTCCGGCAGGTAGTTGATGACCACAGGCACAAAGCGATCCTGCGCCGAGCCGATGCTGACGCTGCCCTTGATGTCGGCAAAGTTGAAGGTGAACTCGTAGCGGTCGGTGCGGAAATAAACGCGGTCATAGAGCTTGAGGAAGAGCGCGGCGTCCTGCCCGGTGCCCTCGTCGAGCCTGGCCAGCGAGCGGCGGGTGGAGGTGTAGATGGAGAGCAGCCCCTCCCGATCCTCCAGCTGCCTGGCCACATATACGGCAAAGCCGCATACCGCGTTCTGCGGAGAAGGCGGGGTGGACATTTCGCTGCTGTAGATGAAGGTGTAGGGCTCCTGCCCCTCCTCCACCTCGACTGTCGGATGCCCGACGTCCGCCAGCACGACCTCGTCGAAGCCCAGGTCATAGAGCTCCTGCGTGATCTGCACAATATAGTTGCGCAGCTCCCGGTTATAGGGGTCGAGCCAGTAGCCGGTGTCGTCGAAGAAATCGTTGCCCGAGGCGCTGCGCAGGGAGAAGGTCCCGGAGCGAGTGGGCAGCAGCGCGTCGACACAGCAGCTGATCTGCGCGACGAGCCAGATCTGCTTGTCCTGCTCCGCACCGTACTGGCGGATCTCCTTGAGCACGTCCGCCATCTCGGAGCGCAGCGGATAGTCGGCCACGAGGGAGTATTGCTGCGCGAGATCGCACTGCGAGTCCCACATCAGATAGCCCTCGCGCGGCTTCATTTCCAAGAGCAGCGCGTTGCCGCTGTTGAGCTGCGCGGCGCGGTCGAGGATGTTCTCCCGGTTGAGATCGGCGGCGGCGATATAGATGGCGCGCATGGGCTTGGCGTCCATCCCCGCCGCGGCGCGGATGCCGCTGTAGTCCGGCTCGTCAAAGACCAGCTCCGCCTCGACGGGTGCGAAGACATACTCCTCCTCGTCTGCATCGAGCAGATTCTCCTCCGAGCCGTTCGCCGTGAGTACCACGTCAACGCCCTCGTCGGAAATCACGGCGTATTTCTGCATGGCATAGAACAGCACCACGATCACCGTGAGCAGGCCGAGAATCGCAAGAAAGGGGATCAGCGCGTAGTTGCGGCGCTTGCGGCGGCCGCGATAAAATTCCCGGTTGGCAGCCAAGGTCAATCCTCCTCGATTTTGGCGATGCGGCGGATGTGGCGCGCGTCCCCCGAGAAGGGCGTATCCAGGAACGTGTCGACGATTTTGAGCGCGAGCCCTTCGCCGACGACACGGCCGCCCAGGGCGAGCATGTTCGCGTCGTTGTGCAGGCGCGTGGCCTCGGCGCAGAAGCAGTCCGTACACAGGGCGCAGCGGATGCCGGGGAGCTTGTTGGCGGTAATGGAGATGCCGATACCCGTGCCGCAGATGACGATGCCGCGCTCGCACTCGCCGGAGGCGACGGCCTTTGCCGCCGCTCTGCCGAAGTCGGGGTAGTCACAGCTCTCGTCCGAGTAGGTTCCAAAGTCCTTATATGCAATGCCGCGTTTGGCAAGATGGCTCATGACGGCCTGCTTGAGGGCAAAGCCGCCGTGATCGCATGCAATGGCTAACATGGCGATTCCTCCGTTCACATGAATCTTCTGTCATTCTACCACCAAGTGCGCCGCGGTTCAAGCTCTGCTTCAATTTTTCCGCCACTATGGCGAAAAATCCGCAGAAAAACGCGGAATAATCAGGAAAAACAATGAAAATGCCGTTGCACTCTCAAAAACAGCGTGATATACTTAGGGTTACATAATATTGCCGCAGCGGCTTCACGGAACGGGGACGCTGCGAGAGACAGTCGGCGGACTTCGCCGAGGACAGAGGTGCGCCATGCGTAAACGCTTTACCAGGCTTTTGCGGCTGGATCATATGTTTTATGCCCAGGAGGCTCCGATCCTGATCTCCGGGGGCACGCTGCTGCGCGACGAGGAGAGCGGGAATCTGCTCTGCCAGATCACGCTCCACAGTCTCTCCGAGAAGGAGATCCGCATGGTGCAGGTCGCCGTGCAGATGCTTGACGCGGAGGGGAATATCCTCGGCAAGGAGATCCTTCACCGCTATACGGATCTGACGCTCGACCAGGATGAGGAGACCGGCAGCAAGACGGCTATCGTCCTCCCCGCAGCGGAAACGGCGAGCTTCCGGGCGCGCGCCACGCGCGTCGATTTCGCTGACGGCCGAACCTGGGAAGGCGGCAGCTCCCGCTGGCGCAAGCTACCGCGGCAGCAGACGCTGCCGGAGTACTTCGGCGACGAGAACACCGCGGCGCAGTTCCAGGTCCGCTACGGGAACGACTGCCGCTTTGCTGTCCTGGAGACCTCGCCGCTGTGGTTCTGCGTCTGCGGCGCGGCAAACCCGACAGGGGAGAAGAGATGCCGCCGCTGCCGGCGCAACCTCTCCGCCTTCCGCGACCTGGATGAGGCCGCCCTCAAGCGCGAGGGCGCACTCCGGGTCGAGCAGGAGCAGTTCCGAGACATCGAAGAGGAAGCGGAGAAGCGCAGCCGCAGACGCGGCGTCGGCAGATTTTTCGGTGTGCTGGCGATGCTGGCGCTGATCGCCGCAGGACTCTATTTCTTCCGCCCACAGCTTGGCGCGCTCTTTGCCGGCCGCGGTGCGCAGGACGGGGAGATCAGCGCGTCCGTCACGGCGAAGCCCGCGGAGGACGATCCGCGCCAAGCGGACTACGACGCCGCCCTGAAGCTCATCGAGGAACAGGATTTTGACGCTGCGAAGGCCGCTTTTCTGGCGCTGGGCGATTACGGTGACAGCGCGGAAATGGCCGCTTCCGGCGTGGACTATGCCAGAGCACTCTGGCTGATGGAGCTCGGCCGGAAGAACGACGAGACGAAGCTCTCCGCGATCGGCAGGAGCGAAGCGGATCTCACGGAGGAGGTCAGCGCCTCGATGCTCTACTATGCCGCCGCGCAGGAGGCTTTTGAAGAGCTCGGCGATTACAAAGACTGCGCAGAGCAGGCCGCGGCCTGCGGTGAGGCGGCTGAAAATGCGCAGCATACGCTGCTTGCGCGCCGCTACGCCGAAGCGGAGGATCTGCTCGCGGAGAAGTCCTACAGCCTCGCGCGCGAAGCCTTCCTGGCGTTGGGCGATTATGAGGACAGCGCAGAGCAGGCTGCCGAGGCGGTCTACCGGAAAGCCGGCGCGCTGAAGGCGCTGGCGGAGACGGAGCATTTCCCTGCGCTTTATGTGTCCTTTGCCATGGACCCGGAGCAGGACACGCTGCTGATCCTCTCCGAGGAGGACGGACAGGCCGTGGGCGGGGAGCTCGTGCCCCTGCTGCAGGAGGCCTGCGGCAAGGATCGCTGCAACGTGGTCTTCCAGGAGCCGGGCGAGACCCCGGAGATCCGGGAGGCGCTCGCCGCTGTCTATGAGGGGCTTGGCGCCTATAAGGACAGCGCCGCGCTCGCCGAGGAGCTGCGCAGCGTAGAAGCGATTGCAGCGGATACGGACGAACTGAAGAAGTTCTTTGCCGAGGGCGATCTCGCCGGCGCGCAGGCCTTTCTGGAGCGCCAGAGCAACGATTACCCGGACAAGGCGCTCTGGCTCGAGCGCATCAAGCTCTATCTGCCCTTTGCGGACAACTGGTCGCTGGTCTACGGCGATCCGACCGTCTTCCCGCTGACCGTGGGCGTGGACGTCAACTGCTATGAATTCACGAGCAAGGTGTACTTCGAGGAGACCCAGGCGAAGCTCGTGCTCTCCGGCGGGGAGGGGGACAAGACCTACACCGTGGAGTTCACCGCGGATTACGGCCAGACCCTGTTCCTGCGCCTGGAGGAGATCTACTATTACAATGTCAGCATCGCCGGCAACGGCGATATGGCCTATGTGAAGCTGCTCAACGACGGCAGCTACCGCTCGAGCTGCCAGTACGAGCCCGCAAAGTAAGAGCAAATCCGGAGTCGAGTTGAACGCTAACCCCGCCGCCCGCCCGGGCGGCGGGGTTTTGCGTGGATCGCGCGGGCGGCGTGCCCGGCTTTCCCGATGCGCAGCGCCTATTTTGTACCAGATTTTTCGGACGCTGTTACCAGCGGCGGCGCGGCGTTGTGCTAAAATGACCATAGCTGGATACTATGCGGCAGTCCGACGGGGGCTGTCTGTATTATGAATTCGACCGACGCATGCCGGCCGCTTTTTCGGAGGACAGCCATGGAAGCACAGGATCAAAAGAAAACAAGCGCGTTCAAAAAAGAGATCGGCTTGGAAACGCTGCTGTTTCCGGTTTTCTTCATCGGTATTTTTGTGCTCTTCGCGATGAAAATGGGTCTTGCCAACACCCTGAATACTATGATGAACACGGCTTACCGCCTGCTCATCGACACGGTGCTCTATCTCACGGCCATCTGCGTCATCATGGGCGCGATCTCCGGCCTGCTGTCGGAGTTTGGCTTCGTCTCGCTCGTCAACCGCATCCTGCAGCCGCTCATGCGCCCGATCTACGGCCTGCCCGGCGCTGCGGCCCTCGGCGTGGTGACGACCTTCCTGTCCGACAACCCGGCGATTCTGACCCTTGCGGAGGATCAGCGCTTCCGCACCTACTTCAAGACCTATGAGTTCCCGGCGCTGACGAATATCGGCACGGCCTTCGGCATGGGCCTCATCGTCTGCACCTATATGTACAGCCTGAGTCCGTCCATGCCCGGAGAGCATGTCGGCCGGGCGGTGCTCATCGGCCTGCTCGGCGCGGTGATCGGCAGCATCGTGAGCACGCGCCTCATGCTGATCTTCACAAAGAAATTCTTTGGCGCGGAGGCCATGAAGCCCCTGCGCGGGGAGGGCGTCTCCGAGGTGCCGGTCAATATGCGCCCGATCCGCGACGGCGGTATCGGCAGCCGCATCATGGCGGCCATGCTCGAGGGCGGCCACAGCGGCGTCAAGATGGGCGTGAGCATTGTGCCCGGCGTCCTGGTCATCTGCACGCTCGTGATGATGCTTATCAACGGTCCCTCCGAGAGCGGGGAGTACACCGGCGCCGCCTACGAGGGCGTCCGTCTGCTCCCGATGCTCGCCCAGAAGATCGATTTTCTGCTTCGCCCCCTCTTCGGCTTCACTTCGCCTGAGGCGATCGGCGTGCCTGTGACCGCGCTCGGCGCGGCGGGCGCCTCCCTGAGCCTCACGGCCGGGCTCGTGACGCGCGGCCTCATCGGCGGCAACGATATCGCCGTCTTCACGGCCATGTGCATGTGCTGGAGCGGCTATCTCAGCACCCACGCCTCCATGATGGACAGTCTCAACTGCAAGGATCTGATCGGCAAGGCGATCCTCTGCCACACGATCGGCGGCTTCTGCGCCGGCGTAGCCGCGCACTGGATCTTCGTGCTGCTGCGGCTGATCTTCTGACGCTGCAAAAAACGACACGCCCTCCTTAGGGCGTGCTTTGCAGATGCCCCGATCTTTGTCGGCGCCTTGGCTTTGGCGTGCGATTCTGGTAAAATCCCGGCGAAATGCTTCGCTGCCGGGTGAGCATTCGACTTCGGATCCGTATCGGTAGGCCTTGGAAGATACGGATACCGGAGTCATTTTTTTATTGTATTTTTATTGTATAAGGAGCGTTTGTTATGGCATGGATCGTTCTTGTTGCGTCGGGTATGATGGAATCGGTGTGGGCCACCGCCCTGGGAAAAATGGATGGCTTCAGTAAGCCGCTTCCGCTCATCGTCTTTGTTGTCGGCATGGTACTCAGCATGTCCGGCTTGGGCTGCGCCATGAAAAGCATCCCGACCGGCACCGCCTACCCCGTCTGGACGGGCATCGGCGCTGCGCTGACCGTCGTGATCGGGATCGTGACAAAAACGGAGCCGGTCTCCGCGCTGAAGATCGCCCTCCTGATCGGCCTGATCGCCTGCGTGATCGGCCTCAAGCTCGTCTCGAAAGCATAAGGGAGGCGACGGCGTAATGTGAGGGATTTTGAATCGGAGAGAATCGCCCTCGCTGCGGCGAGGGGCAGGCCGCGGCTCTGGAGCGCCCCGGCGTTCCATTCGCTCCCACTCCCCTCGAATCCCTCAAGCAACGCAAAACACAGGAACCATCCAAAAGGATGGCTCCTGTGTTTTGTCTATGGAGTACGAAAAAGACGGATATGCGTTTTTGACAGATGGATTCGAACTATCGGAAATCATTCCGCCTCAAAAACAAATACATCCCCGGCACTGTTTTCATAAAACAGTCTCTTTTTGTCTTCGCTGACGCCGAACAGGAACAGATCGGTATGTAATTGCGACCATAAGGACTTTTCCCGTTCAGAAGAGTTGATTATCAGATTATACCCGACGTCACACCGGTCTTCCCATAATCTTTTATAATCGGCACTGCTAACAATTCTTCCTGTAAGATCACAAACCGACTTGAGGTTAAACCTGTCACACCAGACGATATCATTCTGATACAGTTTCACACCTTCGTCGCATGTAATGATATCATCATGATCATATATGACAGGTATTTCGCTTATTCCGGATTGATAGGCAATATATGCCCTGGTATGCCCATCGGTCAGGGTCAAACGCCCATTCCCGAAATCATGCACAGGCAGCGGGGCAAAATTAGAAAGGTCTGTTTTATGAAACCACGTTAAAACGTTTTTAATCTTTTCTTCACTTATGTATAATTGACTTATACCGAGCAAATGAACAGAGATATGTTTTATCCCTGAAAAATACAAATCACTTGCCTTCATTTTTTCCCCTTTGCAGTTTTGAGGGAAGCGATCAGCATGCGCTTGATCTCTTCCGCAAGAGACAGCAGATGATCAAAACCGTAATCTATCAGCTTCGTACGCTTCAATAGCGTCAACCAATAAATACTCTCGCCGGTTTCCTTTGTTAGCATTCAAAGCGAAGCGTATAGAATTGCTGTACCCATTCAGGGTACGTTTTATATATCTCACTATCTTGAATTTGCTTAATGGTTCGACTTCCAACTCTTCTGTCTAATATAGCAAAAATGCGTATTAGGCAATTATCGCTTGTTAGTGCGTCAGCGATTGGCAACTGAAGAAAATCTGTAGCCGCCTGCAAGAAGTCCCATTCGGAAAGAGTGCCTTCCTTTTCCCATTTGTTCTTTAGTTCCAATGCGTCACTGTCATAGACACCGGTCTCTTTCCAACGCTCGTGAGTATCGCTTTCTTGCTTGTACATGTCGATCCATGAGAAAACGACAAGCTCTTTTCCGTCCAACTTGATTGATGCACGTCCATATGAATTATGCACCTCATGGTAGCGCGTCAGGAAATAGGATACCCGATTCTTTAGCGGATCGCACAGGCACTCATTTAATTGTTTTTTAAGCCCAGACCATGATTTATAATGATTCATCTCAGCATCCTCATCGATCATCTTTCAACGGCACAGACAGACACACTAACCCGTCTGTTGCTTTATCATAGCATAAAAAGAATAGCACGGCAATTCTATCAAAATTACCGTGCTGATTTGGTGGAGACGGAGGGATTCGAACCCTTGACCTTACGGATGCGAACCGTACGCTCTCCCAGCTGAGCTACGCCCCCATATTCGATTAAA
>OCVV011325419.1_pt1 | contig 16658 bp, 15 predicted proteins | sample 1539721 | NCBI WGS metagenome assembly OCVV01 (sample SAMN02144230, study PRJEB22623) | gut metagenome | biome: sheep rumen | host: Ovis aries | place: New Zealand | reverse complement strand
GGCTGCTGCGGCTGGCCGTATCCCGGCTGCTGTGGCTGGCCGTATCCCGGCTGTTGTGGCTGGCCATATCCCGGCTGTTGTGGCTGGCCGTATCCCGGCTGCTGTGGCTGGCCGTATCCCGGCTGTTGTGGCTGGCCGTATCCTGACTGTTCAGGCTGGCCATTTCCCTGATTAAACTCGTCCATGTCTTTTCCTCACTTTACAATACACTTTATAGCACCATATTTATTTGCTGCAATTCAATGTAGCAAATATTATCTAAGATATCAACTACATTATCAATCATGCACTTTATCGCGAATTTCCTGTGTGATCTTATCAATAAACTGTGACAGCTCCATAGAACCAAGGTCACCGTCATCTCCACGAGTACGTACAGAAACTGTACCACTTTCGGCTTCATTTGCTCCAACTATAAGCATATAAGGAAGCTTGTTCAGTCTTGCTTCTCTTATCTTATAACCGATCTTCTCAGAACGTGAATCAACCTCTACCTTAACATCCGCCTTTCTAAGTTCCTTTCTGACCTGCTCAGCATAGTCCATATATTTCTCTGAGATAGGAAGTATGCGAACCTGCTCAGGACAAAGCCATGTAGGAAGATTGCCATTATAATGCTCTATAAGCCATGCAAGTGTTCTCTCATAACAGCCCATGGATGTTCTGTGAATGATATATGGTCTCTTCTTCTCGCCATTTTGATCTATATATGACATGTCATATCTTTCTGAAAGGAACATATCCAACTGGATAGTAATCATCGTGTCTTCCTTGCCATATACATTCTTCGCCTGAATATCAAGCTTAGGACCGTAAAATGCAGCTTCACCCTCTTCTTCTACATAGTCCAATCCGATATCATCAAGTATCTCGCGCATCGCACCCTGAACCTTGTCCCAGTCCTCTGCAGTTCCAAGATACTTGTCAGGATTTGCAGGATCCCACTTACTCATTCTGTAGGATACATCTCCCTCAAGACCAAGAGTTGTAAGACAATACTTGGCAAGCTTTACACAGTTCTTGAACTCATCTGCAATCTGCTCAGGAGTACAGATAAGATGTCCTTCTGATATAGTAAACTGTCTTACTCTTGTAAGACCATGCATCTCACCTGAGTCTTCATTTCTGAAAAGTGTTGATGTCTCGCCCATACGATAAGGCAGGTCACGGTAACTGTGCTGTTTAGCCTTATATACAAAATACTGGAAAGGACATGTCATAGGTCGAAGAGCCATAACCTCTCTTCCGTCCTTATCAGCATAAACCTTTTCCTGTGCATTTTTCATGGCAACAGCAGGATCGTTGTAGAGCTTCTGATCCTCCTTAGCATCAACATCACTCATCAGGTCATCATTAAGAACGAACATACCATCCTTATAGTGGAACCAGTGATCTGAAAGCTTATACAGGTTGGACTTTGCCATAAGAGGAGTCCTGGTTCTTACATAGCCCCATTCATAGTCCTCAAGGTCTTCTATCCATCTCTGAAGAGTCTGGATAACCTTTGTACCCTTTGGCATGAAGAGTGGAAGTCCCTGTCCGATAACATCAACAGTTGTAAAGTACTCCAGCTCACGACCCAGTCTGTTGTGGTCACGAAGCCTAACTGTCTCAAGATATGCAAGACGCTCTTCCAGGTCCGCCTTCTTTGTATAGGATGTTCCATAGATACGTGTAAGAGTTTCACGATTAGCATCTCCGCGCCAGTAAGCGGCTGATGATGATGTAAGCTTGAAGAACTTTACCGCCTTGGTATTCATAAGATGAGGACCTGCACAAAGATCTGTGAAGTCACCCTGCTTATAGAAGCTTATCTCAGCATCCTCAGGAAGATCATTTATAAGTTCAACCTTGAAGGGTTCATTTCTCTCCTCCATAAGCTTAACTGCTTCTTCTCTGGAAAGTGTGAAATATTCCACATCATCGCCATTCTTAACGATCTTCTTCATCTCAGCCTCGATCTTATCAAGATCATCTCTTGTAAGTGATGGCATATCAAAATCATAATAGAAACCATTTTCGATTGCAGGTCCTATAGTACACTTGGCATCCGGATAAAGATGCTTTACAGCCTGTGCAAGAACATGAGCTGTTGTATGCCAGTAAGTCTTCTTACCCTCTTCACTGTCAAATGTAAGAATATTAAGGGTTGAGTCCTCGGATATAACTGTTCTAAGGTCCTTTACCTCTCCATTAATCTCTGCCACACATGCAACACGTGCCAGCCCCTCACTGATATCTTTTGCGATATCAATGGCAGACATGGGACTGCTGTACTCTTTTGATGATCCATCTTTTAATGTAATAATCATAATCTTTCTCCTTTCGCTTATCTATTTGTTCAAATATACTTTTATACTTTTCGGCTGATAACGCCTGTTTTTATAACATTTCCATAAACCCTGAGTTTATTCTATCCGGATTATCACCGTTAAAACCATTTTATTGGTACATATTTATTATTTGGTGCATATTAATTATCGGTGCATATTCAGGTCATGTAGATATGATTATCCTATCTATATCTATATAAGGCAGGGTACCTCATCGCTGAATGGTTAACCTTTCGTAATTAAAACCGGAATTAAAAAACCCGGCATACATAAACTGTACGCCGGGGACGATCATCTCGCGGTTCCACCCCGATTCCTTCTATAATATAAACTTTGTAAACTTATAAGTTTAAACTTATAAACTAGTAAACCTGTAAATCAGCAAACTTGTAAGTCTATTTATTAACAAACCTGTAAGCAAATTGTAGAAGGCACTCATTAAATATCGGTATGAAGTTTTTAAAATAAACTAAGCAATCCGGAGGTGGTCTTCGGGTAAGCATTTCCTGGTCTCACTCTCAGAATACGTGAACCTCTCTGTAGGCTGTTTTTACCTTACTCTTCTCTTTAACGCCTATTTGCTAAATAATAGTAATTTGCATCTAATTTGTCAAGATATTTTTGGTGACAAGGTGCCTGTCCCCCTGTCACCGTGACAAGGGGACAGGCACCTTGTCACCACCAGCTTGTTACCTATTCATAGTCTGAGCCGCTGAATATGTCTATGATCTGCTGAGCATTTTCAAAAACGATGCCGGTACCTCCGTTTTTTACCCAGTCTGCCACGTTTGCCTTGAGATCGTCTATAAGTATGCAGTCCGGTCCGGAGCAATAGTTCGGTTTTTCTTCTCTGTAAACTGTATTTACAACTACATCCTCTGACAGAAGACGGCGGGTCCACTTTACCTTATCCGTGTCTGAATGCAGCATTCCCCGCTTCGGCTTTGGAATTCCTGTCAAAAGCTCGCATCTGTCACCAAATTTTCCATAGATAAAATCAAACATTTCCTTTGCTCCCGGAAGCAGCTCCAGCTTATCGTAGAAATGCTCTATCTGTCTTGCCTTTGCCCACATGGGATCATCCATTCCCGGTCTCCAGCCCTCATTCTGAGGTGAGGGTTCCATATGACAAAGCTCTCTGACTCCTCTGTCAAAATCTGCCAGCACGCCATCCATATCGAAGTAAATCTTTTTAACTACCATTTCTTTCCTCCATTCTTCATTGGTTAAATATTTACATATATTTATTTTCTATTTAATAAAATTTTTCTCTATCAATATTTTTTACTCTATTAATTATTTATTCTGTTATCTTTTATCTCTACCAATTCTTAACTCTGTCATTTTTTACTCTGTAATATTATTTTTCTGTTAATATTTTTTCTATGTCAATTATTATACCCTGGAAATTCTTATTTCTGATGCAACCTTACTTTTTTAATAATATTTTGGGGATAATAGCCTTTCCGTTCTCATTCAGCCATTTCTCATGTTTCTTGTAATCCGGGATTACCTTTCCCACCTCATTCCAGAACCTCGGAGAATGATTCATTTCCAGCCTGTGGCACAGTTCATGGACCACTACATAGTCAAGCACTTCAGGGGGTACCAGCATAAGAGCAACATTAAAGTTGAGATTACCCTTAGTACTGCAGCTTCCCCATCTGGTCTTCTGATTTTTAATCGTAATACGTCCATAGGTCACTCCAACTATCGGCGCAAAATGCTTTACCCTCTCGGAGATAACCTTGCACGCCCTGTCAGCCAGTTCTCTTACTTCTTTTTCTGATAATGGTTCTATATCGTCCGTTGCTTCCTTCGCTTTTTTCATCTTTTCCAGATTCTTCTGAATCCAGTCCATATGCGAATCCACAAATTTCTGAATATCCGCTTGGGGCATACGATTCGGCGCTCTTACAACTATATCGTCTATATCTCTGATCTGAAGTGCCACAGTCTTTCTTTTACTTCTGATAATTGTAATGTTCATATACTATCTTTCCCTCACTTCAATCTGACTATATCCTGCTTCATCCTCATACACCTCTATAGTATATGGATATTCATTTTCTCCATCCTCGATAATAATATTTACTGTTCCAAATTCACTACTCTGAACATTTATCATACTAAAATGTTTTAAGGGCAGCTTCAAGCGGTTTCTTAGTATTGGCTATAATACATATAGCTAAGAATATCCACGCCTCAAGATAGACACCCATTCTTTCAAAGGATGTATTCTTAAAGACCGGTACGATCAGAAAAACAGATGTTATGACCGCGCTCAGAACTGCTAGAATAATAACCTTGAGCCAGCTCATTTCCAGCCCGCCATATATTTTATCCAATACTCCTTTAGATTCTGCCTCTGCACTATGTTCTGAAGCGTTTTTTTCTTTTGTATCAATCATCTTTCATACTCCATATCAGCAATAGTAATTATATTGGTAAAATCCCGCATTGCGAGATCTTCTCTTCTTATAAATAACTGCATATCCATCATATATAATTCACTGAGATACTGTTCCAGAAGAACGCTCAGCTTGGAATCATAGGTAAAGCTGACCAGTGGAATCTCGGAACCACTGAGAGTTACTCCATTTCCGGACTCTACAGCAAAAGGCTTCGTCGAACCCAGCAGATAACTCTCTCTATACATTTCATTATCAGCCTCTTTCAATATTTCCGCCAGTTCAAGATCAGGCTGAAGCTCTATACCCATCCTGAAGGCGCTCTGGTATATATCTTCCAGTCTGATATTCCACAAGCTCTTCATCTCTTCAGGGATAAATCTAATCGCAGTACTGCCTGCATCAAAATTGTATCCCAGATTGAGACTACTTATAAACGGATAATATTCCACCTTAACATTTAAATATCTTTCATTCCAGGTATCTTCTATGAAAAACTCCAGTATTCCACTTTGGGGAAGCGGCGACGGCACACTTATCTCAGACAGATTAATCTGGAATAAGAATACCATTTCCTTACCTGATATTGTAACCGGAGCAGCTCTCATGCCATCAGAATATGGCATACCACCTACCCTGCTTCCGGTATATAGAACCATATCCTCTGTCGGCTCGATACGAAAACCAAGAGTAGTACTATCCATATATAGATTCCCTAAAATTCTGTCCAGCTCGGTCTTTGACGGCAGAACAGGAGTTCTCTTTATTATCACATCCATTTTCGTTTTTTTCATATGACTGACGGATATAAACAGCCCTCCCACGAAAGCAAGAAATAAAAAGAACAGTATAAAGAACACCGTATCCTGAAGACTATCTTCTTTACTATAATAATCATATATCTGAAAGCATACCAGTCCCAGACCAAATCCCATAAAAACATTGCCCGCAAAGTATATGCCTTCATATATCACTCGTCCAAAGGCGTAGGTTATAAGTGATATTCCACAGTTTACTGCAAAACCCAGAACTATAAATGCGCCTATGTCATCCCACTCCATATCGAAGTGTCTGTCAATCATGGTCATAACACCTGCCAGTATCATAAACCCTGCAGCTATGATGATTGCTATACCCAGCAGAGAAAGAATAACCTTGACCCAGCCTCTTTGTACCTTAAGCCGGTATCTTAGCAGCCCCTTTACCGAAACCTCCTTCTCCTCTCTATGGCAAAACCTGATTCTTTTTCGATGAAGATCCTTTATAATGCTATAGGATTCATTTACATTACGAAGCTCGTAGTCATATCTTTTGCCTTCCCAGAAAAAATGCATATTGGTTTTATTCTGAGAATCCGAAAATACAGCCTCTATGGTGCTATCCTTATAGACCAGATCCCCCGTATCGGGATACATATATAGATGATCTGCAGAAATCCTTTTATTTAGTTTTTCATATACCTCTGTCAGATTATTCATACGTTTTGTTCCGATCAGTTACTCTTTAACAAACTTCTTTATACATTCATCAAACTTCTGAACAACTGCCTCCGGCCCGTCGATTCTGACCGCTCCACCCAGTCCGACTATCCATCCAAAAAACTGCTCACTTACTGCAATCTCTACGCTGACACGAAAATGCTCATCACCGGCAGGAAACATCATAACTTCCTTTCCAAACTGGTCCACGATAACATTTGCCATATAATTATTACATATTAATGAAATCGTCTCCACATTCCCGCCAAACATTCCAAAATGCTGCTGAGTATATTTAGCCTTATCCATTTTCTTGAACTCAGTTACACCCTTACGCTTCTTATCCTCTATGCCGACATCACGCATCTTATCCACCCTGTAATGGCGCATTTCCTGCTTCTCCATATCATAGGCAACCAGATAATATTTCTCATCATCAAAATGCAGCGCCCATGGGCTGACCAGATAGTACTCTCCATTATGTCGGAATTCCTCCTCGCACTTGGTATTCCAGCTAAAGTAACGGAAACGGATACATTTATTATCATTCATAGCACTATGAATGGTATCTATTGAATAGTAAATGCTCTCATTCATCGTCTTAACACGACCACTAACAGTTACTTCTCTTTCCAGAAGCGTTGCATCATAAGTACTGATATTCGCCTCCAGTTTTTTGATAAGCTCCCTGGTCTTCTTCTCGGAAAGAAACTTTGAAGCCTGTATAGCATCTACCAGAAACTTAAGCTCAGCTATCTCGAACTCTCTGTCACCACAGTGATAATAAGTAAGTGCCCCGACCCTGTCCTTCAGGATATCCATCCCAAAGTCATTTAGTGCATCAATATCTCTGTAAATACTTTTTCTGTCAGCTTCAATATCATATTTGCCAAGCTCCTCTATGATCTGAGGCATGGTAAGATAATGCTCATCATCAGTTTTCTCTTTTAATATCTTCGAGAGATATAATAATTTAAGCTTTTGATTATTACTTCTGGACATGGCATTTCCTCCATTCAAAACCTGTCTTTTATTTAGCACTAGTTCTATATCGAATCAATATATATTTCAAGTAATAAACATCTTACCAAATAGTATTAAGAATAGCCACAAAAAACAATGTAGGATTGAATGAGCCGGATAGTTATGATAAAGTGAACTTTAGTTTTAATCGGCACATGTCAAAAGCCTTAACCGGTGTTTCATAATAAAGGAAAGCTCAGCCAGGTATAATAAAATGGGAAGACGTTCTATAAAAACAAATAAAAATATTTATTTCAGATCCAGAGAGGAGGCAGGTTTAACCCGCGCCGAAGCAAGTGAACGAATGGGCTATATTTCAGAAAGCCGACTGGATAAAATAGAAAATGAGAGAGCCACCATCCAGCCGGACGATGTTATCGCTATGGCAAGGGCTTACAAAAAGCCGGGGCTCTGTAATTATTACTGCACACACGAATGCAGTATAGGCAGAGAAACCATTGATGAGATACAGCCCTCCAATTTCTCTGAGCTGTCTCTCAGGATTTATAATTCTCTCAGTTCCCTTAACAAGCAAAAGGAAAGACTTCTGGAAATTGCGGAGGATGGCACAGTTGATCCGGATGAGGTAGAGGACTTTAAGGCTATTCAGGAGAATCTGAATAACATTTCCAATATAGTAGATTCCCTTAAGCTCTGGGTTAATCAGGCTCTTACAGACGGAAAGATAGATCTGTCTTAAAGCTTTTGTCACTAGGCATGACCTGAATAGTCTGCTATAATATAGTTGGTTTATTTTTGTTTTATGAGGATTTAAAGATGTATAAAAGGGAACAGTTATCGACAGAGATTTATTTTAATAATCTTCTAAAAACCAAAGACATTACAAGCATTCTGGATTCACTTACCGGCGTTATCCTAAGGCCATATATTATCGGCTATGTAAATCATCTTATTCAGAACCATATTCCATGTACAGTTGCCATAATGGATCTTGACAATTTCAAAGCCATAAATGATAACTACGGTCACAAGATCGGCGACGAGGTACTCTGCGGAGTATGTAACGATATGATATCTTATCTTGGTGAAAATGGATTCGTAGGAAGAATCGGCGGTGATGAATTCATGCTGATAAATCTCAAGGATCTGGAATATGACGACAAAAAGCTTTTCTACAAGAATATGTATGCAAACTACACTGTTCTCAGAAAAAATATCAGTCTGGAATCCTGCGATCCCTTCATAACCGCTACAATCGGGAGCGCCACATATCCTACTGATGCGGATAATTATGATGATCTTTTTACACTAATGGATAAAACCCTTTACAGAGGAAAGACCAAGGGACGAAACTGCTATATAATATATGTTGAAGCCAAGCATAAGAATCTCGAGATCAGAAAGCTGACCCATCATGGTATATATCAGACATTTTACAACCTGTCAGAGAGCTTCGATAAGGGTACAACCGTGCAGGAGAAGCTTGAAAAGATGTTCCCTGTTCTTGAAGAGGATATACGTATCAAGAATCTCTTCTATATAACTGAGGATAATAAAGTCAGCGACCTTCTACATACTGTAAACGGCGATACGGTAGATGATATAGATCACCTGCTTACAAATGATATGTTCAAGTCTAATAGCGTGGAAGAAATCATGGATAAAAGTCCTGTTTTCTATGATTTCCTTACCAGACATAAGCTGGAAACCTTTATGATAGTCAAGCTTCGGATGGCAGATAAGAAAATGGGATATCTTATGTGTGCAGAACCCCAGAGCCATCGAATATGGCAGGACGATGAGGGAGCCATACTATACTTTGCAGGAAAGCTTTTGGCGGGTTACATTTTGAGAAGTTAGCGGTTCTTCGGTAACTTTCCGGTGTTTCACTTTCTGAAGTCATTATACAAAACTATATATAAAAACGGTTGCTCCAAAAGCAACCCATGATACCGTTTCCAGCACCACAGGTTGCTTACAATATGATTCTTTTCAATTTTAGTAACCAAGCCCTGATAGCCAGGCTTTTACGGATTCTCTTACGTTGTCCTGATTATTCTGAGCATCATTTCCTCTTATAGCAAGTCCATCAAGTAAAGCGGCTATCACTTGAATAAATACAGGTATCCTGTGATGCAAATGTCATCTTAAGTGTCTCAAACATTCCGCAAACCCGCATAAACACTGGATAGTAAAAGAGCCTGCCGGAGTAGGCAAGCTCTTTTGGAGAAGGTATTTTGTTACTATATAGCATGATTAAGTAGCTTATAAAGATTTAACTAAACAATATTTCTAATACCCTCACATATCCTTCTTGCTACAGCCGGATTGTTCATGGTATAGAGATGGATGCCAGGTATATCACTTACAAGCAGATCAATTATCTGACTAAGAGCATATGACATACCTGCATCAAACAACGCCTCCTTATTATCCTCGTAGCGCCTAATTATCCTTTCAAACCTTTCCGGAAATGTGGCATTACACATGCTGATCATTCTTTTTATCTGAGTCGCATTTATAACCGGCATTACACCCGGAATTACAGGAACATCTATATCTGCTATCTTACACTCCTCATCAAAATGGAAGAATGCATCATTATCAAAGAAAAGCTGTGATATAAGCACCTCAGCCCCGGCATCAACCTTAGACTTTAAGCATTTAAGCTCACTCACTCTGTTAGGTGATTCCGGATGACACTCAGGGTAGCAGGCACCCAGAAAACAGAAATCATAATTTGGCTTCAGAAATCTTATAAGATCAGATGAATGTTTAAAATCATCCTTCGCCATTACCTTATCACTCTTATCACCTCGGAGGGCCAGGACATTTTCGATACCTTCTGCCTTAAGCACTCGAGCGAACTCCTCTATCTCCGCCTTGTCATAATGGAGACATGTAAGGTGAACCACTGGCTCGATACCATATTTATATTTTATCTTCTTTGCCAGCTCTATCGTACGATTGCAATTAGATGAACCGCCTGCGCCAAATGTGACACTTATAAAATCCGGATGAAGCTCTGACAGAACATCCAAAGTATCATCTATATTATCAAGCTGCGCGTCCTTCTTCGGCGGAAATATTTCAAAAGAAAGACTTCTCTTCTTATTCTTATAAACTTCTGATATCTTCAATGGTTTACCTCACACATATTATGACATAAGTGTCATATTATTATTTTCGTTTATCATCTCGAATGATATTAGCGGCCTTTACGAGATTTATAAGACTTGCTTTAGTCTCGGTTTCGCCTCTGGTTTTAAGTCCGCAATCCGGATTTACCCAGAGCTTACTATCATCTATCCTATCTCTCATGGCATTAAGCGCATTTACAATTTCCTCGACTGATGGAACTCTAGGACTGTGGATATCATATACACCAGGACCAACCTCTGTCTGAAAATCATTTTCCTTAAGGCTGTCAAGTATTTGAAGATCTGAACGCGATGCCTCAAATGTAATGACATCAGCATCCATAGCATCTATCGCAGGGATTATATCTGTAAATTCACTGTAGCACATATGCGTATGAATCTGGGTTTCTGGCTTAACGCCGCTATGTACAAGACGGAAGGCCGGAATTGCCCAGTCAAGATACTCACTGTACCAGTCTGATTTACGGAGTGGAAGCTTCTCTCTAAGCGCCGCCTCATCTATCTGAATAATATCTATTCCATTTGCTTCAAGATCAAGGACCTCATCCCTAATAGCTAGTGCTATCTGAAGTGTGCTTTCCTTAATCGATATATCTTCTCTCGGGAACGACCAGTTAAGAATTGTAACAGGACCTGTCAGCATTCCTTTAACCGGCTTGTCAGTGCAACTCTTTGCATACTTTGACCATGCTACAGTTATAGGTTTCTTGCGCGATACATCACCCCAGATGATAGGTGGCTTAACACACCTTGTTCCATATGACTGAACCCAGGCTTTCTCGGTAAAGACATATCCTGCCAGGTTTTCGCCAAAATACTCAACCATGTCATTTCTTTCGTACTCACCGTGTACGATTACATCAAGACCAATCTCCTCCTGAAGCTTTATACATTCAGCTATTTTCTTCTTATTAAATTCTGTATATTCTTCGACAGAAATGAGTCCCTTACGTAACTTCTGTCTGTTCTGTCTTACATCCTGTGTCTGAGGAAAGGATCCAATGGTTGTAGTTGGGAACAGTGGAAGCTTAAGCTTTTCCTTCTGAACCTTTTCTCTTTCATGGAATTCAGGAAGTCTTGTATAATCCGAATCCTTTATACCAGCGACTCTCTCCTGCACCGCTTCATCTTTAGAATCTTTTCTGCCATGGAAAAGCTTCTGATTATCTATAAAGCTAACCTGAGCTGCCACATTTCCGGAAGCCGAAATATCAATAAGCCCCGAAAGTTCGTTTAGTTCTGTAAGCTTTTCCTCTGCAAAGGCAAAGTGATCCAGATAGTCAGCCGAAAGCTTACTCTCACTTTCTAATGTGTACGGAACATGAAGGAGTGAGCAGGATGTGCTTAGTACTATTTCTCCAGCAATATTCTTTAGTTCCTTTACAGTATCTAATGTCCTTGCATAATTATTTTTCCAGATATTCTTTCCATTTACGAGACCGGCAAAAAGAATCTTATCTGCCGGGAAGCCATTTGTCTTAACAAGCTCAAATGTCTTTCTTCCTTCTATAAAATCCAGACCGATTCCATCAAAGTCGAGGCCTGTCACCTCTCCGTAAATGTCACGGATGTCGCCAAAATAAGTCTGAAGCAGAACCTTGAGTGTCTTTTTGTTTTCCAGGAGGGACTTATAAATCTCTTCAAAAAGCACTTTATCCTCAGAATCCAAATCCTTAACAAGTGATGGTTCATCAAACTCTATCCATAGAGCACCAGCATCTGAAAGCTTTGAGATCAGTTCAATATAACCTTTTGTAATCTGACTGGCGAAGTCCTTTGCGGATTTGGTGCCTGTGTATTTAGCAAGCTTTAGGAGCGTAAATGGACCAACTATAACCACCTTAGTCTCAATACCTTCAGCTTTAGCTTCCTTATATGCATCTACCGGAGCAGCACCATTTAGCTTAATCTCTATATCATCATCTATTTCAGGAACGATATAATGATAATTCGTATTAAACCATTTCTTCATTGCCAGGGCTTTTACATTTCCTTTATCTCCCTGATAGCCTCTTGCCATCGCAAAGTATGTCTCGAGGTCTGAAAGTCCAAGTGTGGTGTATCTGGACGGAATAATATTAAAAAGAAATGCAGTGTCCAGTACATTATCATAGAAAGAAAAATCATTCGATGGGATAAAGCTTATACCTGATTCTTTTTGTTTAAAAAGGTTTTCCTTTCTAAGTTCTGCTGCTAAGCTTTTTAGCTCTTCCTCTGTAATTTCTTTTTTAAAAAACTTCTCCGAAGCAAATTTTAATTCTCTGTTCTTACCTATTCTTGGATAACCTATAACCGATGTCTTCATTTCTGTCATTCTCCTTTCCTTTTTTCTTGTTTCAGAAGTATAAATCCAGTCAATTAGCAGGTAAAATATAAAAAACATTTATTTTTTCATAGATTTTTTCTATATTTGCTGTTATAGTCATAAATATAACCTATGGTTATAACATGCTATAGCTTTTTCCTATAGCCATCCTTATATACAAAGCGGAGGATTTATCATGACATTAAAGCAATTAAGATACATTACAGTAGTAGCAGATACCGGAAATATAACCGATGCAGCTAAAAAGCTTTTTATAGCACAGCCTAGTCTTACTGCATCTATTCAGGAACTCGAGAAAGAATATAATATTACTATATTCAATAGATCAAAAAAGGGAATTGAACTGACACCTGAGGGGGAAGAGTTTTTAGGTTATGCCAGACAGGTTCTGGAGCAGGCCAACCTGATTGAGGAAAGATATAGTGGAACTATAGCAGGAAAGCATAGATTCTCGGTTTCATCACAGCACTATTCTTTTGTAGTAGAAGCCTTTGTAGAACTCCTTAAGAAAGCCGGTGGTGATAAGTATGAATTCCATATGAGAGAAACCGAGACCTATGACATAATAAGGGATGTGGCGAATCTTCGAAGCGAGATAGGCATCCTTTATCTAAACAAGTTTAACGAAACAGTCATAAATAAGACCTTACGCGACAACAACCTTTCTTTTACATCCCTAATCAAGGTTAAGCCACATGTCTTTATAGGAAGAAAATCCCCGCTCGCCAGGTTAAAGAGTATATCGCTTGAAGATTTAAAGCCATACCCTCGTCTAGCCTATGAGCAGGGATCACACAATTCATTTTATTTTTCTGAAGAAATACTAAGTACAGTTGACTCTGACAAGGAAATAATCGTCCGGGACAGAGCCACGCTATTCAATATGCTGATTGGCATGAATGGCTATACCATTTGCAGTGGTATCATAAATGAAGAGCTGAATGGTCCGAATATTATAGCCAAACCTCTTGATGTAGATGACTATATGGAAATAGGTTATATACTTCCAAAGGCCATACGTCCATCAGCTCTAACGCTTGATTATATTGATATTCTTACTCTAAGCCTTTCCCATTAATGGCATTTGCTTCAAGCCATTCTCTTTTTCTTAATACTTCAAGCCATTCACTTGGAATAGCATCATATCCATAATAAAGGCCTGCCAGTCCACCGGCTATTGCTGCTATAGTATCAGTATCATCTGACCAGGTGCCGATTGGAGAAAGATATAAATCACAGGGACGCATTCCTGTGACCGGATTCAACACAAGTTCTTCCCTACTCATAAACTGAACCGGAAGTCCCAGGGCGTCACCTACGGCAACGCCCATGATTCCATCTAACCAATAGTTTTTCATAACGGCCACCTCTCTTACTTGCGGTGACGCTTTTTATAGTCATCTCGAATATCTTCCAGCATTTCATCATTATCAAATGCATCTTCCATAAGTATAGCTGATTTACATGCTCTAGCAGTACTAACCATTTTTGACATTACATTAAAGTTAAGCTGAGTTCCCTCAGAATCACACTCATACCTTACAGCTCTTGATCCATCTATGCCAAATCTTCCAGCTACTTCAACAGCATCTATGTTAGCTCCAAGGAATATAAACTCCCAATGATATCTTTCCTTCTGCCTCTCAATCATCTTCTTTACCTTATTATAATCATATTTTCTGCTGGCATTTTCCATACCGTCTGTAGTGATTATAAAAAGTGTTTTTTCCGGAACATCTTCAGGTCTGGCATACTTATGTACATTTCCTATGTGATGAATAGCTCCACCTATAGCATCCAGAAGAGCCGTGCATCCTCTTACATAATACTGATTATCATTCATTTGCTCTACCTTACCGATAGGAACTCTGTCATACAGAACCTCCGACTGATCATCAAATAATATCGTAGATATAAAAGCCTCTCCTTCTTCTTTCTGTTGTTTTTCAATCATTGAATTGAAGCCGCCGATAGTATCAGCTTCGAGTCCTCTCATAGAACCGCTTCTATCCAGTATAAATACAACCTCTGTTAATCCCTTACGCATAATGGTATCCTCCTTTTCTTTAATAACCTTTATAGGTTTTTTATTTGTTGGATACATTATACGAAAATAAAAATCAAAACTGGTCTCTCGCGCGGCGACCCTTGAGATTCGCTAAGAAATGATACATGGAAGTCCATGCTCTTTCAACTGTATATCTAGTTCGATCATGTCATATATCTTGTTTTCTATAAAATATGAAAATATAATATCTGTCATATCACAAGGAGATAGAGCATATCCTGCCCTGGCCAAGAGATCTTTTGACTCATCAAGATTAAGCTTAGCACCGACACATAGACAAAGTGCAGCCAGTTCCTACGACAGCTTGATCATTTGCTGTATTCACAATAGCTTGGGTATTTATTTTGTGATATCATTTCAAACTATTTTGAATGGTATAATTTAATCTCCATTTTTACCTACTACATTTTTCTTATGTCAAAATGCATTTTCAAGTTTCGCCAAGGCAGATTTTTGTACAGTAAAAGAGCCTGCCGGGGTAGGCAAGCTCTTTTGGAGAAGGTATTTTGTTACTAAAATTTTTGTACCAACTAACTAATCTGATGTAACAAAAATCATTGTAATCGCATATATTTAGACCACTATTTATTCATCATGATAAAATTTCTAATCTTTTTAACTTCCGTTTTTATCTACTAACGGTGTCATTCATATGGCTTTATTTTACTTCACGTAAAATAACCAGTATATTTTTAATATCTTCTTCAAATTTCTCGTCGGATATAGGGAATCCACCCGGTTCTCTGTAATGAATATCAAATGCAAGCTTATAGAAATGCTGCCATGCTATTGCAGCCTTCTTTTTAGGGAATTCCTTTATAAACCGTTCTATCCCTGCATCCATCTCGTCAAATGAATCTACAAGGTTACAGTATAATTCAGGAGCTCTATGTTCATTTACTTTTTCAATAAGCATTTTTGCTTTATCCGGTTCGCCTTGTTCTCGATATACCCTTGCCATAAGGCACATACATGTATCCGGACAATCCCATAGAAAATAGTCATTTGCAAATTTATAATCCTTTACGAGATCACATACTGCAAACATCTCATCATAACATTCATAAATATACAGCCACACCGCAAGATTCGAGATGTTATCCAGATCTGTTTCACTTTTAAAACTGCATTTTTTCAGTATCTTATTGCACAGACTTTGAACATTCTTCTTGTCAATCTTTGCTTTTATGCTTTCCATCAAAGCATTTCGGGCCTGTTCCCCATCTTCCCCAAGTTTAACATTATCAGCCATTACGGATTTTACTTCTTGGTCTGTCATAAACATCCACTCCTATAAACTGAAAAATTAATTCCGGTTTTATGTGTTAGCATCAGCACAATTGTTTATCTTGCTTCCTAATTGTTTTAGTAGCAAGTATAATAGCGATTACTATAATAACAACTTTACTGAAATAGCCTACATATTGATTACCTCCAGTCACAAGTTGTGAAAAAACATTAATCAGAGAATGCGTCATTACACATATCCAAAGGTTATTTGTTTTCACATATAACGCTGAAAGAATAAAGCTATTTACAAGTAAACCAATTAAAAATGGGATTACATCAGCATGTGTTTCATCTAGATAAAAAAACAAGAAATGCCATAATCCCCACGAGAAAAATGTGATGATCGTAGCTAAAATGTAGTGCAGTCTTTCCTGCAAAAGTGGCTGAAACAGGTATCTCCAGCCAATTTCTTCTATACCGCCTAGTACTATATGCTTAAAAACATTATGATCGGCAGATACCACACTCTTATTGATATCCTCCCTCCGAATTTATCCTGTAAATAATCTTACAAATTAACCGCCACATCCACTGCTATCTTAAATGTTTCTCTTTGAAGATCAAATTCTTCTTCATTTCCCAAAGTCGCCTTATCCCAGGCATCACC
>OCVV011339096.1_pt1 | contig 16662 bp, 1 predicted proteins | sample 1539721 | NCBI WGS metagenome assembly OCVV01 (sample SAMN02144230, study PRJEB22623) | gut metagenome | biome: sheep rumen | host: Ovis aries | place: New Zealand | reverse complement strand
GTGCTGTTGGTAGATACCGCTCTCGGTGAGTTCTTTACCATCGAAGAAGTAGAAATCACCTTCGCAGATAGTCGTTACAATTGTGCTGTCCTTAACCGGTAGAACTGTGATAAAGCGTGTACGAATACTATCGCCATAGTTGTCCGTGGTGCGCCATTGCGTGGTGTAGAGGCCGGTAGTATAGATATCCGTCTTGTAAACGGTGCTATCCGGTCCATACCATGTGTATGGCGTCTCGTTGGAGCATATTGTGATCGAGTCTTTGAACAGATAGTTCGGATGTATTCGAAGCGTCAAGCTGTCAATACTATCGCAACTATGGATGTTCTGCAAGATTCTTCTATACTCGCCTGCTACATAGATTGAATCGGTGTCTTTTTTCAGAGTACCCGCCTCAAGCCATGTGTGTACCCATATAAACGGTGTGTCATTTGCGTTAATGTCGGCTTGACGGTGATAGGTCGGGGATTTCGGCCATACTTGCAAGTGCAATGTGATCACGCTGTCGCATCCGTAAACGGTTTGTACCGTATCGTGATAGATGCCGGTATGCTTGTAGAACTGTTTCGGAGTGCCGGACTTATAGGTGCTGATATATGCCGAATCGCCCGCGCATATTGTGTCATATACGTGCGTCTCGTACGTGCGGTGATAATTAACGCGTAAATAGAAGATACTATCTAACGGATAGAATGTCTTCAGTGTATCAGCATATTCTTCTATCTTGTCCGTAGCCGGTGTATTGAATGTCTGCTTATAGCCGTTTTCCCATACGTGTGTAAGCGTTGTATTGGTCGGAGCACAGACATCTATCGTGTCGTAGAAGTCGTGGGTCTGGTGAATGGTCAGATACAAGCTGTCAATACTGTCACAGCCATGGATGCTCGGCATCAGATACCCGTATGCGCCGCCCACATTGAGCAAGTCAATATACGTACTGTCTTTCTTTGTCGCTTGGTTATACCATGTATGTTTCCATGCGTACGGCAACTGGCGATCCGTGATAGTAACATGTTTAACTACCGGCAGGATTCGCGGACGTACATAGAGTTGCAATGTGATGAATGAGTCGCAACCGTTCACTGCCGTCAGCGTGTCATAGTAACGGCCAGCCTGGCTGATCCAACGTTCTACACCGACACTGTCGAAGCGCATCTTGGTGTTCTCGCAAATCGTATCAAAGAGCAGGGTGTCGCGGAACATGCTATAGTTCACTACCAGGTCATAGATACTGTCGCGACCCTCATGAGACTTCAGCGAATCAATGAAGTGGCAACCGATGGTATCTTTGTTGACTTGGATCGTGAATGCCTGTTCGTGACCCGTCTCTTCCCAGATATAGGTATGTGTCTTGTTCTTCGGCGTACAGAGGTCAATGGTGTCTCTGTAGTGGTACACCGTGTCCATGATCAAATGCAGGGTATAGATGTACGTACAATGTTCGCCTAATACATTGGTATCTACGGACTGTGCAATCGAATCATAGTCGCCCGTGTAGTGATACCATCTGTTGCCCCATTTGATCGAATCGCCTATTATACGATGAGCGGTGGTGTCCTTATCACGGATGTCTAATACTTTTACGTACCAGTTCGTGATACTATCGCACACGTACGCGTCATTATAATAGGTGTAGTTATGCTCTGTGTCTGTCCATTTGTTGACCATCGGTACATGCTCTTGGTAGAGGGTATCTTTGGTGAAGAACGTAGAGTCATCCCAATGGTTCTCAGGATGAATAGCGCGGAACATGATCGTATCTTCAGGACAGATATAGATCACTGTATCTTTCACTACTTTCTGACTCGGACGAACGATGATGTGGTGGAAATAGCTCTTGTCGCAGTTCCAAACAATGGTATCATTGTTATAAGCCACACCTTTCCATTTGCCTTGCCATTCATTCAAGCGGCTTCGGGTCGGGTCGAAGGCCGGATGAACGGTGTCTCCTAACCATACCGATTGTCCGTCGTTGAAGAAATCGGAACATACAAACGTCGAGTCGTTGCGGGTCAGTTTCGGTATAATGGTCAACTTGACATCTACGATAGAGTCGCAACCGAATACCGTGGTGTCGCGGTGACGATAGATACCTTCTTCCCAAATCGTATCTTTCTTTGCGCGGCCGATAACAAGCGGCAACTCATGCTCGCAAAGAGTGGTGTCGATTTGGAGCGTATCTATTCGGCGTACCACAATATTGACATGATACAAAGCCTCGCAGCGGATGGTGTCGTTAAAGGTGGTGTCGTTATAATAGATCTTGTCATTCCATGTTACACCTCCCCGCAGACAGCCGCGCAACTCAAGTGTCGTATCTTTCACCGGAATAATATTCAAATCCAAGGTGTAGTACTCTTTGATCTGGGTATCCGTGAAAGTGGTGTCGTGATAGATTCCGGCAGCGTAGTATTTCTCGCCGTTACGAGACCATATATACGGTGTGTCGAGCATACAAATTGTAGCCGGCATGTACTCCTCGGCAATGACATTCAGAATACTGATGCTGTCGCATCCGCCTAAGCCTACATTGGCTATCGTATCGCGGTATTCACCGCCGTTGTTGATCAAGAACTTCTTGCCGTCAGAACCGCCCCAATAGAACGATTGATCATGCTCCAAAATGACGGTCTTGGTGGAAGTCTTAGCGGCTACCAAATGTACTTTGACATAAACGAGAGTGTCGCACTTGCTCGGTCCGTGTCCGCCGTTGACGGTGTCCAGATAGATCGAGTCAACTACGTGATACGGGTACGTACCATATGTCTTTCCGTAGAGATTCTTTGTTTCGCCTTCGCACAAATAATATACTTCGGTGCGCTTTGGTACTTCCTGAACCTTCAGATCCAAACTGTAGATGCCGGTCATCAGACCTGTAGCATCATATGTGGTGTCCCAATAGAGACGCGTCTCGGAAAGGTCTTTGCCACGCCATGCTACATACGGTGTATCCAAGATACAAATCGAGTCAACAGTCCGTGTCTCTTTCACTAAATTGATGTACTCCAGTCGGTAGCACTCGTTCGGGTCGGATGCAGGAATTGTATCTGCGGTCAAACCGAATTGATTAACCTCTTTTCCATGCCAGATAACCGGCAGCGTTTCGTCATGAGCCAGAACGCGTGTCTCGATATGACGCTGTACGGAGCGGTTGGTTACCTCAATAAGGATAATACTATCGCACTTATTGTCAGGAGCGGAGCGGAAAATGGTGTCGCGATATACGGAATCGGTCTTCATCTCGCTGCTGTAATAGTGTTTGCCGTAGAGGTACAACTCTTCGCTTTCGCACATTTGGTATGTCTCTGTGCGGGTCGGAACAGGATCAATCTGCAAGTTCAAACGATAGATACTGTCTGCTCCGTGAATGGTCTCATATTTGTATTCGTATGTCTTCTTTTCTCCTGCCGCATGACTCAAACCGCTGGCGATCGTTACGCCGTTTACTTGCCAATCAAACGGTGCGTTCGTCACGCAGATAGCGGTGTCCGTCTCATACAGGAAGGTCGGATAAACGATCAATACCAACTCATGCTCGTTCGCGCATTTTCCTGCAAGCTGCTCGGTGTAGTAATAGGTGCCCGAGGTGGAGTAGGAGGTGTCTGGACGTACCGGCCAAATGTACGGCTCTTGGTTATCATAGCGTTTAATCGTATCGGAACTGAATGTACCGTCGCTGAAGTGGAAATATACGCGTTCTATACTGTCGCATCCGTGAATAGTCTGGAACGTGGTGTCTATTACGGTACTTTCTGTAATGGTACGATCGTAGTAACGATAGGATCCTTCGTCGCTACAGATGTAGATGTGGCGGACGATCGTATCGGTATAGCTCGGCCATACGGTCAAATTCAGTACATATACTTCTTTCAAGTTCTCCTCGATGCGTGCGGCAGCATTGAAAATCGAGTCTTTGTATATACCGCTGGACTTGTACCAATTGCCTCGCCATTCGATGCTGTCTCCGTCACAAATAGAGGTGACAAGCGAATAAGTCGGAGTTACAACCGGTGCCGGATCTACGTTCACTTTCAATTCATAGATACTGTCGCATCCGTGGATCGTGGTGTAAGGATCGCGGTAGATACCTTCCGAACTGATATTCTGGCCATGCCATGTCAGGATCTCGCCTTCCATGATGGTCGTCTCTTGTTTGTCGTAGAATGCTTGTGCTTTGTTCAAGCGGATCTCTACAATTGAGTCGCATCCATGCTGTACGGATGTCAATGTGTCATATACAACAGCGGAGGATTTATACTCAACACCTCTCCAGACATATGTACCGCAGAAGTACTCGGAGCGGCTCGAGCGGACAATCGGCTTAACCGTTAGATGCAGGGTGTAAATACTGTCTTTACCGGTACGTGTCTTGTATTCGAGTACGTACGTGTTCGTTCCGACTACAGAGCTTAAGTTTCTCAAACCTTGCCATTCGAACGGCTCGCCTTCACAAATCGTACGGGTGTCTTCGAAATGATACGAGTTCTCGTCTTTTGAAAGAATCAGTCGCCATACGTCGTTACAGCCGGTGGTCACGTTCGGAGTGGTGTACTCGTATGTACCCGGTTCTGTGAACAGAGAGTCTTTTACTTGATGACCGTCGCGCCAGAACGTCCAGGTGTAACCTGCTTCCGTTCCGTTCATGCTGGCGATAGTCTCATATACCTGACTTGCTCTGACTTGAATATGTACGCGGTATGCCGTGTCACAGTTGTTATACGGATCGTCGTAAACGCCTGCTTTGGAATACTTGATTCCGTTGAATGTTACGGTCTCGCCGGAGCAGATACTCAATGTGGTGTCTAAGGTCACTTTCTCTGGTACCGTTAATTCCAAACGATAGTATTTCCAATCGCCGTTCGGCTGTTCTTCCGGATTCGTGAACGTACCATTCGTTTGTGCTTCGATACCATGCCATTTCAATGTCTCGCCCGGACAGATAGTTGCGATACTGTCTATCGTATCTACGCGGTTCACGGTCAAAACCAGCACATCTGTTATCTGACAGCCGTTCTTGTCGTAATGGTAGTAGTAAACACCGGTCGTATCAACGTTTTGACCATGCCATGTGATAGGTGCATCGCCCGGGTTGCGACGGCGGAATTCAGTCGTCCCCTGATTTTCTACGAAATGAAGTGTCAATACCACAACGGAGTCGCAACCTTCATGTTTCAGCGTGTCGCGATAGGTTCCGCTCTCGCTCAACTGCTGGCCGCCGAATACGACATAGTTACCGCGGCAGATGGTCGAGTCGATATAGGTTACCGGTGTCTCTTTGACCTTCAAATCCAAGCTGTAAGTGATACTGTCGTAGCCGCCTGCGTCTTTTATTGTTTGCGTATAGAAACCGGTGGCGTTATAATATTTGTCACGCCATAAGTATTGCTCGCCGGCGCAAATAGTTGCACTCTCTTTCAGGGTAACGTGGCTGTAGTTCACAATTACGTTGATGATACTGTCGCAACCTACAGATGAGGTGTAATGTACTTCCTTGCTACCCGGGACGGTGAATCCTTCACCACGGTAGTAAACAGGGAATGCAGATCTCGGGAACGATACCGTTTCGTTTACGCGGATGGTCGGGTTAACCGTCAGATTCAATACGTAGATCGAGTCGATCTCGTCGGTTGTGCCGACAAATACGGTGTCGTAATACAAACCGGTAGCGTAGTATCTCTCGTTGGTCTTCCACCATGTGAAGAATACATCGTCTTCACAGATTGTTTCGCGTTCCGTACGGGTCTTGATGCCCGGTACTTCTTGCTTGTAGTGTACATCCAAACGATAGACTATATCGCATCCCAGGGCACTTTGCTGTTTGTCCTCATAAATGCCTTCTGTGCTGATGCTCTGTCCATGCCAGTTCAAGATCTCGCCCGGGGCAATCGAGTCGTATTCCATGCGATGGATCGTGGTTCCTTTCACATACGAAGTCGTGTGAATCGAGTCGCATAGGGTAGTGGCGGTCTTGAAGGTATCTACGATGGTCGTATCTTTCTTGAGCCAATCGCCGTTCACTTGAATGCTGTCGCAGAACGTGATACGCTCGTTCGTACGTGCGATCGCGCGCACGGTTAATGATAATTCATAGATACTATCTTTACCATATACTGTAGTATATTTCTCCGTGTATTTGGTGGTCGTTCCGATGTTCTGGCGACTCCAATCTACGCGGTCGATGCCTCGCCACTGGAACGCCTCGCCTTCGCATACGGTCATGTTCTCTTTGAAGTAGTAACTTTGTTCGCTCGGGATCACTTTGGTCAGCGTCAGACGATAGATGTCGTTACAGCCTGTCGTCTCGTTCGGAATGGTCTTCGTGTATATTCCGGCATTGGGGTATTGCTCACGGATGATTTCTTCCCCTTTGTCGTTTTTCACAATCCATTCATACGGCTTGCCGCCTTCGATTACGGTTCCTTCATAGTTGTGTACCATGGACGGCAAGCGGTTGATGAAGATGTGATAAACCGTGTCACAGGTCTGTTGGTAGTAGAAGTTCGTATCGCGGGTGAATGCCTCGCCGCCGATCACTACCTGTTCGCCGGAGCAAATCGTGTAGCGTTGCTCTTTCTGAATCTTCTCCAATACCGTCAGATTCAGGATATAACGGGTCGAGTTGCCGTCCGGACGCATCTGAACCCAGGTATGAGTGCCGCTTACGCTGTGGCTCACGCCATCCCAGGTATATACGGAATCAGGACAGATGGTTATTGTCCGTCTCAACGTGTCTTCTTTGTAACGGGTTACATTCAATACCGTGGAGGAGTCGCAACCATGGATATTGATCGTGTCGAACTGATAGGTAACTTCTTCATTCGCTCCGATCGAATTGCCATGCCATGTAAATACCGAGTCTGCCGGCACTTTCCAGTTGAGAACCTTTACGTCTTTGTCTGCGATGTTAAGAGACAGGATAACTACCGAGTCGCATCCGTTGCTCTTGAATGTCTCTTTATATACGCCGCCGACAGTATAGGTCTTGCCGCCGAACGTATAGAAATCGCCGCTACAGATAGTTGCGTTGATATATGTTTCGGGGATCTTATAAACGGTCAGGTGTAAGAAGTAATTGACGGAATCTCCGGATGTTGACTTGTCGCGGATCATATAGTCGCCGCCCACGGAATAATCTTTGCCATGCCATGTGTGTACATCGCCTTTGCAGATTGTAACGTAGTCGTGATTTATCAATGCGCGTTGTACGGCGTAGATGCTGATGACACTGTCGCAACCGTGGATGCTCGGCAGCGTCAACTCTTTCATGCCCGGCTCGTCAAAGCGGATGCCGCGGTAGTCGTATGGGAACGTATCAATCTCCACGCGCTCGATAATATTGTATTTAGGATATACGTTCAGCGTCAGGTGATACGTACTGTCGCGACCTGTTACCGTTTTGCCTTCTTTGTAGATCTCATGTGTGCCGAGTGCTAAGTTCGTATAATTCTGACCTTGCCATGTGACGGTCTCGCCTTCGCAGGCTGTCAGGGTCTCGTGGAAATAATAACTGAACGTATCTATTGTCAGATACAAACGATACAGATCGAAACAGCCCGAAGGACCGGCAACTAACGTGTCATACGTACCGGCTTCGGTTTTGATGATGTCTTCGCTCGTTCCGTTCTGCTCTTTCTTCCAGATATACGGCGTCGTTCCGTCGAAGGTGGCGTTTATAATATGTGTCTGGGTCGGGGTAATGATCACTTTGACGCGATGAACGGTATTGCAATCGTACGGATAGTGATAGGTGCCCGGCTTCGTATAAACGCTGTCCAAGTAATGAACACTCTCGCCTTGACAAATGGTAAATGTCGTATCTTTGAACTCCATTTCCAAAACAGTTGCGGTCAGACGATAGTATTTCCAATCACCGTTCGGCTGTTGTTCTACGCTCGTGAATATACCGTTGGTCTCTGCTTCGATGCCATGCCATTTCAGAATAGTGCCCGGACAGATAGTAGCGACGCTGTCTATCGTATCTACGCGGTTCACGGTCAGAACCAATACATCCGTTACTTGGCATCCGTTCTGGTCGTAATGGTGGTAGTAAACACCTGTTGTGTCCAGATTTTGACCATGCCATGTAGTCGGGGCATCACCCGGGTTGCGACGACGGAATTCGGTCGTGCCCTGGGTCTCTACTACATGAAGGGTCAATACGACAACGGAGTCGCAACCTTCATGTTTCAGCGTGTCGCGATAGTTTCCGCTCTCACTCAGCTTCTCGCCGCCGAACAAGATGTAGTTGCCGCGGCAAATCGTCGAGTCAAGATAGGTCACAGGTGTCTCTTTTACCTTCAAATCCAAGGTATAAGTGATACTGTCAAAGCCGTCTTTGTCGGTGATGACCTGGCTGTATATTCCTGCCGCGTCATAGTCTTTGCCACGCCATGGGTATTTCTCTCCGACGCAAATGGTTGCGGTCTCTTTCTGTGTGCTGTGACTGTAGTTTACTATCACGTTGATAATACTGTCGCAACCCAAAGATGAGGTGTAAACGACTTCTTTGCTACCCGGCTTCACGAAGTTGACACCGCGGTAGTAAACGGGGAATGCCGATCTCGGGAAAGTTACTGTTTCGTTGACGCGGATGATCGGATTAACCGTCAGATTCAATACGTAGATCGAGTCGATCTCGGCGGTGGTGCCGACAAATACCGTGTCGTAATACAAACCGCTTGAGTAGTATTTGTTCTGCCGCCATGTGATTCCGTCGCCTTCGCAGATGGTCTTGCGCTCCGTACGGGTTCGGATGCTCGGTACTTCTTGCTTGAAGTGTACATCCAGACGATAGACAATATCGCAACCTAATGTGCCGGTTTGTACATCGTCGTAAATGCCTTCGTTGGTAATGGTTTTGCCATGCCAGGTCAATACCTCGCCCGGGGCGATCGAGTCGTATTCGATACGATAAATCGTGGTTCCTTTTACATACGAGGTCGAGTGGATCGAGTCGCAATTATAGATGTTCTTGAGCGTATCTACAATGGTCGTATCTTTCTTGATCCAATTGCCGTTCACTTGGATGCTGTCGCAGAAACTGATGCGGCTGTTGGAACGGGATATTGCGCGGACGGTCAATGCCAAATGGTAGATACTGTCTTTGCCATATACGGTCGTGTAGTTGTCATAGTAATGAGAGGTCGATCCCACGTTCCGGCGGCTCCAGTCGATACGGTCGATGCCGCGCCACTGGAAGGTTTCGCCTTCGCACACTGTCATCGACTCGTCGAAACGGTAACTTTGCTCGTTCGGAGCAACTTTGGCAAGCGTCAAACGGTAGATATCGTTGCAACCGGTTGTCTCGTTGGCTACTGTCTTCGAGTAGATGCCGGCTTCAGAATAACTCTCGTTGATGATGATCGCGCCTTTATTGTCCTTTACTGTCCATTGATACGGTTCCGATCCGGTGAAGGTTGCTTCGTAATTGTGTACCATCGACGGCTGACGGTTGATGAATACGTGGTAAACCGTGTCGCAAGTCTGATGATAGAAGAAGCTCGTATCTTTTGTGAAGGTCTCGTTGCCGATTACTACTTCTTCGCCGGAACAGATGGTGTAATGAAGATCTTTCTGAACCTTCTCTAATACTGTCAGATTCAGGATATAGCGGGTCGAATTGCCGTCCGGACGCAACTTAACCCAGGTATGAGTGCCGTTTGAATTGTATGTCTCGCCATCCCAGGTATATACCGAATCCGGACAGATGGTTACCGTACGGCGCAATGTGTCTTCTTTGTAACGTGTCAGGTTCAATACCGTGGACGAATCGCAACCGAAGATATTGAGCGTGTCGAACTGATAAGTGCCTTCTACGCCCGCTTCGAAGTGATTTCCGTGCCAATCGAATACGGAGTCGCCCGGCACTTTCAAGTTGATTACCTTCTGGCTCGCGTCAACTACACTCAGAGACAGTACGACTACGGAATCGCATCCGTTGTTCGTCAGGGTCTCTCTATAGACGCCGCTCTTGTCTAAGTTCACTCCGCCGAACGTATAGAAATCGCCGCGGCAGATGGTTGCGTTGATATGAGTGTCAGGGATGCTGTGTACCGTCAGGTGTAAGATGTAATTGATTGTATCTCCGGATGTTGACTTGTCGCGGATCATGTAATCGCCACCAACGGAATAGTCTTTGCCATGCCATGTGTGTACATCGCCTTTGCAGATGGTTGCGTATTCGTGATCTACCAATGTGCGCTGTACGGCATGGATGCTGACGATACTGTCGCAGCCGTGGATGCTCGTCAATTTCAGCTCTTTCACGCCGGCGGCGTCAAAACGGATGCCGCGGTAGTCGAACGGGAAGGTGTCGATCTCTATACGCTCTACTGCATTGTATTTCGGATAAACGGTCAGAGTCAGGTGATAAGTGCTGTCGTAACCCGTTACCGTCTTGCCTTCTTTGTAGATCTCATGTGTGCCGACGGCTAAGTTCGTATAGTCATGACCTTGCCATGTCGCAGTTTCGCCTTCGCAGATGAACTGAGTCTCGTGGAAGTGATAACTGAATGTATCTACCGTCAGGTACAAGCGGTACAAATCGAAGCAACCGGTGCTCAACACTTGTATTAACGTATCATACGTACCTGCCTCATTCTTAATGATGTCAGCGCTTGTGCCGTTCTGCTCTTTCTTCCAAACATAAGGAGTCTTTCCGTCAAATGTGGCATTGGTAATACGTGTGTTGGTCGGCGTCATCGTCACTTTGATGCGATGAACGGTATTGCAATCGTACGGATAGTAATACGTGCCTGGTTTTGTATAAACGCTGTCCATGTAACGAACGGGCTCGCCTTGGCATACGGTAAAGGGCTTGTCGATCGTGTCTTTGGTGACACCATCTACGTGCAGCTTCAAAATCGAAATAACGACATCATTGTTGTCCAAAGTGTCTATATTCTGATATTCGCCGGCGTTGTAGTAATTCTTGCCTAACCATACGTATTTGTCGCCGTTGCAGATAGTTGCCTCGTCGCGAATGGTGTCTAAATGGTTTGCATTGACTACCATGCGGACGATGCTGTCGCAACCTGCGGCACTCGTGCGGATAGAGTCGAAAATCGTCGGAGAGGTCAATATGCGGTTACCCCAATGAATGGTGTCGCCTTGCATTCTCTCGCGGACAAGAACGGTCGTGATCGCTGGCTGGACATTCAGACGCAACTCAACGATACTGTCGCAACCGTTTGCGGCTACGAACGTCGATTGGTAGGTGCCTGTCTCGCTATAGATCTTGCCGCCGAAATTATAGTAGCCGCCCTCGCATATCGTCTTGATAATCTGTGATTTGGAAGCTTCTTTGACGGTTAAATCCAAGATGTGAAGTACGCTGTCTGAACCATCTACTGCTTTCTCTACCTCATTGTAAATACCGCCGGAGGTCAGCGTGTGACCTTGCCATGTGTAAGTCTTGCCCTCGCATATTTCCGCACTCGTCTTGTCTTCTACCATCTTACGTTGGGCTACAAAACTTACAATGCTGTCGCAACCTGCCGCGCTCGTCAAGTGAGCTTTGTAAACCGTGTTACTCGGGCTTAAAATGGTCTCGCCTAAATAATTGGTCGGGAAAGTGAGGAAATAAACGGTTCCGAGATTGGTCTCTTGCTTTGTAAGAACCGTTAGTTTCAAGGTATATACACTGTCTTTCTGACCAACTACGGTCTTGTAACTCATGGTGTACTCATGGGTCTCGCCCACATATTGAGTACTTAGATTGGTGTAACCTTGCCATTCGAAGGCTTCGCCTTCACATACGGTTAACGAGTCTTTGAAGTGATACGTCATGTCGTCTATGGACAAATGCAGAATATACGTATCCTGACAGCCGTATGTGTTGTCTAATTTCTGTACATGAGTACCGGCTTCGCTGATGGAATAGGTCTTGGTTACGCCCTCATGTTGGAATTTCCAGGTGTAACTTCCGGTTCCGCTATATACGGCGTTGAACTCTCTTACGGATACGGATGGTTTGGATACGGTAACGTGATAAACCGTGTCGCATGTGTAAGGCAGATCGTAGGTGCCGGCTTGGCTAAACGACTGACCCATGAACTCAACCGGCTGATTATCACATATTTGGATCAACTTCTCCAAAACCTCTAATTTCTTCTTCGTCGCAATCAAACGGTAGAGTACGTCGTGCTCGCTGTCGAAATAACTCGTCGTATCTACACTCGCTTTCGCACCGCCGTTCGATGTTGTGATACCTTTCCAGGTGTAACTTGTACCCGGACACATATAGATCAGCGTATCTACCGTGTCTATACGATGCGTGATCAGATGCAAACGGGTAATGGAGTCGCAACCGAACGCGTTTTGCAACGTGTCAGCATAGATGCCGCCCACTGTACGGTCGATGCCGCGCCATTTGAACGTCTTGCCAGCTTCTACGTGAGCTACGGTATCCGTAATATCCGCACCGGCTACCAATAGATTCAAGTAAATCGTTGAATCACAGCCGTTTATGCTCTTCAGTGGAATAACGTGCTCGCCTGTTGTGCTGAACTGCTGACCGGCGATCGAGAATGAACTGCCCTCGCAGATCGTCTTGTTGATACGCTTCGTGTTTGTCGGATAGACCGTCAGATTCAGCGTGTAATCGATGCTGTCGCGCAAGTTGTCCAACGAACGAACAATGTGGTGATATACACCCGACTCAGAATAATCCTGATTCGTTACATCCCAATGATACGTGCCACCGGCACATATCACAGCTTCTGTCTCTGCTTTGATCTTGAAACTGAGGTGCAAGCGATACAGATCATCGCAACCGGTAGTCACGTTCGTAAACAGTGTGTCGTATATGCCGGCCTGTTTGATGTTGTCCTTTTTGCGGCTGATTCCGTCAAGCGTCGTGAAGTTCCACGTGTATGAACCGCCTTTTTCGATCACGGCGTGATACTCACGAATAGACTGTTGCGCTTTCGTTACTTGTACATGATATACCGTGTCGCAAGTAGCGGGAATAACGTATAAACCATTCTCATTCAGCGTTTTACCGTAGAATACAACACTCTCGTTGCCGCAAAGTACGAACGCCGTATCTTTGCTGACTAACGGCAGTACGCTCTTCACGGTCAGGCTGTACAGAATGTCCTTGCCGGCATTGACGTTCTCCAAACGGGCGAACGTTCCGACGCGGCTTGCGCTGATGCCGTTCCAGCTGTATGTCGTGTTCGGGCAGATACTTACTGTGTCCGCTATCGTATCTACAGCATGAGTAGTCAGAGTCATTCGGACTACCGAGTCGCAACCGAAACGATTGGTATAAGGGGTAGAGTAGTAAACTCCCTCTGCGGAATAGGTATTCCCTTTCCACGTAATCGTTTTCCCTGCTTCTACTACGGCTACGGTATCTACCGTGTCTGCCTTCAGTACTTGCAAGGAAAGCACGATCGTCGAGTCGCAACCGTTGATTGTCTGCAACTTACGCTGATGTACGCCTTGTGTGCTGAATTTCTCGCCCGCTATCGTGACATAGCCGCCTTCGCAAATCGTCTCATGCAGATACGTCGTCTGAGCGGCGTTGTTCATCGTCAGATACAGCACATACGTGATACTGTCGCGGTCGCCGTCTTTCGATAGCAAATAGTCATAGTACGTGCCCGGATAACTATAGGTCGAAGTGTACTTCACGCCGTCCTTGGTCCTTTCCCACGTGTATGACTCGCCTTGGCAGAAAGTCGCACGCGTCTCGTCAAAGATGGTCTTGCGATTAACCGTCACATGGTAAATGCTGTCGCAACCAGCAGCGCTCTTGAACTTGAAATCACGGCTGCCCGGAACAGCAAAGTCATATCCCATGTAATGGAACGGGAATACAGACGCCTCCAGAAGAACATTTTTGTAGAATGGCTTTTCTACGGTCAGGTACAACACATTGACTGTGTCTTTCGCGCCGCCGATACCGGGTATCTCTTCGCGATATACATCCGTCATCGTGCGCTCGATGCCGCCCCATACTACTGACGAACCTTCGCAGATCGTCGTGTCTTTGATCACGTAGTACTTGTCAGCCCGCATCTTGTCCGTCACCGTTAGATGGCGAACCAAACTGTCGCAATCGCAATACTTGGATTTGTACACTTGGCTGTAGTACTCTCCCGCGCGAGTGATAGTTTGGCCTTCCCATAAGTAAGTACTGCCGACTTCCAACTCGTAGTTCAAATGCTCTACGGTTCCCAAATTGTAAACCATTACCTTGTGTCTTACAATTGTGGAGTCCTTCGAAGGAGCTAAACTCGGGATCGTGTCCCATACTTCCTGGTCGCTCTTTACAACCAACGCACCATTCTTGAAGACGATCGAATCGCCCGGACAAATGGTGTGATTTTGATACTCGACTTTCGCAATCTTTGCGTTGCCGTTTACCGTTGCTGCCATCAATAACAGCATGCAACTCACTACTCTTAATATATAACGTTTCATTTTCATATGCTTTTCATATGCTTTTCATCTGCTCATCTGCTGCTCATCTGCTGGTGATCCTATACTTTACGGCAGGTAATCAGCCACTCTCGCGCCACTCTCGCGCCTCTGTCATTTAGCGTATCTTGCGCGTCTCTTACGCGTCTCTTGCAGATTTCAATTCTCAATTATCAATTATAACACATACATCCGTGGTGGATTCCGCCAACTCGTGCCGTGCGGCTACCGCCTATCATATAAGTTAACTTGACACCCGCAAAGAACGGAACGGTACGTGCCGGCTTTGCAAACGTGTTCACATGAGGATTGATTGATACTTGATTGATGGGCACTAAGGGCTCACCTGTGTTGCGGGGCTGGATCGGCTCCTGAGGAGTTTCCCAATTTCGTAGCTGGTTATTCAAACCATATTCTATATAAAGCGCTAATTTCAAAACATTACAAAAACGACTACTCGTCGGAACGGAGGACAACAAGTCGTAACCGATCTCGCCGATTAAACTTGCACCCACATTCAACTGGTTTACGTTCACATTGTTGTACTCATAGTCCGTATAGCCACGATCCGGCATATTGACAAACGGATCCGGATAAGTGGCATACTTACCCGATACGTTATAGCTACCGAACGAACGGGTCTGCGGATGAAGTGCATAACTGATCTTGAGTCCGGCTCCTATGTGGAATCCGCGAACGTAATATCCCATCAGAATAGGTACATCCACATAGTTCCATTGTAACTCATCCGTTTGGTTGATGCGATAAATGAGCGTCACGTCTTTGCCTTGCGTGTCACGACCCGGATAGTTACGGCTGTACTCGTCTATCGTTAATGTCGAACGGTGAAAACTCATCTGAGCTCCCACATTCGCCCAGAATCCGCTGTTACGGAATTCGTAACCTATTCCCACGGAGCCGCCGACACTTCCTTTCGGCATCGCACCTGTGATTTGGGTTTGTAACATCGAATAACCCACACTTCCGCTGATGTAACCGAAATGGTAATCATCTGCTCGTTGGGATGATCCACGGCGTCGTTGCCATGTTTGTGCGTTTACAGGCACAATGGAGAACAGAATCACGCAGCTTATCATCAAAATCCTCGCTGCTTGTTTTGAAATTACTTTGTTTGTCATATTGGTATTTTTAATTTTATTTTCGTTTCCTTTTCAACTCTTTGTCTGCCCGTCTCTCAACCCTCAACCCTCAACTCTCAACTTTATTTTTTATATTATGTAAGTGTGTGTGCGTATGTGCGTGCATACAAAAAGTGGGCAAAGATACGAATTTTATTTCGAATAGCCAAATTTTTTGTCTCAAATCGTTTTTTTTTCCTGATTTTGCAACCTTGACTGATGATTTTTAACTTTTTTTGCAAAAAAATGCCTGAAAATTTGCGTATATCAAAAAAAAGTAGTACCTTTGCACCCGCTTTTGAAAAAATGACGATAATTCGTCCATCGAAAACCGTCAAATTTCAGTAGCGCGTGTACATAGTACTTTGTCACTTTGTACATCCCGCGAGTCCTGCTCGCTACATGGTGGTCTTAGCTCAGTTGGTAGAGCATCGGATTGTGGTTCCGAGTGTCGTGGGTTCGAGCCCCACATTCCACCCCGGAGCGTTCTCCCGACGGAACGGGAGAAGCGGCCTCCGCCTAAGAGGGCAATGAGGCAAAAGATAAGAGAGTTTAAAAACTCTCTTGTTTTTGTTACAGCGGTTCTGCTTTTTAGGTGTACGCCGCTCTTTACGGGTTACACTTCCTTTGTGCGCAAAAAATGTCATTTTATAGCATATTTTGGTGAATTTCCACAAATTTACGCTACAAAAAGTTTCTGAACCATCAATTTTCATCCTCTCATCCTCTCATCCTCTCATCCTCTCATCCCTTCATCCCCTCATCCCCTCGTTGTCCTGTGTTCGGCACCTCCGTTGCCGAAAAGTTTCGTCCATTGCCCCGGCATGCTATGCCGGTTATCCCTTTCTTCGTCCATTGCGTCCAAATTCAATTTGGACATTGAACTCTATAGACCATAGGTAAGTATAAAAGAAAACTGCCGGCTCGTTATGAGTCAGCAGTCTTACACAATCCGTACTTAGGTTGCAAGCACAATGTAAAGGAAGTGCCTTTAGCTTGGCAACAATTGCAATTTTTTGCTATTTATTGTTATTTAACCGGATCTCCTCATGATAAAGGTAATTGACCAGTATCGGCTTTCCTTTTTCGGCTCGCC
>OCVV012882912.1_pt1 | contig 16665 bp, 27 predicted proteins | sample 1539721 | NCBI WGS metagenome assembly OCVV01 (sample SAMN02144230, study PRJEB22623) | gut metagenome | biome: sheep rumen | host: Ovis aries | place: New Zealand | reverse complement strand
AAAGAAGGAGTCCACACCTGAATCCGTGGGTGGGCCTCGTTCGCAGGCACTCGCCTGCTAGTGGCACTCGCGGAATCGAACCGCGACTTTGTGGCGGGGAAAATGAACTAAACCGCCAACCGACAACCGAGTGTGCCATGTTGCCGTGCTTTCGCGACTACCCCGCACGGCGAAGGGACAAACAAGGGCGGGTCAGGCCCCGTCGCTCGCCCTAGAAGGGCAAATCCTCGTCAGGGCTTGCGTACTGCGCTGCGTCCACCCTTCCGGCCTTCTGCGCGGGTTTCTGCGCCGTCGCGGCAGGCTTGGGGCTGTTGCGGAGCAGGGCGTTGTACTTCGCCACCACGGCGCGCGCCTGGTTCGCGTCCATAGCCTTCACACCGCGGTTCGCGAAGTGTCCGGGCTTGTTCACGAAGCGCACCTTCTCGTAGTCGTTGCCCTCGTAGGTCTCGACCTCGGTCGTGATTTCAACCTCCACGCCTTCGAGATCGTTGCCGTCGTTGAGCGTGGCGAAGTCCATGCCCTGCCAGCCGATGTCGCGCAGGGTCTTGATGGTGTTCTGCGCCGAGTTGTCGGTCAGCCACAAGTCCGCGTAGAACGTCTTGTCGCAGGAGTTGCCGTCATCGAGGCAGGTGGTCGCCTTGATGCACAGCTTGACCGATGGCGTGTGGTTGTTCTTGGACTCGGCGAGCCCGTGGGAAGTGATGATGCCGGAGTAATTAGCCATTGTCGGCCTCCTTGATTGCGTTCTTTACGTTGTTGAGTACCTTCTGCAAGTCCACGACGGAGCGGGGAGTCTCGAGCCACTTGAGCGTCTTGTCGGCCTTGTCCTTCGGCAGACGTTCCAGGAGTCCGCGCAGCTCGATTTCTGCCGCCTTCGCGTCACCACCGTTGCCGTCCATGGCCGAGAGGATGGCGAGCATATCGAGCGGCATCTGCTCGGGGAGTCCGTAGCGGTTCTTTGCGTCCCACGCGGCGGAGTGCGTTGTCTCCACGACGCGGGTGCTGCCACCGTATGCCTTGACCTTGCCGTCCTTGTTCTCAACGAAGGTTTCGAAACGAGCGAAAAGCACCGCGTCTGCCCATTCCTTGAAGATGCCGCCCACCTTCGCGTTCAGCTTGCTCTCGAAGTGGTCGTAGTCATCGCCCAGCACGTTCTGCACCTTGCGGAGCTGCGAGTGCGAGAGTAGCAGGATGTTGAGCCCCGCACGGTTTACCTTGTCGAGGGCGACGAGCAGCTTGCGCGCCTCCTGCTGCGCGAGGACATAGCCCTTGCCGTAGCCGAATCCCTCGATGTTCTTCTGCTTGCCCTCGGCGCACACGTGGGCATAGAGCATAGGCTCGACCCAGTCCAAAGTATCGATAACGAGCGTGCGGAAGTCGCCCGGAGTCTGCGCAAGTTCCTCGCAGAAGTCGAGGATGTCCTTCCACGATTCGGGCGTGAAGTTGGGGATGCCGTCGAACTGCGGTCCGACAAGGCCGGACTCGCCACACACGAAGATGGGGTTCGGCATCGACGCGCCTGCGGTGGACTTGCCCACGCCCTCCACGCCGATGAGCATAATCTTCGGCGGCAACTTGGTCGGGCCTTTCTTGATTCTTTGCAAAATGTTGTTCATTTTTTGCTCCTTGTTATGTTGTTAAAAGGCTTTAGGATTTTCGACAAGGTTTTGCAAACTGAAAAGGTCGTTTTCGGTTTTCTTGATGCGCGGTTTCTTGTTCTCTCCGTAGCGATAAGAAGGCACATATTTTTTGAACATCAATTCCAGATGTTCTGCCACCTTGATAACCTTTTTTGTTTCTTGCTCGGTCGGCTTGACATTGTGAACCTTGCAGAAGTCGGTAAAGAGCTTACGAGCCTTCGCAGTTGCAGGCCAAAGATTATCGATGACGCGGTTTTTCTCAACGATAACCTTGTCTTTTTCATCGACCTCTTTTCTCAAGCGTTCGATTTCTTCTTGCAGTTTTTTGATTCGGTCTTTAAGGTTGTTTGTCATTTTAGCCTCGCTTTGTTTTGGTTGTTAAAGTTCTTCGTTCGCGGTTTCAGCCTTGCGGAAAAGGTTCACATCGTCAAGGCTCGCGCATCCCGTGCACACGTCGAAGTATTCGCATTGCCCGTACATGTAGCAGGCGTTCGGGTTGCGGCTCCACCGTCCGATGCGTTCGGCATCAGCAATTTCGCGACCCACGGCCCACATATCGAACAAGTAGTCGGAGAGGTCGCTTTCGCTGCGCACCACCTCGACGCGCTGGAAGTAGTAGTCGGGGTGTTTCGCGATGTCTGCCATCAGGCGCGATTCCCATTCGTGCGGGTCTTCGTCGCGCACCATAAGGACAATGCCGTCCTCGGCGGATGCCGTCTGCCTCGGTTTCCCATTCTTGTTGTAAGCGCGTTCTCCGCTCGCCTCGTACACGGCAATCTTGAGCCCGTTTTCGTCAAGAACGGGTATGCTCGAAGATGGTTTGATGGTCGGCTTGCGGATGACATCGTAGAGGCACACGTCCACATCGTAGCCGAGCGTGGATGCGCCAACGTAGTAGCCGGACACCTGCCCGTCGATCGGGAGCTTCTTCCAGTAGTCCGAACCGGGTCCGATGTCCTGCGAGGTGGTCTTGTGTTCAACGATGATGTGCTTGCCCGTCGCCTTGTCCTTCGCGATGGCGTCAATCTTTCCGGCGAGCACCCACGTCTTGCTCACGCCTCCCGTCTCGGGGTTCATCAGCGGGGCCTCGAATCCGAACTCCGCGCCGACGCGTTCGTACTTTTCCGCGTCGCTCTGCTCCCACTTGGCCTTGTAGCCCTCGAAGAGGCAGCGCAGCGTCACGTCGGTGTAGTCGTCGCCCGTGAGCACCATCGTCTCCTGGCCGCCCCAATAAGCCTCCAGGAGCGCGTGCATCGCCGTTCCGAACGTGAGAGCGTCCGATGCCTTAGCCGGACGAATCAGGTCAACGTAGGCGATTTTGTAGGCACGGTGGCAGGCGTTGAACTTGCTGCGCATCGAGTTTGTAAGTTTACGCTGTTCCATCATGCCTCCTCTGCCGCGTCGATGGCGGCGATTTCCATGCAGTTTTCCAAATCGCGCATCGTGCTCTGGACTCCGAGACGGGCGATGCAGTATGCGCGCACCTGTGTCTCGGTGGGCATCTTGCCTTCCACGATAAGGTCTGCGATTACCTCGGCAGCGGCCTTCTTGGTTCGCTGCGCGTCCTCTACGCAGTCGATGAGTATCTCTAGGTCTCGGCGCGTCATCTAGCCCTCCAGCGCGCCAACGAGGGCGTAGAAAAAGAGCAGGCCAAAAGGCAGGGCGACCGCGAGAGCCATCTCGCCCAAAGTCATGTGTGCCTGCGGCTTGTATTCGTTGACGACGATTTCGCCGTCGTGGATGCCGTCTTGTGCGCGTTCGCGCCTGAAGTGGAGTTCGTTGTCGTTCATTTTTTCCTCGCTTGGTTAGTAAGTTCTTGCAAGCATCCGCGCCGTCCATGCTGCGGTTGCGAAGTCGCAGCCACCCTTGCGGATGCGTAGAATCTCCGCCTGCACCTTCGGGTTGGATGCCGCCTCGCCGGAGCAGGTGATGAAGGCGCGTTCGCGGTCGCCGGTGACGGTGAAGGTGCTGCGGGATTTGAGGCTCTTGTATTCGTCTGTCATTATTCCTCCACCATGTTGTGAATCTTCATCAAGGCATACACGCGCCTAATCTCTGCTTCAACATCTTCGCATCCGACCCTCTTGAGCGATTCCTTCACAGCACCTCTGCGATGCTTTATCGCGATGGCGACGGCGATGGGATGCGGGTAGTTGTCCGGGCTGCATCCGTTTCGGTATGCGTTACCGCGATTCCAGGTGCGCGTATTCACGCACGCGCCATCGCAGAACCTCTCGACGGCAGGCGTGATGTACGAAAGAAAAGCGTTTGCTTCGCCAGCGTTCTCGTAGACGGCATGGCGACCATCGCCCGAACCCTTGAACGAGAGTTTTGTCGCTTCGCAGAATTTCTCGTAGCAGCCCGTAAGCATACAATAGAGCGAAATGGTGCGGTTACGGTTGAGTGTTTTTATGTCTAGCATTTGATGCCCTCCGCTACCATCTTGACGGCAACATTGTCGCACTTGTTTTCTTTCGGCGCGATGACCTTCTGCATACTCTTGTAGATGTTGTCAAGTTCCACGAACTCCGGCAGGGCGCGCAGTTCCTTGTCCTCTGGCTTCGGGAGCCATCCGTAGGACGGCGAAAAGTAGTTTGCGCAGTAGTTGACACACCACTCCAAATCACCCACGCTTACGGCGTGAGGAGCCATATTCTTGTCCTCGTGCATCTTGTGCGCGTCTCGGAATGCTTCGGCCATTCTGCGCGTCGTGATTGGCAACTTGTCAATCTCGAGAATCATGAACGCGAGATGCTCCGGCGTGAGTTCCCGGTTATGCTTCATGTGGTCGAGCTGCACGAGCGTCTTGATGACATTCAGGCGCAGGGCTTTCGCTAGTTCATTGACTCTATCCTGCATCTTATACCACCTTCGTGAAATTGGAGTAGTAGTCGCGCACCATCTTCGCTTGACGATCGAGGTCTTGCTGCTTGAACGATTTGGGCGCGTTGTCGGCGTTCTTTTCGCCTTCCTTGTCCTTGCGCCTGCCCCAATTCAGCAACGTTGCATAATGGCTCTTGTACCGTTTCCCGCTGCTCGCGAGATACGATGACAACTCCTCGATTAGCGCGTTCGCCCGTTCAGCACCCACCGCCTGCACGAACTTCTCGAACTCGGCGGTCGTCATCTTGACGTTGCCGAACTCGCCGTATGAGTTCTGCGGCGGTGTGGTGCGGGAGGGCTTGCTAGTTGCCCTCCCGTCCACGGGTCGTTCGTCCTTATCGGTCAGGCCGTCGAGAGTCTCGGTGTCGGCAGATGTAGCGGATTCCAGGTTGCCAGCGTTGTCGCTGTCGGATTTGTTTTCCATATCCTCGCGGGTAGTGGCATCTGCCGACAAGTTCTTTGCGCGACGAATATTGTCACAAATAGTCTTTACGCGTTCCTCGCCGTACTTCTCGACGAGTCGCTTGTTCACATCCTCGCTCGATGCGTCCGCGCCCAATTCCTTGATGACTGCGGCCTTCATCTTCTTGATGGACTGCGAGGCGCGATAACCTTCTGCCTCGACGATGAGACTCATCGCGAACGGGTGCGGGTTGTCGTTCGTTCCCCAGCATCCGAGCGTGTACTCGAACTCGCGCACCCATTGTGCGCAAGCCTTGTCATCGTAGATGACCTTGTGCAGTTCGCGGCGCAGGGCGGTTGTGTCCAATTGGACTTTCATTATTCCTCGCCGTTGCGTTCGAGTTTTTCGCAGACGGAGCGCATCGTTTCTGCCGAGTGCGCGAATCCAGCCTGGTCGAGTTCCGACTTGGCGTTCTTTGCCTTTGCCTCGAAATCAGCCAATGCAGCACGCGCCACGTTGACGAGCAAGGACTTTTCTTCTATCTTGAATCTAAAACCGGCCATAAAGCTCCTTGTATGGAGCATGGCTGCCGACGCGTAATTAGTGGTTTAAATATTCCGCATTATCGGCAACGATGCTATACCCCAATTATACAATAATTTTGACCCAAAAGCAACATTATTTTTGTAAAATATTGCTTTACATACGCATTTGGTTTACATAAAAAAAGATAACCTAGGTATAACCTAGGTATAACCTAGGTGCCACCTTGCTTGACCTACGTGCCACCTCTTATGTTATGTAGTGTTATGTTTTAATTAAAACATACCATTCCATACCATTACATCCCATTACATTACATTCCATTACATAACATCATTTTATTTAATTTTTATTAAATATTTAAACTTGTCTTTTCCTAGAGGAAAAGATGCCCCCACGCGTTCAAAAAATTTCATGCGCATACTTACCCACCAAAACGCAAAAGAGCCCCCGGAAGGGGCTCTCTGTGCAAGTGCGGGGCTGTCTAGTCGTTTGGACTGTCCTCGTCCTTCTTCGTCAGTTCCTGGAGCATCCTTTCGATTCGGTCTAGGCGTTGCCAGTTCGACGCGTTGTTCTCGAAGAACCGAAGGAGGGCGAAGAACACGTAGAGGATTATGCCCCACACGACGATCGTGCCGACAAGTTCCCAGCTCATTTTGCCTCCTTGTTGACCTTGATGTAGGCGTTCAGCAGCCACCGAACGAAGCCCGACCTGTTCCCCACCTCCGCGACCGGCTCCCCGCCCTCGATGGCCACCGACATCGCCTTCTCGAGCTGCCGGCGGTCGAGCATCAGGTTGATGCGCTCGAAAGGCCTGCCCTTGGATTTCTTGTTCATGCGGTCCTCCTTATGGGTTCGCTCCAGATGACGAGCGGCATGTATGCCGGCGGGATGCACCCGAAGACGCGCGTGAGTGCCTCATCCCTGCTGGATGCCACCACGGACTCCGTGACGGTGGTGCAGGTCGGGGAGTGGAAGTGGCACACGTGCCACAGAAAGTGCTTGAGCCTTTGCAGTTTACGCATATTGGCCTCCTTTGTTTGGGTTTAAGGGTTTACGGGTTTGCGGCGTTGCCCGTGCGCCTGGGGTGGATTAGGCGTACTTAATCGCAACATCGTTGTAGAAATGGACGTTCTCGTGCTTACTGTCGGTCGCGATGTCGAATGTGACCGTAAAGCCAAGAAAACGGAGTGCGTTCGCAAGACCGGCGATGTATTGGATCTTTTCGCGCATCAGTCTCTTGGAATTTTCAAGAGCGTAATCGCTTGCGTTGTCATTGATGTTTGAAAGGAAAATGTTTGCGTAGGAGCGTTCTTCCCTCATTTCCCACTTGATTTCGTCGATTATGTCTTGGATTTTGTTTGTGATTTTCATGGTTTCCTCGCTTGTTGTTTGTTTACATTTCAAATATACACACTTTACACACGTTTAGCAATAGTTTTATTGTAAAATTTTCGTTTACAATTTATTTAATTATTGCATTTATGCGCATATTTGCATAAATTTATGCACGTGAAGGGGGTTCGCAAAGTAGCGAGGGCGAACCCAATGGCAAGAAATCAAAGCAGACGCGCGCAGGAGGCTCTTTTCAGCCCCGACCCGTCAACTATACCACCCGACGAAAAAAAGGCCGCAGAGCGCACGGAAACGCCATTAACGGACGTGCCGACAATCACTCCAGACCCATCCCCTGCCGACTACATCGCCCGGACTTACGGCATCGAGCCCAACTGCACCAACGTGCCGCGCTTGCTGTACGCCATCCTATGCGAGGTGGTAAGGGGGCGCGCATGATTGGTTTCGTCAAGAGTCTTTTTAAGCGCAAAGATTGGGATGAGTTCTGCGCGTGGCTGAACGAATACATTGAGGTCGAGCCGAGTAAACTTCCGATAACGTGGCAGATAATAGACTCGATGCAATCAGTCAACTACGTGCGATTGGACTTTGCGCCTGGAAAACCTTACAGTGTGACAACTGCCATCGATGACGATTCCTCATTGTGTGACAGAGACCATGCGTATTTGATGGCTAATCGAGTGCGACCCATACTCGAAAGGGCCATAAAAGAACAAACACCGAAAACCGCATTGTGGGCTCATTGGGGGTAAAAATGACGTTAATCCCTGCCAAATCTGCAAAAAAGTTGCAAAAATCCACCGTAAAAACGGCAAAAAAGCCGATTTTGCGCGAAAAATGCGCGGTTGCCGCGACCTCCCCAAAGACCTCACGAATAGCCAACCTGGGAGACAAGGCTCATCGATGGACGGCAGAAGAAGCCCTTGCTGCCGGGAAAAAGGGCGGTCAAACCTTCGCCATACGCAACGCCCTACGAAAAGATTTTGAACGCTCCGCTGCCGAGGGTGGCAAATTATCCGCCATCTTCGACAAGGCGATAAACACTCTTGACATCGACCTGCTCACATTTGTGGAAAAGGCAGCGAAACTCGTCGGAGCGACTTTCGACCAGTCTGAAGAGGCCAAACAAAAAATCGAACTTGGCGGCAACCTAAAAAGGAACATTACAATCAACTTTCGCAAGGCGACGCCGGAGGATGCAAAGTAATGCCTTCTTCTGGTGCCGTCAAATGGCGGTGGTATGACCCAGACTGGGAGCCCGACGAACACGGCGACCCGGAGGACTTCGCCACCGATGCGCCGATGTCGCAGTTTCAGCTCGACTTCCTTGGAAGGAATGACGAGCCGTTGCTAATCTTACAGACGGGAGTCGGAGCGGGAAAAACGCGCGTCGCTGCGTGGTCGATCGTCTTGAAACTTCTGGACGGTTGGCGCGTTCTCGCCATCGCCCAAAGTTCGAAGGCGTTAAAAAACGTACTCTATCGCGACATCTTGAAGATTCTCATGACGATAATGCCGGACTACAACCCGGAGCACCTTTACAACAAGACCGACGGACACATAGGGATGCCTTCCGATTTTGGCGAGGCGTGCGTAGATGGAGGCACTAACGAAAACCCTGACGGCGTTCTTGGTTATACCGAATACGACGGAGTTGTATTTGATGAGGCAAGCCGCATTTGTCTTGAGATGCGAAATAATGCGGAAGACCGTAATCGTGGAAAGGGAATCGTTCCGTGGTCGCGCTACCTTTCGAGCCCCAACAAAGATCAACCCGAGCCGTGGTTTGCAGAAGAATGCCTTGCGAATCCCGACAAGGTTATACGCGCCACGTCACTAGATAACGAATTTACAACCGAGGAATACAAGGCGCGCCTTGAAAAAAGATACGTTAAAGGCTCCCCGCTATATCGTCAGCAAGTTCTTGGAGAGATTCTCGAGCAATCGCAGAGCACAAGAATCATCACGCTTAAAGAATTTCCATCTACTCCTGGAATTACTCTCGAAGATGAAATCATTTGCGGCCTTGACTGTGCCGAAGGTGTAGAACGAGATGCGACCGCGTTCTTTGCGCGTCAAGGAAACAACGTGCTCGCGATGTGGAAGCTGAACGACATAGACCATGAAGAAACTGTGCGCCGTATTAGGAATTTCAACAATGCCCACAAAATTTCAAAACTGAATATGGACTTGGCGTTCAGCGATTACGAGTACAATATCCTAAAGTACGAGATGCCCTGCGAGCAAGTGCAATTCGCAAGATCGCCGTCGGAGGAAAACAAGGAAAAGTATGCGAATATTCGTACGGAGATGTATTTCAATCTTTGCCACAAGATACGCAATGGACTATGTGTCGACGGTTTCGACTTGACACCAGAACTGAAGCAGCAAATATGCGCTATTCAATGGAAAACGAACGGACAAGGGCGACTTCTTCTCACGCCTAAAGACGAGCTGCGCGTTGCGTTGAATATGTCCACCGACATCGCAGATGCTGCCGCGCTTTCGTGCGTGGAACTCTCCAACATTAACGAACCGGTAATCAGGACGGCAGGCAACGACATGGACGAGGACGAGATAGAGAGGATTATGGATGAGGCATAAGTTCCCGGCATTCAATAACGAGGACGTGTTCGCGATGTGCGTTCGCCTGCGCAGGGCTCGTCGCATCACCCGAGAACTCGACGACATGATCGGCACGGTGCTGTTCGCCATCGTGCGCCTCGCCGTCGCCATCAACCTACGGCGCGCGGACGCGTACCTTGATGAGGTGTGCCGAGATGTCGACGTGCAGATGGAAATCGTCTTGATGCTGCTCGACAAGATAGACACGGATGCCAAGACCGAGAACCCGCACGCGCTCATCAACTACCTGCTCGGGGTCGCCATCGCGCGGTTCAAGGTGGTGCGGCGAAACCGGGCGAATCGACAACGCCTGCGCCCGACAAAGTTGATGAGCGAAATTTGCAACGACAACAAAGTTCTCAATACCTCGATGGAATACTCGCTCGCAATGTGCAGCGACATTGACGGAAAAACGATTTTCAAACACTAAACCGAAGGAGGACGCGATGTCCAGATTAGACAAGGCTCTCGCCGAACTTGCGGCGGAGAAGCCCGAAGAAACGAAACCGACCGAGCCGAAGCCGGAAGAAACCCAGCCCGAACAGACGAGCGAAACCACGGAAGAGAAGCCCGAGGAAAAGCCGGAAGAAACCGAACAGCCTGCCGAGCAGACCGAAGACAAGCCCGAGCCCGAACCGAAGCAGAAGAAGGAAATCCCCGACGACCCGATGAAGCGCGCCGAGTATTCGTTCCGCAGGCAGCTCGACAAGAACAACAAGAAGCACGCCGACGAACTTGCCGCGCGCGACAAGGAGAACGCCGAACTCAAGGCGCGCCTCGCCGAGATCGAGAAGAAACTCGACCCGCAGAACGCGCCAAAGACCCGCAAGGACTTCGAGAACGATGACGATTACATCGACTACCTCACGCAGCGCAGGGTGGACAAGATTCTCGCAGAACGTGACGCGGAAGCGAAGAAGAAGGCCGACGCGGATGCGGAAACCAGGCGCAAGCAGAAGGAAGCCGACGACGAGGCGTTCGCCCAGCAGCGCGTGTGGATGGAGAACGTCCACGCGGCGTTCAATGACGAGAAGCGCGAGCAGGAGTTCTACGCGAAGGTGCAGTATTGCTCGCAGCGCGGACTCGGGCAGATTCTCGACGAATGCCCTGCCGCTGCCGACTTCCTCATGAACCACCCGCACGGCCCTCGCGTCATGGAGAAGGTGCTGAACGACCAGCAGACATTCCGCGACGTGTTCGGCGACGGTTCGCGCCGTGTCTCGCAGCTCGACGTGTACTATGCCCTTCGCCGTGTCGACGAGCGCATGGACGAAGCCCCCGCTGCGCCTGCCAACCCTGCACCGACAAAGCCCACGATGCCGCACTTGGGCAAGCCAGGAAAGCAGGCGGGAGCGGGAGTCAAGCCAGACATCTACTCCGACCCGGACGAGATGCGCGCGTTCGTCCGTCGCTTCAAGTAAAAAAAATTTTAGGGGGTGCGCCTTCTCGCGACAATATGAGTGCAACGGGGAATCGCGAAACCCCGTTCGCAGAGTCGGCGCACGACCCTTTTGTCTTTGGCCGAGACGGTAAACACGACCACTTGAAGCACCCATGACATTGTCCGTAGGTGCGCGGACGATTAACCGAACACCTACACCATTTGCGCACGTGTTGTGCGCGGAGGATAATCTCATGGCATTTGCCAACAGCAAGAAATTGAAGCTCATTGCCGCCCTCGTGGGCGACGAGATGAACTACATCAAGGGCGCAAAGTCCCAGTTCCCGCAGACTGAACTGAAGGGCAAGAAGTACGGCATGAAGGTCACCGGCTACCTCGCCGACCCCGGCACCGTTCACGACGGCATCGTCGCCAACCCCGACTCGGTGAACGAACCCGAAATCAACGCCTACATGAACAACAAGAACTCCTCCGTGGAACTCGACCTCTGGGATGAGTTCGTGAACACCGAGGACGGCGAAAAGTTCATGGAAGAAATCGGCGCACCGCGCGCCAAGAACCTCGCCATCTCCACGCAGAAGGCCGTCATGGATGAAAACATGTTCGCCTCTGCCCAGGCTATCGTCGTGACCGCAGCAGACTTCAAGCTGCTTACAAAGTCCGCGAAGGCCCTGAACGAACTCGGCGTGGCTGGCAAGAAGCTCTCCTTCCAGTCCCCGACCATCATGGGCGACATTGCGGAAGGCGGCCTCGCCAAGTTCATCCCGAACGAGAGGATGGTGAAGATTTATGAGGACGCGTACCTCGGCAAGTACGGTGGCGCAGAACAGATTGAAATCGCCAACGTGCCGGTCATCGACACGACCAACATGGACGCGGCCCCGACCATCACGGGCGAAATCGTCAAGGACGCCAACAACAACGTGCTCGGCGTGACCGCCATCAGCGGCATCACTCCTGCCACCTCGGGCAAGCTCCTCGCGGGTATGCCGTACAAGTTGAGCGGCCTCAAGATTCGCACCGCTGCCGGTATCGAGACAGAGCAGGACTACGTCGTGATTCCGCACATAGAAAATCGCGGAGGCACCTCCGTGCTCGTCATCCCCGAACTGCGCATTGCCGCTCCTGGTACTGGCTACAACAGTGCGAACGCCGTGCTCCCTGCCGCCACCATCAGCGCTGCCGCTTCCGGCACGACCGTCACGTTCACCCTCACCCCGATGCTCACCGCCTCCAAGCAGTACGTCGTGGGCCAGGTTCGTACTGAATCGAGCCTTTCCTTCGACCAATATCGCTTTGGCTCCCTGCCTGGCAGCGAGACGAAGGACGTGAATGCAGGCACCGATGGCAACATCACGCTCAAGATCATGGAGTTCGGCGACGGCAAGAACGGCGTGAAACTCTTGCGCATCGACCTTCCGTTCTGCGCCAAGATCTTCGACCACCGCGAATCCGTCACGACCTACACGCTGGTCTCGTAAGCCTCGCTAAACTCAAGCCTCCTTTGGGTTATGCTCGCCGGATAATTCCGGCGGGCTTTTTGTGGTTTTTCTTCACGACAAAATGAAGGCATGACCGTAAATGAAATTGTAGACTCCGTTTGCCGCGACCTCTCGATGATTGCGGATGACGAACACGCCGATGGCGCGCTGCTCGACTCTTGCGCGGAACTTCTCAACACAGCCATCGCAGACCTCAACAGCGACAACTACATCGCGTCAAACATTCGCGAGGATGTGGTGACCGCTGCGGGGAGCATCAAGTTCTTCACGCCCATTGCAGGCGAAATCACGGCAGGAAACGTCGTGCCTATCGAACCGCCCGACAACATCATGGGCGTGGCGCGTCACGTTGGCATCCGATGGATGCAGCTCCAGCCCATCAGCGTCGAGGACGTGTCCTCGCTCGCTTCGGGTTCGCTCCCGCAGGGCTATGCGTACAACGTGTATGCGGACAAGGCCCCGGACAACTCGACGCGCATGGTGGGTGAAATCAAGATGAACGGCACGGCGGGTGCGGAGTTCAAGGTGTTCTTCGCGCAGAAGCTGCCGCACTACTCCGCAGGCGATACGATTTACTTGTCTCCCCTCTACAAGAACCTCATCCTCTACGCGCTCGAGGCGCGGATGGTGAAGAGGTACAAGCTGTTTGCCTACAAGGAATCCGTCGCGGAGGACTTGCTCGCGGCGAAGGATGCCATCGACAAGAACGCGGCGGTCAATAGGCCGCTCACGAACCTCGGACAGCTAGCAGGCTCGTACATGGATGACTACTACAACGGCCTCGGCGGGGTAGGCTTGTAATGGCGGCGAAAGTTACAAATATGCTCGTGGGCGCAACCGACCGCGCGAAATTCGCGGCGGTGCAGGGCAGCGCGTGGAGCAACAACATCTACTACTCGCGCAACGGCAAGAACGAGTACATGGAGAGCGTGCCGGGCTTGAAGAAGTTTGCGATGACCGCGACGAGCGCGGTGTGCCGTGGATCATACGTGAGCACTATCGGCCTGCGCTCGGAATCCTCGCCCGAGGACTTGTTCGCCGTGTTCGGCACGACCTTCTACCGCGTCACGACTGCGGGAACGTTGCAGTCGCTCGGTACGGTAGCCCCCAGCGGTCGCATCAGTTTCGCCGAGACGGGCGGCCCTCGCGCTCTCCTGCTCATCGCGGACGGCGTGAACCTCCAGGCATACGACCTGCTCGAAGGCGGCGCGCTCAAGCCGGTGCAGCTCCCAGAACGCATCACCGAAGGCCGCGGCACGATTCTCCCGACACACGTGGCGGTTGTCGGCGGCTCGATCGTCGTAAATGATGCGGGTAGTGGCTATTGCTACTACTCGAAGGCGTACCCGCTCGCGAGCGATACGCGCACGATGTTTCAGATGCAGGACGGCAAGCCGGTCTATGCGCCCGACGGCGTGACCGTACTCACCGAGGACTTGGACGCGTTCGCGCACGTGTTCGAGGACGATTACCACGTGCAGCAATACTTCAACACCGAATCGTCGAGCGACAACATCAACGGCCTATATGCGGTCGGCCCTACCTTGTACGTGTTCGGCCCCAAGACGGTCGAGATTTGGCAGCGCGGCACGGGCGAATACGAGGACTGGGTGCGCACGTCATACACCGCGCAAAACTCGTTCGGGCTCGAGGCACCGTTCTCGGTCGCATCGTCTGGCTCGGTCGTGTACTTCGTCGCGTCGGGCGCGCAGTACGGCAAGTGCGTGATGATGGCGACCGGCACGCAGTTCAAGAAGATTTCCGAGACGTGGCTCGATGACAAGCTTCTGGAGAATCCCGAGGCGCAGGCATACGGATTCTGCTATTCCGAAGGCGAGCACAACTTCTTCGTGATGCAGTTGCCGGGATGCAACGAGACGTGGGTCTACGATGCGCTCGATGGCGGGTGGCATCAGCGGTCAACCGTGGGCGACCTGGGGACGGACGTGCGGTGGCGTGCGGAGTCGGTCGCGTATTGGCGCGAGAAGTTCTACGCGTTCACTCGCGACGGCCTTGTGTGTACGTTCATGCGCGATTACTTCGTCGAGGACTTCCGCACGGGAGAAAAACGCCCGGTCATTCGCAGAAGGCAGACGGGCGTGGTGGTCGACAACTTCCGGCCCTTCACCATCGAGGAACTCGCGGTGGAGTGCAACGTGGGAATGTTCGAGAATTACGACACCGAACCGCAGATGATGCTCGAGGTGTCGAAGGATGGAGGCCACACATTCGGAACGGCGAAGGCCGCAGGGCTCGGACATACTGGCCAGTATTCGCACCGAGTAAGGTGGCGGAATCTTGGGATGAACCGCAAGTGCGTCGTGCGCGTGAGTTTCTCCGCACCAGTTGACCTTGTAATCAGTTCGTGCGAAATTCGTGCGACCGCTACGGAGGCGATGATCTAATGCGCTCCGCGATCATCAACGAGACATCAAAGATTACGGACGTGGTTGGAGTCCTCACTGGCACCTGGTACGAGTACAACCGCAACGGGTGGCACATCGTCAAGACTCCGTTCGTGCTTTCGATGAGCGGGAGTTTTAGCGCAGGGCCGGTCGAGTTCCCGACAATCCCGAACCGCTACGGCATAGCGCGCTGGGCGAACGATACGGCGAGCGGGAACATTCTTGTCAAGCCGAAGCAGACGAACATCGTGCTGCCGCAAAACGCGTTCGTGGACATCACCATATACGGCATCGAGGAAAAGTTATGAAGAACGTAAAGGACGAAAAGAAGAAGGGAGAAGGCAAGGAGGACATCTACGCCATTCGCGACAAAATGAAGAAGCTCCAGGAAGCCATCGAGGACTACATCGACAACATGGAACTCGACGGCAAGGAAAAGGAGAGCGACAAATGAGTTGGATTAACGACCTCGCCGATGCTCTCGGGTTCGGCAACAACAAGCAGACGGACGCTGCGCAGCAGACTCTCGACGAGATGCTCGCGCGTGCGAACGGCGTGTCCGCGCAGAACCGCGGACTCATCCGCGATTACTACGACCAGATGAACGGCACGTTCTCCGAAGGTGCTGGCAAGTACAACGAGGCGGTCGCATCCCTCGCCGATGCCATCGCGCATCAGGGCGACTACGACAAGACTGTGGATGACTTCCTCGACCCCGCACGTGAACAGCGAGTGCAGGCGGCAATGAGCGCAATCAACAACAGCGCGGCGTCGGGTGGCAATAGGTTCTCGTCCAACTACCTAGACAAGGTGGCGGCGAAGCAGCAGGCCCTCGCGAGCGAGGAATGGCGCAGCGCATACGACCGCTTGATGCAGGATAGGCAACAGCAGCTCCAGCAGGCGCAGACGGGAGTGCAGAACCTCGGCACGATGGCGAACATCTACGGCAACGACCGCAACAACTTGATGCAGGCGTTGAGCGATTACACGAGCAATATGGCGAACCAGAACAACGCCGACTTGCAGATGGCGACGGATGTCATGGGTCAGAAGGCGAACCTCGACGCGAACCGCAAGGGCGGATTCTCCGCAATCCTCGACGGCATCGCCCCGATGGTAAAGGCTGCAGCCCCATTCTTCGGAGGATAGCACGATGCCCTTGTCAATCAACTTTAGGTGGAATGTTCCCGCACTCGACAAGCCCGAACCCGAGGCAATCCGCTCGGGCTGGAAGTCCGCTATGAACGACATCGGCGAGACGGGCCGCTATCTGCGCACCCGTGCCGACATCAACGAGCAGAAGCGCATCGCCGAGGAAGATAGGCAGCGCAGGATAGCCGAGGAAGAACGGCAGAAGAAACTTTACGGCGACGCTGCGAACAGCATCCGGGGCAAGGTAGCCGAACGTGCGGCACTCGTCAAGAGGCGCGACGAAATCAAGGCGCGCATCGCTGAACTGAAGGGAACGGGCAATGGCTAGTTTTTCGCAAGTGGTGGAACTTCTCGGGAAGGTCGCGTTGCAGATGCTTCCGGGCATTATGCTCGGCGGCGGTAATTTCTCGCGCGCCATCGAGAAGGCCGCAGCGAAAAAGGGATTGAAGGGTGCGGCGATGACGTACCCAGGACTCACGCGTGAGTTCATCTACCCCATTACCTACGTGGCGAACTCGCCAACGTGGGTAAACAACGCCACGCTAGACCGCAACATCGCGCCCGATGCCCTGCGCTCGCAGACCCTCGAGGAACACAACCGCGCCCTCATGGAAGGCGGCGACGTTGCAGAGCGCGCTCTTGTGTCGTGGTGGCCTAACGAGGACGGCACGGTGCGCCAGAACCCTACACCGGGTTCTTCTGCCGTGTCGGGCGTGAAGATTCTGCCGAACAACAAGATCCAGGTGCAGTTCCG
>OCVV012862903.1_pt1 | contig 16665 bp, 16 predicted proteins | sample 1539721 | NCBI WGS metagenome assembly OCVV01 (sample SAMN02144230, study PRJEB22623) | gut metagenome | biome: sheep rumen | host: Ovis aries | place: New Zealand | reverse complement strand
GTCGCGCAGGGCGGTAAACATCATGGCGGTTTGGATGCTCACAGGTTTCTGGCATGGTGCAGCATGGAACTTCATACTTTGGGGACTGTACTATGGATTCATACTCATGGCAGAGAAGGCAGTGCTTGACAGAATGGGCAAGAAAACTGTAACGTCGTTGTGGGGATGGGCGTACGCTTTCATCGTAGTCAACTTGGGCTGGGTTTTATTCCATCTTACAGATTTCGCCATGTTGAAGAGTGTGCTTCATGATATGTTTATATACCATCCGACAGATTGGTTGAGACTTATGGCAGAGAATTCTGATACGCTGCTTGCGTTGGTTTACATACCAATAGGATTATTCTTCAGTTTCCCCGTGCTCACATTCATAGCAGAGCGTAAGACAACGGCAATGCTTACGGTGCGCACTGTAGTTGCGGCTATGTTGCTGCTATTAAGTATAGTTTACATAGTCAGTTCATCATTCCATCCTTTTATATATTTCAGATTCTGACATACTGTTTAGGATGGGTGAGTATGATTGCCAGGTTCCGCAGCCATGATGTAGTATGCAGAATGGACTACCATTCCCAGAAGAAGGTGTATGTTGTGGTGTAGGGGTCTCCGTAACTGTATGTGTAGGTGCTGTTTGTCGTAAGTTTTACTACACGCCCCTGACTGTCCATCTCCCATGTATTGGTATTGCTTTCAGTGTATGAACTATCCTTGTGTGTCCATGCCAAAGGCAAATGTTTGGTACCCTTGCCCATTCCTCCTACCCAGTATAGTATATAGTTGTCATCAAAATCTATACCCATGCCATGGTCATACTCCATCATGCCGTATGTATTAAGGATAGGAGTGATTTGTGAAGGGGTTTGATATGCTATCGATGCCTCGAGTACTCCGTCAACATATGTGGATACGATGTCACCGTCACTATAGACGTAACTGTAAGTCTCATACTTCGACTCGTCTGAGAGCTTGAAATCCTTTGTGCTTGTCAGCATGTCGTCCTCATTATAGGTAAAGGTGCAGCCATGGCCTGTAGTGCTCTCCATTCTGCTTATATAGCCGTTAGAACCGATGTTTGCCGTCACCGTCAGGTGTAGCGAGCCATCAACAAATTCATTGCATATTATCTTGTCGTCTGCGTAGGTGATGAGAAAGTTATATACCTTGTTGGCAGATCCGGAAGAGCCATACTTCGTACGTTTTACTGCTGTAACGAACCCCTTGTCATTGTATGTAAATTCATAGCGGTCATAATCATTCCTGCCATAGGCTTTTACAAGATTGTTGCCAAACACCCGCTTGGCACCTTGGAAAGTTCCGGTATTCTCGCTGCTTTCAATCTTTTGGTAATATATCTGACTCAGCTCACTGGTCTTGAATACGGTCTTCGTTCCGTCAGTCTTCTCCACTACCATTTCATACTCTTGAGAAAGGAGACAATGAGGAACAGAGAGTATGAGAAACATTGTAAACAAACACTTTTTCATGATTTTCACTCCTTTATGGTTAATAATAGATTGTATGATAATATAATAGGTAATATGGGAGCAAATTTACAATATTATTTTTGACTGACAAAATTTATTGACAACATTTTTTCCCCTTCTGAATGATTTTCTTCCTACTCCATAGTCTTTTTTACTGAAAAATCTTTGGAGATTGGCAAAGATTTACTAACTTTGCACAAGCAAATTAACAATACAATGACAAAGTACGAAAGTAGCGTAAAGCATACACCATGGCCAGTAGAAGCGGTGTATGCAAAACTGAGTAACCTTGAGAACCTGCGCCCCGTGATAGAGCAGGCGCAGCAGAGTGAGGGTGTCAAGTCGCAGATAGAGCAGGCTGGTCAGGACGTTTCAATACTTGATAATCTGAAGGACGTTAGACTGACGGCCGACAGCATTGCAATACCAGCCCCAATGGTAGGAGAGATTTCAATGCGAATTATTGAGCGCGAGGCGAACAAATGTGTGAAGTTTGAGACAGAACAATCCCCCATCAGTGCTAATCTGTGGATACAGGTATTGCCAGATACTGCCGCAGGAACGAAGATGCGTCTGACGCTGAAGGCCGACCTTAATCCTATGATTAAGATGATGATTGGCAAGAAACTTGAGGAGGGTATTGACAAGTTTGCTGATATGCTTGCTATGATACCTTACGGAACGGTGGAAGCATAAGGAGCAGGGTAGTGATAGCTCTGCATGGGAATTACAGATTAAGTGCCGCGTTTATCATCAGGCTTGATGATGAAACGTGGTACTTTCCGTATGATACGTGTAGTTTGAAGCGGTCGAGCATAAGACCGGCACCTATCGTCAGACCTGCACTGTGTGAACTCTCCGAACCATCGTTCATGTTGGTCGTCTTCATATAGTATGACCTGCGGGCATTGTAGCCGGCAGCGATATAGAATTGCTCTGTGAGCAGCAAATCCAGTCCCACGCAGGCATGCCTGAGCAGTGCATAATCCCAGTGGTTTAGGTCAGCAAATGTCAGTGATGCTCTCAGCGGTGAATTGCGGAAACGGTAGGAAGCACCTATAATCACATCGATAGGCATTGCCTCAAACTCATCATTATATGCAGACAGTTGTCCGCCCAGGTTCTTCACGGCCAGAGATGCAGAGAAGTCGAGCTCAGGGTCGTAATAGTTCAGTCCGAGGTCAATAGCAGCAGCAGTGCTGGAGTAGCTTCCAAGCTTAGAGTAAACGAACTTAGCCCCGACGCCGCCTACGAGTTTCTTGGCAAGAGTATATGACAGCAGTCCTTCGAATGCTATGTCAGAAGCAGAGAAAGTACCCGTCTGCACATCGTTGGCATCCACTTCGGTCATCTTGCCGTAGTTTATGTAGTGTATTGCACCGCCTGCGGTGGCCTTGTCATTTATTATATCGGTATAGTTGGCAGTGTACATGCCTACACCGTCCATGTAGTTCATATAGCCCACGCTTACTGTTCGTCCGCTTACTGACGACAGCAGTGCGGGGTTTGACAATGCCAGCGTGGCATCATCCTCTATGATAGAGATATTGTCGCCGCCCAGTGCTGCAGCGTGTGCGCTCTCAGGCAGACGTAGGAAGTTATATGCCGTCTGGCTATCCTGCGCTTGTGCTGTAAGCCACAGTGTCGTGGTGGTAAGTATGGTTAAAATCTTTCTCATCTATATAATAACGCTCTCGTGGTTTTTTTATTGTATAAGTGTATCATAAAACGTGGAATATTTGGTGGTTTAGCGGTTTTTTCGTAAATTTGCAGTTTGACAGAATAAAAATTATTAGTAAATGAAGAAAACGATATCAATAATTGCTTGCTTGCTTGTAGTGCTTGCCGCAGCGGCACAGCAGCACATGGAGTTTATGGAAGTGACGCTTGGTCAGTCGGTTGACAGTTTCGTCGTGGCTATGGAGCAGAAGGGCTTCAAACCCTACGTCACATCGAAGACGATACCGCGCGGCTATCGCCACATGGTGGGTGAGTTCAATGGCAAAGAGGTAAGGCTCGTCATCAGCTACGGTGTGCACACCATGCAGGTGACCAATGTGCAGCTGCGTTTTGCAGAGATAAAAGACCTGGGTGAGTTCCTTAACTTCTATGCAGCCATGAAACGTGTCATCGTTGAGCAGTACTGCACTGAGGGCGAGGCTATCAATGAACCTCCTACGATGGAGTCACTGCCGAAATATGGTATGAAGATGGAATACGGTACGGTGATGGTGGGCGTAGATCCGAATACGGCTTACGTGCTTACGCTGACTTATACCGATGACTATAACACGCTGGAGGAACGCAAACGCAGGTGGGACTGAGCCGGTGAACTATAAAATGAAGATAATCCTCGTGGCTGTAGCGGTGCTCATAGCGGCGGCATCGCTGGTGATAAGCCACTACCTCGTGCGTGACCTTGCGCATGAGGAGCGTCAGCGTATGGAGATTTGGGCGGAGGCCATGCACACGTTGAGTCAGGCAGATGAGAGTACAGACCTCAATCTCGTATTGAGGGTTATAGAGCAGAATAATACTATACCAGTGATAGTTACAGATGCTGATGGCAACGTGCAGACCTATCGCAACATAGAGCTCCGCGCACGTACTGCCAATGATTCCGTGGCTGAGGCTACGGATATGGCTGCCGATATGCAGCGCCGTCAGCAGTCGATACGCGTGCAGACGGGAGAGGGGAGCAAGGACTATCTGCTTGTCTGCTATGATGATTCGCTTTTGCTGACGCGTCTGGCGTGGTATCCCTACGTACAACTCGGCGTTGTCATGCTCTTTGTCGTTGTAGCTATTATAGCCTTGCTGACATCGAAAAGGGCAGAGCAGAACAAAGTATGGGTGGGATTGTCAAAGGAAACCGCTCATCAGCTTGGCACGCCGATATCGAGTCTGATGGCATGGACGGAGATATTGCGTGAGACTTACCCCGATGATGAGTTGATACCGGAGATGGACAAGGATGTCAAACGGCTGCAACTCATTGCCGACAGGTTCTCAAAGATTGGTTCGGCGCCGGAACTTCACAGTATTCGTCTGCATGAGGTGCTGATGAATGTGGTGGATTACATGAATCGTCGTACGTCGCAACACGTAGTCATCTCGCTCGACATGGATGATAAAGACACTTGCGTCATGGTCAATCAGCAGTTGTTTGAGTGGGTTTTTGAAAATCTATGTAAGAATGCTGTGGATGCCATGGCAGGCGCAGGGAGTATCAGCATAACTACTAAGACGCATGGCCGCCGCTGCTTTATTGACGTGACCGATACGGGCAAGGGCATAGAGCGTGTAAATATAAAGAGCGTTTTCCGTCCGGGCTTCACTACGAAGAAACGCGGATGGGGACTGGGCTTGTCGCTTGCTCGCCGCATAATAGAGGAGTATCACCACGGGCGCATCTACGTCCTGCGCTCTGAGGTGGGCGTAGGCACCACCTTCCGTGTAGAGATAGACAGTGTGTTGTAAAAGCATAGCGATTATAACGCAAAAGCTATCCAATTACCACGTAAAAGCATAGCGATTACAAGGTAATTGGATAGCTTTTATTTTTCAAAAAGACTGCTATCAAGCGAACAGGTCGCGGAGTGGGGTAGGGAAGTGCAGTGTTATTGTCCGCGAAGTTCGCTGGGATATACGCCGAGGTAGCGTTTCACGTAGCGGTTGAAGTATGACGTGCTGGTGAAGTGGAACATCTGGGCAATTTCTGCTGACGACATCCTTTTTTCGTGAAGCAGTTGTCCTATCTCAAAGGCCGTGAAGCGGTTAATCCAATATGAGGCGGAGAAACCGCTTATCTTGTTGCATACCTCGGAAAGATACTTAGGTACTACGTAGAGTTCCTTGGCATAATAAGCTACTTCGCGGTTATTGCGATATTCCTTGTCTTGCAGCATACGGATGAAGCGCATCATCAAGTCAGCGGAGCTAAAGGACATCAGGTCGCTCTTGTGGGTGTGTGAGTACATGTCAAACATATCGAGCAACAACATACGCGCCGACGTGCGCAGCATCTCATCGTAGAACTTATGATGCTTGTCATTGATGCGCAGGCCGAAATTGTAAAACAGCTGTCGGCACAGTTCGCGCTCCTCGAGTTCTGGCTCGATGATAGGATTTATGCAGAGCATTAGCGTAGCTTGTATGATATAAGGGTGGTTTGGCTCGCTCTGTCGCAGGAAATTGGCGTCGATGTAGATAACTTGGCATTTGAAATCAGCTGACGGTCTGATGGCTGTGAAGAAACGTGTGATGAGTATTGCGCAGTTATACTGCTTCAGAGTGAATGTGCGTCCGTTGGTCTCTATGTCACAGCATCCCTCCGTGCAGTAGATGAACTCGCGATAGTTGCGACGCTCCGGCAGCGTCAGATTGTCAAGATTGTATTCTAAAATTACGTTTTCCATACTTCAGGTTTCATTTATTAGTTCGTAGCATAATGTTTTTGTTTGCATAATATGTTGTTATAGTTTTCTTTTTTAGTAAGTTATAGCCTCGCGACTGTTTATTGTAGCTGTGGGCAAAGTTACATAATTTATTTTAATCTTGCAAATATTTTTCAGAAAAAGTGTTACAGTAATCTGTAAATTTCGTAAAAATACTTTTTCGTACTATTCGCAAAGTGTGAGAAATTGCTAAGGATGCCAGAAAGTAAAATAATACAATAACTTTAGATTCAAATGTTTAGCACGACAGTCAGAAGAGGAAAATCTAACAAGTCTGAAACCTATAAATCTGATAAACACCCCCTGCCAGATAAGAAGAAGAAGACACGTAAAGATGGTTGACATAGTGTGTCTTTTATCTTTCCGTGTCCTCTCCAGCTTATATTTGTAAGCTTGCGGATGTGTACTGCGCTTTATTTCAGCCCGAACTTCTCGCGCTTCCAGTCAGACCAGGAGCGTTTGTAGCCATCGGCCTTGTTGTCCTGCACGTAGGCATAGAGCAACGGCACGAGGTAACTCGTCTCGGTAAAGAGGCTCACGCGCCACTTCTGCTCGCCCTTGCGCTGACCTTTATAATACATGCTGGTGCCGCCAAGCTGAGTCTGTCGGTAGAGTATGTCCTTCATCGGCAGGTCAGGATTACTCAGCATATCGTAGAACGACATCCACAGCGTGGTGCGTCCGCGACCAGCCTGACAGTGCATGTGTACCCATGCCGGACGGGGCAATGAGCGATAAATCTCAAGGAAATCATCGATTACGCGGTCGCAAGGGAATACATGGTCAAGTGCAGCCAGGCGCTCATAGCGCAGACCGTAGCTCTCAACCATCTCTTTTTCCGTCCATGCGCTGTCAACACTGACGTTGATGTATTTGGCGTTGGTCATGACATAGTTGTTGGAACTGCTTATTTTACCAGCCACAATAGTCTGTCCGCGCAGAGAATGGAATAGCGAATCCTCTTCGTGCATCACGTAGTCGCGCGACCTGCCGAGGTTTGACCAGTTGATATAGCCATACCACGACACGTGGTTGCCATTGACAAAGCCGTGCGTCTCCTGTCTGAGGTCGAGTATGTAGATTGGCATATTGCCGGCATGCTCCTTGAGCCAGGGCACTAGCACCTTCATCTCCTTGTCAGAGAAACGCGAACTACCCGAGAGGTAGAGATGGTCGAGACCTTCGCGCGTAGGCACATAGTTGGTGTCAGGCAACTCGCTGTCAGCGCCAGTATTACGGAACGGACCGCCCATCCAGCGGAAGGCAAAGATGTCGTCCACGCTCTTTACGTCGTTATTAGGAGCCTCCATGCGCCATTCCTTGGCGTCGTAGCCCTTGCGTCCGATTTCGTCAAGGTTCTCGCGCTCGTTGGCTTTGTTCAGGTATTGATAGACTTCAGGTGTAAACTCTCGCTGCGCCATAGCACCAGAAAATGTGCCGAACAGCAGTGCCGGCATCAGAAGCCAGCTTTTTCTCATTGTAATGGTTTTCATCTTAGTTTGGTTATATGTGTATATTCCTTTATATATATTATGTTATTCCTTATATATAATGTGTCAATTAACAGTATGTGGTGCAAAATTACGAAAATAATCCGAACTATCCAAATAATCCAGTCATAACACATGAAAAAAGAAGCAATCAGCACTATGACTGACTGCTTCTCGTCATTGTCGGGGTGACCAGACTCGAACTGGCGGCCCCTACGTCCCGAACGTAGTGCGCTACCAACTGCGCTACACCCCGAGCAATTTGTCAGGGAAATGGCATCATTATCAATGCGGATTTCCTTATTTCGTGTGCAAAATTACTACTTTTTTTCGGAAAAAGCAAGAAAAAATAAAAAAAGTTTGGAAAAAATTTGGTGGTTACAAAAAAAAGTAGTAATTTTGCACTCGCAATCAAGGGAAGTGCACTTATCAGGGGTGGTAATTAGGGCAGTGTGTTGAACTTGGTTCGCAATTGGTGCCATAGCTCAGTTGGTAGAGCAAAGGACTGAAAATCCTTGTGTCACTGGTTCGATTCCCGTTGGCACCACATAAAAGCGAAGAGGTTTTGACTTCTTCGCTTTTATGTTTTGTGCATATCCTGCGTACCTGCATCCCATAGTGCAAGATACACGCCCACGACAATACTTTCATATCAGACAGGCTTCAATTTTCATCGGCAACAGAAAAAAATACACTTGTGGATAGCATTGTTTGAGAAAAAAATAGTAACTTTGCATCTTGTTCGGCTGCCACAAGATGCCGAAAACGAGAAAAGTGAGATTATTCAAGAACTTCGACATATTCAAGAAACTCGATATATTCATGCTGCGACAGTTCGTAACGCTGTTCGCAGGCACATTCTTCATCAGCCTATTCGTGTTGATGATGCAGTTCTTGTGGCGCTATGTTGACGAACTGATAGGCAAAGGCCTGTCGATGGAGGTGCTGGCACAGTTCTTCTGGTACATGGGACTGATGATGGTGCCTCAGGCACTGCCGCTGGCAATACTCCTAGCATCGCTGATAACGCTGGGAAACCTTGGCGAGAGTTCTGAACTTACCGCCATTAAAGCATCGGGCATATCACTGCTCAAGTGTCTCAGGGGATTGATTGTCTTCTCCTGTTTCATAGCCGGATGCTCGTTCATCTTTCAGAACAACATCGGTCCGCAAGCCAACATTCAGCTTCGACAACTGCTCCTGTCGATGAAGCAGAAGAGCCCTGAACTTGAAATACCCGAAGAGATATTCTACGGAGGTATCCCCAACTGCAACCTCTACGTGCAGCATAAAGACCTTGACAAAGGTATGCTCTACGGTATAATGATATACCGCATGACACAGAGTTTTGAGGATGCTGCCATCATATTGGCAGATTCGGGACGTCTGCAGTCAACGGCCGACAAGATGCACCTGAAGCTGACGCTCTACAGCGGAGAATGGTTTGAGAATATGCGCTCGCAGGAACTGGCGGGAGGAGCCAACGTGCCGTACCGCAGGGAGTCATTCATGACCAAAGTGATACTGCTCGATTTCGATAGTGGCTTCAATCTCGCGGAAGCCTCTGGCATAGCACAGATGGCGCAGGCACAGAGCCTGCCGCAACTCGTGGAGCATATTGATTCCGTGCATCGTGTAGGTGATAGCATAGGCAGGCGTGTGGCAGAAGATATACGTGCGGTTTCATTCGCCACGCCGCAGATAAGCAAGGGCGATTCAATAAATGCGGTAAAGCGCGTGGAGAAAGGCAAGGTGGATTTTGACACGCTGTATATGCACCTTACACCGGAAAAGCAGCGCGACATACTGCAGCGCGCTAACAGTCGCATACAGATGAACACCATGGACACGGAGTTCCGCGGATTGGCTGCGCAGGAATACAACCAGCGCGAAAGAGAATACAAGATAGAGATACTAAACAAATTCGTTCTCTCGCTCACTTGCATAATCTTCTTCTTTATCGGAGCATCGCTCGGCGCCATTATCCGCAAGGGCGGTCTGGGTGTGCCTGTGATAATCTCAGTGCTTGTATTCATCCTTTTCTATATACTTGATAATACCGGCTACCGAATGGCACGACAAGGCTCGTGGACTATATGGTTTGGCAAGGGACTGGCAATGATGGTGCTTGCACCGTTGGCAGCGTTTGTTACCTACAAGGCTAATAAGGATTCCGTGGTATTCAATATGGATGCCTATCGCCTGTTCTTCATCCGTCTGCTGGGTATGCGCCAGAAACGCAACGTGGCATCTAAGGAAGTAATCATTCATGACCCCGATTATCGCTTTGATGCCGAGCGCCTGGCTGTCATCAGCAGAGAGCTAAGCAACTACTCAGAACAGCATCACCTCGTGCGCTTGCCTAATCCTATAAACGTGTTCTTCAGGTATCAGCCTGATCGCGAGATGGAACGAATAGTACCGGAACTCGAAACTGTGCTCGAAGACCTTGGCAACACGCGCGACCGCTACATATTGTCGTATCTTAACCAGTACCCGGTAGTGTCGGAACGCGCCCATACGCGACTTTTCAATCGCCAGTGGCTCAATGCCGCGTCGGCTGTATTATTGCCTGTGGGCATAGTGTTGTATATAAGAATGTGTAGGTTCCGTTTGCGTCTGTATCGTGACTTGAAGCAGATTACCCGACTTAACGACAAGATGATACAGCGCATCAATGAGATGTAAGCATCGTTTTCAATTATAGAACTTTCCTAAAACAATAAATTATGAACAGACAATTTATCTCACGGATAAGCACGATCGCTGTTTTTGCAGTGTTTTTGCTCAATAATGTCGTTGCACAGCAGTCGCGCAAGGACTTCAAAATCAATCCCATAGTATGCTGCGATAATTATCTTGCATATCCCGAACCAAATGGCGATGTGGCACTTACGGCTGCGCCAGAAGGCTATGAACCATGCTATATAAGTCACTACGGACGTCATGGTTCGCGCTGGCTCATCGGCCGAAAGGCATACGACAAGGCGTGGGAAGTACTCAGTGAAGCCGCTGATTCATCACGCTTGACTGCGTTGGGACAGCGATTGATGCTGCAACTCGATACGCTGCGACAGCGTGCTCATGGTCGCGATGGCGAGTTGACACCGCTCGGTGCGCGCCAGCACCGTGGCATAGCACGACGTATGTACGAGCATTTCCCTATGCTCTTCTCTGCAAAGGGCAAAGTAGAGGCGCGCAGTTCCACTGTGATACGCTGCATATTATCTATGGCTAACGAATTGGCAGAACTACAAGGGCTCAGTCCGCAACTCTCTATCGACATGGATGCTGCGTCTGTTGATATGGCTTTTATCAATAATCCGGAGAAGATAAAAGACAGCAATGGCAACCGCCGCAGTGGCAATGGCGCTGGCGAGTTTCGCTCACGACACTTCTCGCCTGACAGGTTTCTCAACACTATCTTCAGCGATGAAGGCTATTGGCGCAGACATATAGAGCACCCCTCGCGCTTCGTCGTCGATGATGTATGGAAACTTGTGGCTGATATGCAGAGCCTGGAGCCAGCATGCGGCATCGACCTAAGCGGATATTTCACTGACGAGGAAATGTATAATATCTGGCTCGTGAGAAATGCTGAGTGGTACAACTCTCATGGTCCGTCGCAACAAGGTGTTAGCAAGCAGATGCTCAAGCAACATAATCTGCTGAGGAATATAGTGGAGAAAGCCGATTCTTGTCTGGCGCTCATCGCACAAGGTAGCAGCGAAGCGGTCACGGCTAATCTGCGCTTCGGTCACGAAGTGGTGGTGATGCCTACGGTATGTGCTCTAAACCTCAACGGTTTCGGCACAAAGTATGAAGACTTGGAACAACTGGAACAGCAGGGGTGGTATTCCTATCGTATTTTCCCTATGGCGAGCAACATACAAATGGTGTTCTACAACCATGCGGGAAAAGACACGCTCGTTAAGGTTCTGCTAAACGAACGCGAAGCAACTATGCCACAACTTACTGCTGTATATGGCGATGTATATTATAAATGGAGCGACGTACGCAGCTACATCCGCACGCTGATTGATAGTTACGAAAAGCAAATAGAGCACGAATGAAATCCGCGGTAAGCGCGCGCAACTACTCAAAACCGAGTTCCACGCGCGCTTCCTCAGTCATCATGCTCTTGTCCCATTCGGGTTCAAATACCATGTTGACCTCAGCTGACGTGATACCCTGCACGGCAGCGACCTTCGTGCGCACGTCTTCTATGATGAAGTCGGCAGCAGGGCATGAAGGAGCAGTAAAAGTCATATCTATATCGACATGTCCTTCCATGTCAAGGTCTATCTTATATATCAGTCCGAGGTCGTAGATGTTTACGGGAATCTCGGGGTCATATACGGTTTTCAGTACCTCAATGATGTGTTGTTCGGTCTGACTGTGTTCTTCTTGTGTCATCAACTTATCCTTACCTTAATTATTATCCTTACAGTTTTCCTTGGTCTCTGAATGAGTAATAGCTTCCATCAGTTACGATGATATGGTCGCAGAGGAAAATGCGCATCGTCCTGCACGCCTCATTCACACGCTTTGTGAGGTTCTCGTCATCCCTGCTTGGTCTGTTGTTTCCACTGGGATGATTATGTGCAAGGGCTATTATCGTAGCATTATTCATCAGCGCATACTTCATAATCACCCTTACATCGACGGCCGTTTCGGTTATTCCGCCGTGTGACAGACGTATGGTATCTATGAGTTTATAATTCTGATTCATCAGCACAACGTATGCTTCCTCTACGTCAAGGTCACGCATACGTGGCCATAGATGTCTGTATAATGCCTCTGAATTACCCAAATCGATGCGCTCAGGTAGTTTCTCTATCTCCCTGCGTCGTCCCAGTTCGCTGGCAGCTATTATCGATAAAGCACGTGCCTCGCCAATGCCGTCGTAGCTCATGAGTTGTTCCAGGGTTCGCTTGCTCAGCATTGACAGATTGTCATCGCAATCCTTGAGTATGCGCCTCATCAGTTCCACGGCAGTCTCTTTCGTGGTACCTCCACCGATAAGTATTGCAAACAGTTCGGCATTGGTAAGAGCCTCCGCACCGAGTCGCATGAGTTTCTCGCGCGGACGGTCTTCCTCTGGCTGATTACGAATCGTCAACCTCCTTGGTTCTATTATCTCGCTTACCCTGTATGGTATGAATTTCTCTTCCATTTATTTGTAGAAAGTATTCTCAAACGCCTGAAACTCATCTTCTTTCTTGATGCAACGTTTCCACCATGCCTCAATGAAACCGCTGCCATAGCCTATTAGTTGCGTGAAGGCAGCAGGTACTGACAGCAGTCCTACATGAAGGCTGCGGTTCTGTATTGTAGAGCTAATACATATCAACAGCGAATACATCAGCAACGGTAGCAATGCCAACTGGCAGATACACGTGCCTGTAGGTCTCATGGTGTTGCCCCCGAAGCCTGCCACTGCCAAACCACATACGAACAGTAATGCTAACGCTGCTACACCAGCAGTGAATACAGCAGGCAGGGCATGCACCAGTTTTAGCGTACCAGGATGGCGCTTCTCAAGGTTTATGCGTGCTATGCCACTGTTGTAAACTTGACGGAAGAACTTGCGGAAGTCCGTGCGTCGCTTGTGCCATACCCATGCTTCGGGAAACAAACGACATGTGCAGCCTGACTCCACGATACGATAGGAGAAGTCGATATCCTCGCCGAAGCGCATTTTTGAGAACCCACCCAGCGAATGGTACACCTCACTGCGTATGCCCATGTTGTATGAGCGTGGATAGAAACGGTCGAGCTTTTTCTTCCCTCCGCGTATTCCGCCTGTAGTAAAGAATGACGTCATGGCGTAGCTTATGGCCTTCTGTACTGGAGTGAACGACGGGTGCGAGGCATCTGCACCGCCAAAGGCATCGCAGGGGGCGAGTGTCAGTTCCTCATCTACAGCCTTCAGGTAGCCATCTGGTAATACCACGTCGCTATCTAATATTATAAGGTAGTCGCCCTTGGCGCGCTCCGCACCATAGTTACGGCTCTGCCCCGGACCAGAGTTCGCCTTGCTGTAGTATGACAATGACAATCGCTCGTTATAGCTTTGGCATACCTTCTCGCAAGTCACCTGTGAGCCGTCCTCCACTACTATGACTTCAAAATCACGATAGGCCTGACGGGTCAGACTGCTGAGCAGCTCGTCAACCTCGTCAGGCCTATTGAATACGGGAACGATTATAGAATAAGTCATTTTTATTCCTTCATGCGCTGTATGTAGCTACCGTCACGTGTGTCCACCTGCACGAGCTCACCTTCCTCAATGAAGAGAGGCACGCGGATTTCTACGCCAGTCTCCAGCGTGGCAGGCTTCAGTGTGTTGGTAGCGGTATCGCCTTTCACTCCTGGCTCTGAGTGTGTTACGCGCAGAATAGTCTTCACAGGCATCTCAGCATAGAGTACTGTGTCAGTATCAGCGTCGCTTACAACCTCAACGATGTCAGATTCCTTCATAAACTCCACGCCAGTAACAAGCTCGGCAGCGATAGGTGTCTGGTCGTAAGTCTCCTGGTTCATGAAGATATAGTCTTCACCCTCCTTGTAGAGATACTGATAAGGGCGGCGGGTAATCTGCACTTCTTCGAGCTTCTCACCGATGTTGAAACGACGCTCGAGCACGCGGCCATCGGTCACGTTCTTCAGCTTTATGTTCATGATAGTGTTACCCTTACCTGGCTTGCGGTGCTGGAAATCGATGCAAACCCAAATGCCACCGTCCATACGTACGGCTACGCCTTTCTTAATGTCTTGTGAGTTAATCATTTTCTTTGTTTCGTGTATTTTGTATTTTTTTTATTCCTTACGATGTATATTTTCGCACACATACAATAATGCAAAGTTACAAAAAATATATAGAAAAACACACGAAGTGCTTGTTTTTTACTCTTTTTTGATATGTTTTCCGCTGTTTTTCTTGCGTATGTCGAATAAAATGAGTACCTTTGCACCTCGAATTGCGTATTTTGTGAAAAATGCGTTGTTTCAGCATATTAAAAAAACTAAGATATCTTAAAACAAAATGAAAAGAACATTTCAACCACACAATCGTCGTCGCGTAAACAAGCATGGTTTCCGTGAGCGCATGGCAACAAAGAACGGTCGCCGCGTATTGGCTGCACGCCGTGCACGCGGTCGCAAGAAGCTCACCGTAAGCGACGAGCATCACGGAAAATAAATCCTAAGACGCAGGCATAGCATCTGCGTGAGGTGAAAACCGTAAGAAAAATAGCATGTCACTTTAGCTAAAAGCAGAGTGATATGCTTTTTTCGTATATGCAAATGCCTGTGTTGCTGCCACTAAATGTTTGTGTAGCGTAATAAAAACAAGCATAATGTTGTCTAATTCAAAAAAAAATAGTATCTTTGCAAACTGTAAAAGTAAATCAATAAACTAACAACAATATGGAACAGAAAATACCTTATAAAATCTACCTTTCTGAGGAAGAGATACCTACGCAGTGGTACAACGTGCGTGCAGATATGAAGACGAAGCCAGCTCCGCTGATCAATCCAGCTACGCTGAAGCCCTTGACGGCTGATGATCTGGCACCGATATTCTGCGATGAGCTCAACAAGCAGGAGCTTGATAACGACACTCCTTATTTCGATATACCCGAGGAGATACAGAAATTCTATCGTATGTACCGCCCTTCACCGCTCGTGCGTGCATATTTCCTTGAGAAGGCTCTGGGTACTCCTGCCAAGATTTACTATAAGTTTGAGGGTAATAACACCTCTGGTTCCCACAAACTCAACTCTTCAATAGCTCAGGCTTACTACGCCAAGCAGCAGGGACTGAAGGGCGTGACTACGGAGACGGGTGCAGGTCAGTGGGGTACGGCATTGTCGATGGCTTGTGCTTATTTCGGTCTTGACTGTCAGGTGTATATGGTTAAGTGTTCTTATGAGCAGAAACCTTTCCGCCGTGAGGTGATGCGCACCTACGGAGCGCAAGTCACTCCGTCGCCATCTATGACCACAGAGGTGGGTCGCAAAATTCTCTCAGAGCATCCTGATACAACAGGGTCGTTGGGTTGCGCTATCTCTGAGGCTGTTGAGGCAGCCACTAAGCAGGAGGGCTACCGCTATGTGCTGGGTTCGGTACTTAATCAGGTGTTGCTTCACCAGACAATCATAGGTCTTGAAACGCAGAAGGCAATGAAGAAATACGACATTAAGCCCGATGTTATCATAGGCTGCGCTGGTGGTGGTTCTAATCTCGGAGGATTGATAAGCCCGTTCGTTGGCGAGATGTTGCGTGGCGAAGCGCAGTATCAGATTATAGCCGTAGAGCCGGCATCATGCCCAAGTTTCACCCGTGGTAAGTACGCTTATGATTTCTGCGATACAGGTATGATTTGCCCATTGGCAAAGATGTACACATTGGGCAGCCAGTTTATGCCGAGTGCCAACCATGCTGGCGGACTGCGTTTCCATGGCATGAGTCCTGTATTGTCGCAGCTCTACCACGACGGACTGTTTGAGGCTCGCGCGGTGGAGCAGACTGAGGTGTTCGCTGCTGCAGAGCAGTTTGCACGCGTAGAAGGCATACTGCCAGCACCAGAATCAAGCCATGCTATCCGTGTGGCTATCGATGAGGCTCTGAAGTGTAAGGAGACTGGTGAGGAGAAGACCATTGTGTTTGGTTTGACTGGCACGGGTTACTTCGACCTTTATGCCTATGAGCAGTACAATAACAAGACGATGACTGACGTAATTCCGAGCGATGAGTCGATAGCTCAGGCGCTTGCGAAGTTGCCGAAGGTAGAATAGGCCGCCCTAAAGTATTCTGGGCAGAACAATAATATTCTGGGCAGAACAATAAATTGACGACAGAAGAAATCCCGTCGCTTGCTGATTGATGCGAGCGACGGGATTTCTTTCTGTGACTTGTTGTATATGAGCAAATAAAAGGCACGCATCCAAAATTGATGCGTGCCTTAATTTGTATTATCAGAAGTTGTCAGAAGGCTTCAGGGTATTCCGGATTTTTCAGAAAATCTCTGAATTCTTCAGAAGACTTCAGAATAATCATCTTAGAGCTTTGGACCAGCAGCTACGAGAGCCTTACCAGCCTCGTTTGTGGTGTACTTGTCAAAGTTCTTGATGAAGCGTGCTGCCAGGTCCTTAGCCTTTGTCTCCCACTCAGAAGCGTCAGCGTATGTGTCGCGTGGGTCGAGGATGGCTGGGTTAACGTTTGGCAGA
>OCVV011309691.1_pt1 | contig 16665 bp, 31 predicted proteins | sample 1539721 | NCBI WGS metagenome assembly OCVV01 (sample SAMN02144230, study PRJEB22623) | gut metagenome | biome: sheep rumen | host: Ovis aries | place: New Zealand | reverse complement strand
GGGGGGGGGGGGGGTAGTCAAAAATCAACTAAAATTTTTTACTTCAAAAAACTTAGTTGATTTTTTCTTTAATGGTAAAAAATAAAAAGGTTTTTAGTTGATTTTTTTACATAAAAAATGAGAGGTAAAACTTGACTTCTCTTAAAATTTATGATATAATAAAAAAGAAAAAGGAGGTAATAAAATGTTACCTACTACAACAGTAACCGATTTACAAGAACAGAAAAAATTAAATTTTCGCCGCGGCGACTACAATATTCTTGACTGTGGCATCCGCACAGGTAAAACCTATTGGGCAATGAATAATTTAGTGCAATTTACACGTGATGGTCAAGCTAATCGTATTCTTTTTATGGTAGACACAAATAATTTAAAAGTGCAGCTTATTGAAGAATATGGGGATTATTGTGTTGAAGCTGATGATTTGTGGACTGGAGCCTCTTTAAAATGGGGAGAAAATCCTAATAAAATAGGAATAATGTGCTATCAAAAATTTGGCCAAGAATGTATGAAGCAATTCCCAGCTTGGTTGGATAAAATAGATGTTATATGCTGGGATGAATGTGATAGCATATTTGATTTTGCTACAAATGCTTTTGTGCGGGCCAGGGCTAATGATTTTGGCCGCGGCAGTAATGCAGAAATCCTAGCTACTATTCAAAAATATTCTACTAAAAAAGAATATATGCCATTAGTATTATTAGGCGCGTGGGAAAAAATTGTTAATGAAAGCCGCATTATGTGTATTGGGCTTTCAGCTTCTCCAGAACGCGCATATCACTATTATCAGTCATTAGTAGCTACCAGCTATCAAGGAAAATTAGAAGCAAATTATCGAGCCGCGGAAGATATTTATTTTTATAATTTAAAAGAACATTGTTTAAAGCTTGTGCCTATACCTGGTAAAGGCTATTGGTGCTACTCTCCGTTTATTCGGCCTAATCAATGTTTGGTGAATATGTTAAACGATGTAGGTTTTAATGCAATTGAATTACATTCTGATAATAATGAAGATTACCCATTAACAACTGAGCAAAAAGAAGAATTAGCACGCATTCAAACTACTGGTTTCGTCTCGCCTAAATATGATTTTGTAATTGTTAATAAAGCCTTACAGCGCGGCATCACAATTCGTGACCCACGTTTTGATAATGTCATTATTGATTCTTGCCTTGAAGCAGACCGCATTCAAGCCGCACGACAAGTTTTTCCTTATCAGCGCCATTTAAAAGTTCTAGCTCCTCCAATTGCAGAAGAATATCTTAATAAATGGCTATCTCTTGACAAATGCCGTGAATTAGCAGAGCAACTTAATATTAGTGAATTAGATAAAAATAACAGAAATCGTGTAATGACTTGGAATAAATTAAAAGATTTTTTACCTACAATTGGTTATACTGTAGAATCAAAACGTAAAAATATAGATGGTAAGCAGCAAAAAGCTTATTATATCACTGGAGAGTGGCATGATGTAGCGATTAGAGAAGAAGAAGGATTTTTGCAGCTTGTCGCAGCTAAACAGCAGCTTATGGAAGAAAATTAATATTTTCCAGCTCCTCACGGCCCAGCTCTAGCTCCCAGCTCCTTAATAGCAGCTTTTCCAGCTCCTAGCAGCTTTTTCCAGCTCCTGCGGGCCAAAATTTAATTTTAAAAAATTTTTTGACGAATGATAAGGAAGAGAAAAATTTTTGGAAGTAAATTTGGTTGATTTTGGGGTTAATTTTAACACTTTTTTCATACAAAATTGACTTTTTCCCAACAGAAATTTCTTTCCTTCCTTACCTTTTGTAATATAATTATAACATAATTTTTACTTTGAGTCAAATAATTGTGATAATTTAGCGCTTTAATGTGCTAAAGTTAGCCGCGACTAACTTGGGTTAGGTATAACTAACTTAAGGTACCCCCGATATTATACCATATGAATGTTAAGATTTGGGGCGTGGGAATGTTTGACTTTTGTTAAATTTGGGGCCCGGGCATACTTCTTTACAAACTGTTAACTTGACTTCTTGCATGGGCTATAGTATAATATAGGTGACAAAAAGGAAAGGGGCTATGAAGTATGGATGTTTGGGTTGTTGTGGAGTATACGAATGAGGGAGATTTCTATGTGAATTCTGTGTGGGCTGACGCGTATGAAGCAAGAAAAGCCGCGAAGCATAGGATGGAAGTTGAATGTGAGAATAAACAAACCTATCATCAGATAGATTGCAATACTTGGTCGGTTGATTATGATGATGGCTGGTATTGTGTGGAAGTTGTACAAAGGTACCTGCGGCATTAAGCCGCATTTTTTTGTTATAAGAGTGTTAAAGAAATGGCCCGGGCGGACTTGTTAACGAAAGCTTAACTTGACTTATTGCGTGGGTTGGTATATAATATAGTCAAGAAGTGAGGGAAACACTTAAAAACCAGAAAGGGTTTTGAAATGGATTACGTGTATGTGGTGAAGACGATTTTTCAGGAAAACGAGGAAGCTACGCCTGAGATTGAAATTTACGCAATTTACGCAAACGAGATTGACGCAATCTCTGCGGCAGAGAAGCAGATGCAGTTTCAGGCTGGGGAAAATGGTACTTATACTTTTTACGAAGGTGAAGAGTGCGACTGCGGTTTTGAGGGCGACATTGAAGGCGGACACTTGAACGTTGAAGTTGAACCGTATCCGGTGTACGGTGAACCGATTGGGCGGCTGTGAGCCGCCTCTTTTTTTGTTATGCGCGGATTAAGATAAGCGCCCGGGTATAGAAATTTACACATTCTTAACTTGACGTGCGGCCGCAGTTGTAGTATAATATAGTCAAGAAAGAGAGAGGAGAACCAATTATGAGCATTAACTTCCTGATTCTGTACTGCGCGCTGTCCTTCGTGAATGTGGTGATTCAAACGGTAAAATCACTTTGCACTGTGAAGTGTTCTACGTTCGTGAGTGCTTGCGTGAATGCGCTTGCGTATGGACTGTATGTGTATGTGATTTTCTTCACAAATGCGGAAGGGCTTTCTTTGTGGGGCAAAGCCGCAATAACTGCGGCGGCTAACTTCACCGGGGTTTATATCGCAAATATGCTTTTTAATCGGCTGTTTGATAAAGAAGTTAAGTGGAAGGTTGAGATTAGCTTGCCGATTGAGAAAGCAAACTACTTTGATTATGCTTTGCGGAAGGCTGGTTTGGAATACTATGTGTGCGGCTCCGCGGATAAATGGGTTGCGCTTGCTGTGTTCTGCCCGACTTCTAAGGATAGCAAAAAGTTGGCGGATATTCTGCCTGATGGTGCGAAGTATAATATTGTGGAATGTGTGAAACGCCTGTAAAAGGGCGTTTTTCTTTTTGTTATGGGATGGTTAAAGATGCGGCCCGGGCATTTTTCTTTACTTGAAGATAATAAAAGAGCCTGACGGTTACTCGTCGTCAGGCTGCACTTCTTTTATATCTTCAATGCTGCTCAATATATATACTTCTGTCCAACTATAGCATTTACCGCATTTAGGACAACGGCCTACCATAGAATCATAGTGGACACTGTTATACCATTCAGAATTTTCAGACTCTGCGCCATAGATATAAGTACCGCAATTTGGACACTCCATAATTCATCAATCCTCCAATATGTCGCACAGAATTTCAAAGTAGTATTCGCGGGAACCATCGGTAGCGTAGTAAGTCCAATCGTAATTTTCAACATACGTGAGACCATCAACCGCGTTAATGAACCTGGTGATAGCATTACACGCTCCGTCGAGACTACGATAACAGCCAAAGATGTCACGTTCGAGATAATTAGTGCGGACGATGTAAATCATCATAGGGGGTTCTCCTTTCGTCACTTTCTATATGTATTATAACTCTTTTTAAGTGAGAAGTCAAGTTAAGAAATAGTAAAAGAAAATGACCGGGCCAAAAATTTAACATAACTTTTACAAAAAAAGAAGGGTGATTACTCACCCTTGGCCTTCGCGGCCGCCTTTTCGGCGGCCTTGCGGGCACGCTCGGCCTTGTCACGCTCGGCCTTAGCCGCGCGTTCCTTAGCCTTTTCGGCCTTTTCTGCCTGCTTAGCCTGATAGGCGTTGACTTCGGAATCCATCAGTTCCTGAGCGGTGACGTCTTCGCGTTCCTCCGCGACAATGACGCCGACCCGCACGTAGCGGTCGTTGCCGTTGGTATCCTTGATGATGATACCGTACTGACGGTCATTGACCTTCTGGAAGCCTTCGATGTTGGCAATGTTGAGAGTGTCGAAGATGTAGGAACGGATAGCGGCATCAGTGGTGGCACGAGAAGTCTTAATGGGCATAGGCTTGTTTCCTTTCTGGTTTGAAGGGTTTTCCTTCCCTTGATTACGTAGTAATTATAACACGAAAGTGAGAGGAAGTCAAGTTAAAAGTTCATTAAGAGGAGGAAGAACCAACAAGCGACACAGGAGGTTTGGGAGGTTGGGTTTTCCTCTCACTTTCTATAAATATTATACCATAGATTTTGAAAAAAGTCAAGTAAAAGGATTGTTAAAAATTTTGGCCGGGCCTGATTTTTAACACACATTTTACAAAAAAGGCAGGGAGATTAAATCTCCCTGACCACATCGCGCCAGCAGTTGCGGCGGATGCCCTTGCCATAGGGCAACGCCTGATGGGATGCATAAACTTTCATCATGATTGCATTTTCAATCATAACATCGTCAAGCCCTTTGTGCTCTTCCTCATAGCTGGGGTTCTGCGTCAGATAGCGATAAACCGTTTCCGCGCTGGTGCTGTAGTTCTTGGCGTCGGGGTCATCCTTGCGATTGCTCACAAAGAAATTTTCCTCGCAGAAATCCTTGTAAGTGGGACGCTGGCAAATGGTCTGGCAAGCCATATTCCAGATACAAGTAAACTCAGTGCGGGCAGGGAAGAAAAACTTATACTTGCTCTTGGTGAGATAGCGCAAAGTGGTGTTAAGGGCGTTGCGGTCGAAGCTGGCGTTATAAGCGCAAACTTCGCTAATATGGTACTTGTCCATCGTATCAAGAATGTAATGCCGCGCCGTAAAGAAGTTAACCATCATGCGCTTGCCCTCGCGCATATCCTGCCTATACTCGCCCATCTTGTCGGCATAGTACGCGCTTGCCATCACATCAGCCATGCCCACAAAAATCTCACGAATGACAAACGAGAAGGATTCATAAATACGGCCTTGCTTGTCGGTGACGATGCCGCCAATATCATACACGAGGGGCTGGTCGATGGTGTTCGCGGTTTCGGTGTCAAGCACAAGACGATAGGTAATACGATTGTCCATAGGGTAAAATCTCCTTCTGGTTTCTTTAGTGTTTTCCTTCACTTCGTTGACACTATTATAGCATACGTACAGGAAGAAGTCAAGTTAAAGGTTTGTTAAGAACGGCGCCCGGGCTCGAAATTTTACATACCCTTAACATAGGCTGTAAAAAAGAAAAGCCCCGAAGGGCTTTGTATTAGGCTGCCTTGGGGGCGTAGGTGTTAGCTTCGCCCTTGGCTTCGGTCTTGACAACCTCATCGGCCATCTCATGCAGGAGAATGTACTGAACCTTAGCCGCAGTGAAATCGGCAGGCAGGCCGTCCTTAGCCTTGTCAAACAGAGCCTTGGCGGTCATCGGCTCAGTGAGAGCGTCACGCAGAACAGGCAGAACCTGCTCCATCAGCGCGGCACGAGCCGCCGCAGTCGCGGCCTTGCGCTTCTCGTTGGCCTTAGACTTGGCCTCGGGAGAAGTGGTGTGAGGCTTCGCAATCTGGTCGCGAATCTTGGTCAGAATCTCGACAATTTCATCGGGATTGGTCAGCACTTCAGTAGAGCTGGTCACGGCGGCGATAGCATAGTTCAGAGCGTCAACGCGAGTAATGGTGTTCTTCATAATGAAATCCCTTTCTGGTTTGTGAGGTTTTCCTTCCTCTGTTGTGTATTCATTATACCACTTTTGTGGTAGAATGTCAAGTTAAGAGTTTGTTAAGCGCAGACAATCTTGCCGTCAATTACCATGATAACGGTTTCCGCGCCGTCATACTCGTTAATCATGTAGTCGGTCGCTTCATCGGGAATCTCGATAACGCACAGGTTGGGGTTATCATCGGGATGGGATTCAACCCACGCGACTAAATCCTCATCGTCGCGTTCAATGTCGGTGTAGGGAGATTCAAGGCCGTATGCCTGAACGAAGCCAGAACCGAGATGGAATCCGCCGTAGGTTTCGTTGATAATAATCTTCTTCATAGTGTTTGTTCTCCTCTCTCTTTTGTACCCTTATTATAGCACGGAGTTGGTGAGAAGTCAAGTTAAGAGTTTGTTAAAGCGGGAGTAGTTGGGGTCGAACCAACATCAAGAAGTTTCGCGGTGCTACTTCTTTAACCACCGAAGCTCTACCCTTGAGCTATACTCCCTTGGAACGTCTTTATTATATCATAGTGTTGGTAAGAAGTCAAGTTAAGAGTTTGTTAGCGGGTCTCGCCTTTGGGGCAGAAGGTTTATCCCGCGCTGTAGACAAGTAGATTGGTCACACTCCTTTGGGCGGCCCCGTTGTTCCTTGGTTCCTTTGCCCTTGGAACACATATAGTATAGCATAAATTCGGTAGGTTGTCAATAGTTTGGCGTGTAAAGGTTGCGTAAAGTTTGGCGCCCGGGCTTGAAAATTTACACAACTTTAACAAAAGGGAGGGCGCGAGTTAACGCGCCCACCAGATAGCCCTTTCAAGGGCTTTCGCTTTCTCGCGGTTAGTCGGGACTTTCAACCAGTCAATCGCCCATTGTGTAGCCGCATATTCCGCAGGAATCGCAAAATATTGTTCGTCAGTGTCGGCTCCGTCAACCTGTGAATGGTACTCCATCAGGTCAAATTTTTCGTTAGTGTGCAAGTGCCCAATTTCATGAAGCAGAATCAAAACAATGTTTGAAAATTCACGGTTCTGCTTGCCACCCTGCCGCAAGAAGTTGGTGCGGAAAGCATTATCATCCTGAAGCATATCAATATCAGGAACAGGCGTAAGTGCGGTAACGTCTACCAATACGGTTTTATTTCCGCAAGCACCCCAAAAGGTTTCAGGCCGCACAACTACCTTTTCTCCTGCGAGTTCCTTAACAAACTTCCTGATAATCTGAATCTTGGTCATGTGCTTTCCTCCTCTGTTTTCTGGCATAAGTATATCATAAATCGTGTGTGATGTCAAGTTAAGAGTTTGTTAAGGGAAGCGCCCGGGCATGCAAATTAACACTCTTTTAACTTGACTCTAAGTTGGAATTGTGCTATAATTATAGCATAAAAGAAAGGGAGGACAAGCCATTATGAAGATTCGCTATTATGAAGTGCGCACTTATGAGCTGAACAACAAGCTGATGAATCGTCTGTATGCTATCTGCGAGAACGTGCGGATGATGGACGCTCCTAACCGCTACTACGTCACTAAGATGTATTGCACTGTGCGGGCTGACCGCCTTGCGGAACTGGATGCCCTTCTGGGTATGCGAAACCTCCACTGAGAACCGACTTCGGTCGGTTCTTTTCTTTTATTATGATTATGTTAAAAGTAAGGGCCGGGCCGCGAATTTAACACACATTTAATAAAAAGGTATCACGCCTTTTTGGCGTGATACAGAACCTTATCCATTTTCTTATGCTGACGGATGAAGTAGGCCAAAATCTGCGCTTCAATTTCCACATCGCGCAAACCAGTATGGGCTTCTTCAAAATCCGTATCCTTTGTTATGAAACGGTAAATAACTTCGGCAGTGTAACGGGGACGGGGAACCGCATGGTTAGTCATAAATCCGTTATCTTCGCAAAACTTGCGGTAGGTGGGCATATTCTTAAGAATCTGCTGAGCCATTTTCAGAGTATCCCAAACCTCTATGCCATAAGGAAAGAAGTACCGCACTTTTCCGTTGGTTGCGTCTCGGACAGTGTTGTTCAAGGCGTTAATATCGAACCTTGCATTATGTGCGCACACAACCGTAATTCCTTCATCTTTGAAAAGCTTGTGAACGCGTTCGCGAGTTTCCATAATATCAAAAACTTCGCGTTCTCCATCCCAAATTTCATCCCTGTAAGCAGGAAGCTTGTCCGCATAATAAGCGGTTTCCATAAGGTCTTTCTTATAGTAGAAGACTCCGCAATTAACATGGTTAATAGTTTCATTGACAATCTGATTTCCGTTTCTGTCAATGACCATAGCACCCATATCATAGACAAGGGGCTTTTCAAGGGAACCCGCGGTTTCAGTGTCGCACATGAAAATCTTAATCTTGCTCAATTTGAAATGTTCCTTTCTGGTTTGTCTGGTGTTTTCCTTCACCTGATGAATATATTATACCATAGAAGACACAGAAAAGCAAGTTAAAAGTTTGTAAAGTTTGCGGCCCGGGCCATCAAATTAACATATGTTTAATAAAAAAAGAGACCGAAGTCTCTTTTAGTCGGGGCGGCGAGTGCTAAGGATAATCTTAGACGAATGAGCCAGATAGGTGTTGCCATCTTCCAAAGTTACCTGAATCATATCAGACTGGTGATAGTCGCACCAAGATTCAACTGCGCCTTCGGTGACTTCTCCGCCGCCCAAGTCAATGATTGCCCAATGGAAGCCATAGGTAGTGTCGATGACTTTCCGGTTGCCATTGAATACCGCATTCTGGCCAGTTCTGAAAAGAATAGCAACGCCAATAATCAGGCCGATAATGACGACGCTGGCAATGATGCGAGCAAGGACGGGATGGTCTTCAAAGAAATAGCTCATACTGTTCTCCTTCTGGTTTGTGATGTTTTCCTTCATCTGATGGGTATAGTATAACATATGGTAGAGCAGAAGTCAAGTTAAGTAATTGTAAACTTGCTTGCCCGGCCCCGCAATTTAACACAATCTTAACTTGCCTTTTCGCCGCACTTGTGCTATACTATATACATCAAGCGAGGGAGGACAAGACAATGAGCAGAAGCAAGAACAGTTACGAGATTCGGGCATTGGGGTTCTTGAAGCAGTTTGCGAAGTATGTTGACAACTGGGAGAGCGTGAAGCGTGTTAACTATGCTGTGAATATGTTCAATATGAAACGGCATAGGAAGGTTGAGTTTCTGAGCGGTGCTACACGGCTTTGCATTGCCACTTCTGACTATGTGATTAAGTGGGATAGGCGTGGCGATAGCAAATATGATTATTGCGAGATATTTGGCGGTTGCCGCGATGAAGTTACTTTCTATTATAACACGGTTGTCCCGTCGGGTTTTGGATATATGTTTTGCCGTCCTACGTGGTGTTTCTATAATGGCATTGAGTTTGAAATCATGCCGCGCGTGAAGATGCCGACAAATGATGAAATGGAACTTGGCTGGGAAGATATACTGACTGAATCGGAACAGGACTTTGTAAATAGTAATCTGATTGACGTTGAAACGCATAACTGGGGCTGGTTCCGTGGGCAGTTGGTGTTCTATGATTACGCGGCGATGGCTTAAGGCCATCGCTGTTTATGTTATATGTGTGTAAATTTTAGGGCCCGGGCCCAAAATTTAACCCAACCTTAACAATTATGGTAAAAAAGAAAAAGGGCTTTCGCCCTTTTTCCCTTACACCTTGGCGGTGTAAGTGTTGGGGGACTTGAGGTTGTCGTGCTTGACGACCTCATCCGCCCAGTACTCACGCAGAGCGTAGGAAACCTTAGCCTGAGTGAAGCCCTCGGGGAGAGTGTCCGCGCAAGCCTCGTAAATCTCCTTCACGGTCATGGGCGAGGACGTCAGGACACCGAACACGATGGGCTTAGCCACGTCGTAGACGTTGCGCTTGGACTGGGACTTGGCAACGAGGGCGTCCCACTCGGCGTTAATCTCGGCACGGACGTTCTCAAGGTCAAGCACGGGGCGGTCGTTGACGAGGTTGACAATCTGCTCAAACACGGACTTCTTCATAAGTAGTACCCTTTCTCGTTTTTAGGAGTGTCGTTCTCCTTTGATGTATACATTATAGCACGTTTTGTGCTTAATGTCAAGTAAAGAGTTTGTTAATCGTTATCCCTTTCGTTCCGATTAATCTCCCTGCGAGTTTAGTGGGGACAGGGGTTGCTTTCCTTTCCTTTTGACATCCTTATTATATCATAGATTGGAGAGGATGTCAAGTTAAGAGTTTGTTAAAGGGGCTTGGGAATTGTGGCTTTTGCGCAGCGGTGCTTTGCGGTGGTTTCCACCTTCGCCCCTTCAACACATATATAATACCACAAACCGCGGAAGAAGTCAAGTGTTTTGTGTGTAAAGGTTGTGTAAATTTCGCGGCCCGGGCATGGAAGTTAACACAAAAATAAAAAAAGAGCGGTATCACCGCTCAATGTGCTCGCGCACTTCAATATATCCCCAATAAATATCATGCTCCCTTTTATACTTGAAGGCATATGCTCTTGCTTCGTGTTCATATTCAAAAGTTGCTAATGTTTCGACAGAATCGGAAAAACCTTGCCCTCCACTTACGATGAAATCTACCGTATAGTAAATATGTACTTCTGCTATCATATTAGGTTGCTTCCTTTCCTTTTTCTTGACTACAGTATATCATAAATTATATGTGGTGTCAAGTTAAGAGTTTGTTATTGCCACCGTTTCTTTTCGGGATAGTAGCCTGAAAGTTTAGCGCTCTCTAAAGCAAAAGCCAAAAAGTTAAAACTGCGAGACATCTGCTTAAGCGCGCGGTCGCACATTCTGCAACGTCTGGAAAAGGCACAGTTGCGCTTCCATTCTTGCTTGTCAATTTTTTGGTACTTCATTTGTTACTCTCCTTTCGCTTTCTAAGGATATTATACCAGATTTTTACTTATTTGTCAAGTTAAGAATCTGTTATGTTAAAAGTCCGGGCGTGGAAGTTAACATGATATTTACAAAAAAGGGCTGATTTGACATCAGCCCGCGGTTGCAACCCTACGCATACGCCAGAACCTGATACCGGTAGGGATGTGATGGTCATTAAACAGAATGTCGGGGAAGTGGGAGCGAACGTAATAAGCAATGTTGAGTTCGGTGTTACGAATCTCTCCGTTATTTACCTCATAGGTATTATACACGAAGTATCCAATGCGCTTGTCCTGCTTGTCAAGGAGATTCTGCAAATCTTCTTTAACTTCGTTGGGCAGTTCGTCAAGGGTAAAGAAACGATGATACTTGTAGTGCTTGCGGTAGAATTCAGTGAAACTCATTTGTTTTCCTTTCTGGTTTGTTGATGTTTTCCTTCATCTTTCGTATTTATTATAGCAGATTCAGTAACGTTTGTCAAGTTAAGAATCTGTAATTTTCGCGCGTTCGGTTTTATTCTTTTTACTTACTGAAACCGACAAAACAATAAGGGACTGTGCGGTTAATTACTCCGCTTGCGAACGTACCGTCCTTTCGCACCGCTGGTGCCCGTGGGGAGGTTTGAACTCCCGACTCCTTGATTAAAAGTCAAGTGCTCTACCAACTGAGCTACACGAGCATGGTGTTCTTTGGGGATGGCCGCTTAACTGTTACTGGTTTTGTCTTACCGCAAGGCTGCTGTTTGCCGCGCCCGCGTGTTCTCCCCTTGGAACACTGTTATTATATCACAGATTTTGTTGCTTGTCAAGTTAAGAATCTGTGATGTTCTTTGGGGATGTCCTCTCCGAGGTACGTTTTTGCGGCTTACTTCCTATTGCCTTATTGGGGCAACCCGCCCGCGTGATGGTCGTCATCCCCTTGGAACAATTATAGTATACCATAATTTATGCTGGAAGTCAAGTTAAAGGATTGTAAATTTTCGAGGCCGGGTATTTTTCTTAACAAAAATATAATATAAAATAAACCCCATTGGGGTTTATTTATTAAGGTAATAAGTAATTTCTGTCCAACCTTCGGAGCAGTTGCCAAGCTTTTTTGTAAATCCTTCAAGTTCAAACTTTTCCATCAACAGAGTACGCATTTTTCCGCCCCACCAAGTGCAATGCACTTTCCAGAAACGGCGGTCTTTCCTTTTGAGATACCGCTTTGCAAGGAAATAATTCCAACCCAAACCATTGTCAAAGAAATAAAGGCACTTGTCTTTTTCATCCCATTTAGACATGCGCGGGACGTAATAATTCAAAATTTCGGTGGCGCGCTCTTCGCTCCACTCCTGCCGATTATTGAGCCATGCGCGACCCTTTTCAAGCAGGATACTTCCAATCCAGATTGGGAACAGAATCACGCGGAGAATCTTGTAATCATTCTTACGCCACCACTTACGCACCTTGTTTTCCTTGTGTTCCTTCTTGCCCTGCATTGCCTTGAGAATTTCGTTTGTCATAGCGGCTACTTCCTTTCTGGTTTTTAGGGTTTCCTTCCCTCTTTCTGATAATAGTATATCACTTTTTGTAGAATAAGTCAAGTAAAGATTTAGTTAAAATTGAAGCCCGGGCCCAAAAATTAACATAAATTTAACAAAAGTGAAGAGGGCTTTTAGCCCTCTTCATGCACCATCTTGTCAAGTCCCTTTTCGTTAAGTTCCTTGACAACGGCCTTTGCGGCGCGCTTGCGTTCGCGTTCCTTTTCGGCCTGTTCGCGCTTTTCCTGCCGCGCCTTTTCCTTGTCGGTGCGGTCGGCAAGCACGCCCTTCCACTCTTCGGCGGCGGCATGGCCATCATAAGGAATATAACCGCCTTCGCCGTTACGAGTGCCGCGAGGGATACTAACTTTAACCAAAGGATACTTTTCGTTGCCTTCACTGTCACACAGGGGGAGGGTGATTTCGCTTGCGCTAACAGATTCAATCTGAAGCTCAGGGTCAAGGTCGAAGTGTTCAGACAGCGCGGCGCGAATAACGCTCAGGATTTCGTTTCGCAGTTCCGTTTCCAGAGAAGCTTTACTCATTTGATTGCCCTTTCTGGTTTGGGAGGTGTCCTTCCTCTTTACGCATATAGTATAGCACAGACGGGGTAGGAAGTCAAGTTAAGATTTTGTTTACTCGACAAAAACCAACTCACCGCTTTTATCATCGAAATGAAAAATCATGTGTTCATAACTAACCGTGACAAACTCAACCGTGATTTCATTAGCCGTTTCATTATAAATCGCTGTAAAAGCAATGTGTGCCCGCACAAGCATCCCGACAAATTCATAAACAGTTTTCATTTGATTTTTTCTCCTCTCAACTTTCTACAATTATTATAACACAAATTTTGACTTTTGTCAAGTAGTAAAATTATTAAAATTTTGTTAAATTTACGGCCCGGGCTTCAAAATTAACACGCACTTAATAAAAAGGTAGCGCGGCCTTAACCGCGCTCATCCTTATACCCATATCTTTCCCGCGCCCATTGAATTTCTTCTTCGGCAAAGGAAAGTGGGGCGTCGTCGTCAACTGCGTCGGCTTCTTCCCAATCTTCCCAAGATTCAAAGAAGGAGCCAAAATCGTCACAATCTTCGATAGGGTCATGAATGTGGCAAATGTTGCACTGGTCGCAGTAGGGGCAATCGCCGTAGGCATTAACGGGGCAGTAAATCGGGGAGCCATTGTGCATACCGTCAGTTTCCCAATCTTTCTTACTCATAATCAAATTCCTTTCCTTTATGCTTGATAGTGCGGTTCTTCTTCTTATTCTCAATGCGGCGGGTTATTGGGGAAATCGCGCCCCAATCGCGGCGGGTTTTTCTTTCAACTTCATAAGTTGAAATTGTGGGGATAGGTTTCTGTTTCTTCATCCTCTCTCGCTCCTTTCGTATATAGTATAGCATAGAAATGAAATGAAGTCAAGTTAAGAGTTGATTAAGGATGCGGCCCGGCCCCGAAATTTAACATAACCTTAACAATAGGAGTAAGAAAAAAGCGACCGAAGTCGCTTTTCCGCTTACCGAAGCTTGTACTGGTTCGCGGACTTGGTGTTCTCGATCTTCTCGAAAGTGTCAGTCCACATGCGGGTGATAGCGTACTGAAGCTTGGAAGGGGTGAAGCCCTCAGGCCACGCGTCAGTCATGGCGAACAGTTCCTTGACAGTGTGCGGCTCCGTGCCAGCAACGCCCATCAGAACGTTGAAAGCTTCCGCGTAAGTATCAGCGTTGGCCTTGGCCTTGGCGGTGGTCTTTTCCCACTCGGCATCAATCGCGTCCTTCAGGATGGACAGGTCAACAGTGTCATCGCCGTTCAGGTAGTTGTGGATCATTTCGAGCGTAGTCTTAGTCATAGGTAGTACCCTTTCTGGTTTTTAGGACTTTTCCTTGTCCTTTTGATGTATTCATTATAGCACATAGTGCTTATAATGTCAAGTAAAGAGTTTGTTAAAGGCGGTGAGGGGCTTTAAAGTATTTAGCCAGCAAACAACATGGCAGTCTCAGTCTCTCTTTATCCTGTCTCACTCTTACCTTGCGTTCTTGCCCACCCTTTCGGGCTTACCGTCCGCCTTGGCCTTTCAACACATTTATTATACCATGAATTTGAAATGTTGTCAAGTTAAGACTTTGTTACGTTTTGTTCTTTGGGGTTTGGAATCGGGTTGTCACCGTGGTTCCTCTTGCCCTTGGAACGATATAAGTATAGCATAAAATGCGGGCAAAGTCAAGTATTTGGTGCGTTAAGAGTGTGTAAATTTGCGGGCCCGGTCAAGCATTTTAACATTATCTTAACTTGACTTTTTGCCGCGTGGGCGGTATAATATATATGTAAGATGAAGCGAAGGAAAACGCTTGAAAACCAGAAAGGAAGTTTTGAAATGACGGTGAAGGAATTGCGTGATTTGCTGGCAACTATGGAAGATGACATGACCGTGGTATTTGAAGATTCTTGGACTCGTGGGGAAGGTTGGCGGCCTGGCTATGAAAATGCAACATTTGAAGTTACTGGCGTAATAATCAATAACAACGGCGATTGTGAATTGATAACAGATGTTTAACTTGACTTCTCCCCTAATCTCTGCTATAATATAACCAAGAAGTGAAGGCCACACTACAAACCAGAAAGGGAATGAACATGAAGGAATTCACTCTGGAAAAGACGCTGCGGGTCGCCATTACTGACAAGGCTCTGGATACGATGTATGATTGCTATAATTGGTATTGTCGTATTGGTTTTGAGTACGATGACGCGGTGCAAACTGCTATTGGTATGTGGATTAAAAGTGATAGTTGTAATTTGGATCCTGAGGTAATAATACTTTTTTTTGAGGACATTGTGGAAATGTTGAAGGTGTGGATTCAGGTGCGGGATGCCGAGTAGGCATCCCATTTCTTATATTAAAATCAAGTTAAAATTGCGGCCCGGGCTTGAAATTTAACATCCCTATAACAAAATGAAAGCTGGTGGCTTACGCCGCCAGCCTGTTGTAATTGGAAAGCACTTCGCTAATGTAGCAAGGATACCATGCCATGCCGTTTCCCCAAGACTGAAGGTTCTTCAGTTCGTCATCAAACAGAACGCCAGTGCGGCCAGCCACTTCCCACTTGTTAGTGCCATAAGGCACGATGTTGATAGCGTCCCAAGTGACGGAAGGAAGGTGCTTTTCCAGCCAAGCCAGCTTAGCCAGCTTCACAGCTTCATTGTACTCGGTTGTGCCAGCTTTGGAAGTCCAGCTGATAATGCCGATGCTGTAGCCCTTCAACCTCAGCTTGTTCAGCTGCCGAGCCAGCGCAGACAGGTTAAGCAGGGGCGCAGCTTCCCTATAGGGCGAGGGGTCAGAGGCTTCCAGCTTCGGAAGCCAGTTTTCCACCGCGTACAGGTTGGCAATAGTGCCGTCCATGTCAAACCAAATCCAGTAGCCATTTTTTCGCATACTCGTGTTCCTCCCTTTCGTTTCTGTAACTATTATAGCACCACAACCGCCAGAAGTCAAGTTAAGAGTATGTTAACTAAAAGGCCCGGGCGGGTTTGTTTACCCGTCCTTAACATTAGGCTTCGCCGCGCATCATGCGGTCGAAGTCTTCGAACTTGATGGCAAGGGCTTCCTCGAAGTCGTCGAAGCTGGCCTGGTATTCCCAGAAAAGGCTAACCTGCTCGAAGTCGTCCATCATGGCCCAGATTTCCGGAGTAATGTTCATTTTGTTGTTCTCCTTTCGTTTCTTTCTGGATATATTATAGCATACCTGGCTATAAAAGTCAATAAGTTTGCGTGTAAAGATGTTGTTAAATTGAGCGCCGGGTCTTTCTTTTAACATTACCTTAATATAATAAAGAAGGGCCTTGCGGCTCTTCACATCGCGGCTTCTTCGGCTTCATAGAGAGCGGCAACCGCTTCGAGCCACTCAACGGGCGCGCCGTCTTCGGCTTCGATGAAGAGGTCGATAACCAGAGGGTCTTCCATGCCGCGGGACTTGGTGATGGTGTCGAGAAATGCCTGAACTTCTTTAGTCATGGTTTGTAGCTCCCTTCTGCTTTCTGTAATTATTATATCACATTACCAGCTTGCTGTCAAGTTAACAGCTTGTTAAGCTGTCCATTGGAACCTGCGCAGCCCCTGGTGCTGCGCGCTCAGTCGCTTCAGCTCCGTCGCGCTCATGCCGTTCACCCAGATAGAATAACCATCGTTGAAGAAGTACCAGCCGCGAGTCTTGTTCTTTGCCATCGTGTTTGTCCTCCCCTCATTTCTTGACTATAGTATATCATACTTTTGCCTGGCTGTCAATAGGGGTTTGTGTAAAGATGCTGTTAACAAATAGGCCGGCTGTGCTTTTTACATAATGTTTACAAGGATTGACCTTGCGGTCAATCCTTGAC
>OCVV011338734.1_pt1 | contig 16675 bp, 12 predicted proteins | sample 1539721 | NCBI WGS metagenome assembly OCVV01 (sample SAMN02144230, study PRJEB22623) | gut metagenome | biome: sheep rumen | host: Ovis aries | place: New Zealand | reverse complement strand
CCGCAATTACAGGGAGGAATAAGCAATGGCAAAAGAGAAAAAAGGCGTGCGCCTTGAACATATTTCGAAGATATATCAGGATCCGAAAACTAAAAAGAATTTCTACGCGGTCAAAGACACCTCACTGGATATCGAGCCCGGCAGCTTTGTTACACTGCTCGGTCCGTCCGGCTGCGGCAAGACGACGACCCTGCGTATGATCGCCGGCTTTGAGAGCCCGGACGAGGGTGAAATCTACCTGGGCGGCGAGCCGATCAACGCGCTCACACCGAACAAGCGCGACACGGCCATGGTCTTCCAGAGCTACGCTCTGCTTCCGCACTATAACATTTTCGACAACGTCGCCTACGGTCTCAAGCTCCGCAAGATGGACAAGGAGACTATAAAGACAAAGGTCACCAACATCCTGAAGCTTGTCGGCCTCGAGGGAATGGAAGCCCGCATGACCAACCAGCTGTCCGGCGGCCAGCAGCAGCGTGTCGCTCTTGCCCGCGCGCTGGTCCTTGAACCGGGCGTACTGCTCTTCGATGAGCCGCTGTCCAACCTGGATGCCAAGCTCCGCGTCTCTATGAGAACCGAGATCCGCCGTATCCAGCAGGAAGCCGGAATCACTGCGGTCTATGTCACTCACGATCAGAGTGAGGCCATGGCGATTTCCGATAAGATCATCATCATGGAGAAGGGTATCGTCGCTCAGATGGGTTCACCGCAGGAGATCTACTATCATCCGAAGAGTGAATTTGTCGCTGACTTCATCGGCGAGGCCAACTTCCTGAAAGGACCTCTGAAGTCCAAGAACGGCAGCGACGGCGTGGTCGATATATCCGGCACGAAGGTCGATGTCAAAGAGATAAAGAATTTCGGCATCGGCGATACATGCACGCTGGTCCTGAGACCTGAGTCCGCTGTCCTCGCGGATGCGGGCCAGCTGCCCTGCAGAGTCATTCTGAGCTGCTTCATGGGAAGCTATCAGAACTATCATGTCATGGTCGGCGACAACCTTGTCAAGATTACGGACTTTAACCCGAAGAACAAGAAGATCTACAATGTCGGCGACAATGCATATGTGAAGTTCGATCCGGCAAATGTCCACGTTCTGTAAACTCCGCCCGCCCCGAGCGGCCGGTCAGATCAAAAACGAATAATGCAGCTAATAAAGGGGGCTGTCGCCTTAATGCGACAGCCCCTGATTTCGTCAAAACGGTCAGTCAAAACGGTATACAGTCGGTCCTGCGGATTCCGCCTTTTTTGCCGCCGGTACGACCGGCGTGTAGGCGATCCTCATGACCTCCCGGCTCTGTGTCTCAAGATAGATATCATTGGAGTTCGTAAGCTTTTTGTGGCGCAACGTCGCGGTGATCCTGGAGCAGAGCTTCTCGATCTTTTCATCGATGGCCGGGTCAGCCGGATTCGTCTTCATGATGGATTCCAGATTAACGCGGAGCTCCGGAAGGAGAGTGAAACTGTCGATGCCCCTCATACGCCACTTGTAATAGGGCATATAGCGCCTGTTGATCAGGTAGCCGACCTGGCATGCCGCCTCACAGAACTCCGAGAGCGTGAAGTACATCATGCCGATATCTCCTCTGCGCCTCGCGCGGGGCAGGTTGTACTGACCTGCCTGAGCAGCTGCGTGGAGTGAGTTGGCCAGTTTAATGAGGCGGATTTCCTCCGGGTAGTACTCGAAGGCGCTGCGCAGCATTGTGAAAAGTCCGAGCGGATCTTCAAATATCTTTCCGCCCATGAGCGTCGCCAGTTTTGTCTCGTCAACTTTCCACCACTCGTCAAATGTCTTTGGCGCCTTTTCACAGCCGGATATCCTGCGTATGAAATCGCTGATACTGAAGACGCCGACGCGCTGACCGGTCTCCATCCTGGAATTGCGGGTAGGAAAACCTCTGAACGTTTTCGGCAGTTTTGTGTAATCGTCCGCCAGCATGGATCCGATTTCCCTGTAGTCTTCGTCAGTCAGCCAAAGGCAGAACGCCGGACCGAAATCATGGTCGGTCGAATAGCGGTCGTCGAATCCGAAGCATTCGGATCCCTCCCCGATGAGACCGGCGGCTATGCGTTCTCTGTACATGGGATATTTCTCTTCGATGAGCGGTCTGCCGTATTCTTCATAAAACGCTCTGCACAGATCGAGTCCCTTTAAATTCTCATCTCTGTAAGCATCCTGGCGCTTTTTGAGATCCCGTATATAATTAAGGTTCCGACGTATTGTCTTTTCATTTTCACTGCCGGGGTCCTGACTTTTTATGATAGTGAGCGCTTCAGCCATATATCTCTCGGCTCGGTCATAGTTCTTTCCGGCAAGGAAGGTCTCGGAGAGGGTGATCAGAGCGGAGAGACAGCGCGGATCGGACATGGTCCCGGTGCGCCTTGCGCTGGCAATGCCCATCTCAAGCCAGCGGGTCCCTTCATGGGTCTCCTGAAGCGCAAATGACGCATCACCCAGATTGATATATGTCGAGGCAAGTTCGCGTGCCGCCTGCTCCTTATCTTCGACCTGCTTCAGAATGTTCAGAGCGGCAAATGCCTCCGCGCGCGCTTTCTGAGCCCTGCGGGTCTCCAGATAGAGATGTGCTATGTTGTTGTGAAGAACTGCTATGCGGGGGTCTGTCGGAGAGAGGAGATCGGCATAGACAGACGCGGCTTTTCTGTAGAATCTCTCTGCTATGTCGTACTGCATGGCTGACCGCGCGCCTTCGGCAATATTGATGTAGGTCGCGGCAGCGGCAGCGGTGTGCTGTATGGAAAGTGTTTCTATGACAGCGTCCGCTTCGGGTATCAGAGCGAGCATCTCCTGATGACGATCCTGGCTTCGCAGAAGGGCCATGTACTCATTGAGTATGGGAAGCTGCGAGTTGACGTCTTTCTGATCTCTGGCAGTCTTAAGGTTTGCCACCATGAGTTTTTCTGCCGCCTCGTAGTTGGATTTTTCGTACAGCTGGTCAAGTTCAGCGTAAAAGTCATTCATATTTATCATCGGATCTACCCCCATGGGGCTATTATAACAGACAATCCGCAGATGAGAAGAGAATAGTGAGCGTTTTTCCGGGCAGACTGCATTTGCATAATCGTGGGGAGCCAATCACGTCTTTCTTCTGTAATAATGAATAGAAAAATGATACAATGTATGAAAGGTCTGACAATATGCAAGGCGGGAATCTTCCTGCCCGTCAATGGACTCTGAGTCCGGAAAGGATATGATATGAAAAAGAATCTGCTGGTCGCCCAGTCCGGTGGCCCCACGGCGGCAATCAACGCGACTCTTGCGGGTGTGATCAGAGCAGCAAAAGAGAGAGAAGAGATTGATACCGTTTACGGAGCTCTGTACGGTATTCAGGGTGTACTTCAGGAAAAATTCATTAATCTCAACCAGATCGTGGACACGGAGGAAAAGCTCGAGAAGCTGCGTGTCACCCCTGCCGCTGCACTGGGATCCTGCCGTTTCAAACTGACTCCGATCGAGAAGGATGACAGTCAGTACAGACAGATCGTCGATATTTTCCACAAAAACAACATCGGCTATTTTGTTTATATCGGCGGCAACGATTCCATGGACACAGTGGCCAAGCTGGCAAAATACTGCAGCGATAACGGCATCGATGACATACAGGTGATCGGCGGCCCGAAGACGATCGACAACGACCTGGTCGGTATCGACCACTGCCCGGGATTCGGCAGCGCGGCAAAATATATCGCAGCTGTATTTGCGGAACTCGAGCAGGAGATGTGTGTGTATGACACAAAGAGCGTTATTGTCGTCGAGATGATGGGACGCCACGCGGGCTGGCTGACGGCGGCAGCGTCTCTCGCGGATGTTGCAAATGTAGATGTGCCCTACCTCATTTACCTCGAGGAGAGGCCCTTCTCCATCGACCGCTTCATCGATGATCTGAACGCTAAACTGAAGGACTATGACGCTGTGATGATCGCCGTGAGTGAGGGCGTACACGATGAGAACGGTGTCTTTATCTGTGAGTCGGTCGCGGCAAGCAAGGGTGTCGATGTGTTCGGCCACGTTCAGCTGTCCGGAACGGGAAAGATCCTCGAGAACGCGATCAGGGACAGGATCGGCTGCAAGGTGCGCTCAATCGAACTGAACCTGCTTCAGCGCTGCGCGTCGCATATCCTTTCGGCCACAGATATCGAGGAGTCCACGATGCTCGGAGAGAATGCTGTCAAACTGGCTGTGAACAGACAGAGCGGTCTTATGTCCTCGCTGCGCAGAGTCGGTGACTCTCCCTACAGGGTCGTCTATGAGGGTGTTGATATTCAGAAAGTCGCAAACGCAGAAAAGAAGGTTCCTCAGAACTGGATCAATAAGGCCGGGAACAATGTCACGCAGGAGTGCATCAATTACCTCCGCCCGCTGGTCGCAGGCGAGATGACATGCAAGTTCAAGGACGGAGTTCCGGACTACATGATCCTTAAATAAGTAAAAGGCACAGCCTTCCGGAGAACTAAAAATGAAATTGGATTTTGACTTGAAAGAGAAGGCAGGCCGCACTGCTGAACACCTGATGTTAAGTTTTAAATGGGTCCTGTTCGGCATACTTGTCGGACTTGTAGTCGGCTTCTGCGCGTCTATATTTGCTAAAACGATACTGCTCGCGACATCTTTCCGACTTTCCCATACATGGATTATTTTTCTGATGCCTGTTGCCGGATTGATAATTGTATATCTTTATCATCTGGCCGGCTCAGCCGGAGTCGGCGGCACGAACCTCATCCTTGCCTCGATCCGAAAGGGAGAGGAAGTTCCCGCCGCTCTCGCGCCGCTGATTTTTGTCGCTACGTCGCTCACTCATCTGACCGGCGGCTCTGCCGGGCGTGAGGGCGCCGCTCTTCAGATGGGCGGCAGCATGAGCTCAGCCCTGGCAAAACTTCTGCATTTTCCGGAGGAGGATCGGAGGCAGGTCATCATGTGCGGTATGAGCGCCGCATTCTCTGCTCTTTTTGGGACGCCGCTCGCGGCGGCTGTCCTCCCGATGGAAATCAGCACGGTCGGTATCATGTATCACTCAGCCTTTGTGCCGTGTGTCATATCTTCGCTGACCGCGCATTTTGTGGCGGGCTGGCTCGGTCTCGGATCGGAGCAGATGCTTGTGACCAATGTGCCTTCATTCGATGTGATCGATATGGGGCAGGTCGCTGTATTTGCGATCCTATGCGCCCTCGTCGCGATCCTTTTCTGCGCGACCATGCACAGGACAGAGCACATCCTGAGCCAGAAGGTCCCTAACGATTACATTAAGGTCGTCGGCGCAGGTGCCATCATTATCTTGCTCACGCTCCTCGTCGGAGACCAGACCTACAACGGCGCGGGCAGCAATATCATTGAGGCCTGTGTTGTTGAACCCGGCTTCAGGGTTCCGTGGTACGCCTTTTTGCTCAAAATAATTTTTACAGTCATCACATTGTCAGGCGAGTACAAGGGCGGTGAAATCGTTCCGTCGCTTTTTATCGGGGCGACATTCGGCAATTTCTTCGCCTCTCTGACCGGCTTCGATCCGGGGCTCTGCGCCGCGGTGGGCATGGCTTCCGTGTTCTGCGGGGTCACGAACTGCCCGATCGCTTCGCTGCTCATAAGCTTTGAGCTCTTCGGATTTGAGGCCATGCCGTTTTTCCTGCTTGCTGTAGCGATGGCATACCTGTTTTCAGGCAACTATGGCCTGTATCACGGGCAGCTGATCCGCTACTCCAAGGTGGGTGTAAAGCGCATAGACCAGCACACACGCTGAAGCATAAGGGGCTGTCGCATCAGTGCGGCAGCCCCTCTTTTAACCGGTTCACAGCCATTTCGTATTCCGAGATAGATTTGGCTTTTTTTATCTTTTTTAATGCTTTGTCCGCACCGGGGAAGAGATCGCCCGCGTACCACCAGAGCTCCTTCATCTTGGCGAGAACCGGCGCGTCCCCGTACATTTCCTCCTCATAGCCCTTTTGAATCTCCCGGAAGAATGAGAAAAGCTCATCCCCGCAAAGAGCGGGACCTCCCTGTATCTCGCGGACGAGAGCCGGATTCCTCAGCAGTCCCCGGCCGATCATGACAGCCTGATCCTCCCCAATACGATCCATATCCGAAGGCTTTGTTATGTTGCCGTTGTAGCACAGGGGATGCTTTGACATGCGCCGTATCTCCTCGTACACGTCTCTGTGGGGCTCTCCCTGATACATTTCTTTCGTAGTTCTCGGATGGACGATGACTTCCCGGAGGGGATAACGGTTGAATACTTCATAAATCGGTATGGCTTCATCTGCGCGCATAACGCCGATGCGGCTCTTTACGGATATACCGGCAGTAAGGTGATCCGCGGCCATCAGCTCGAATGTCCTGTCAAAGAATCTGTCGAGCGCATCTATATCGCCGAGCATGGCGGACCCCTTTCCCTTTGTCGTCACCGTCGGGACAGGGCATCCGAGATTGAGGTTGACTTCATAGTAGCCCATCTCGGCAAGGACCCGGATCGTGTAAACAAAATCCTCAGGAACTTTGGTGAGGACCTGCGGAATGCAGACATAAGACGCGTTGTTGGCCGGGTCTACATCTTTTTTCTCTCTTGTCTTCATCTTGTGGGTCTGATTGGCCGCGATGAACGGGGTATAGTATCTGTCGATCCCCGGGAAATGCTTTGCGTGGGCGCTGCGGAAGATCCAGCCGGTTATGCCCTCGAGCGGGGCAAAATAATATTTCATCTGATGTCCTCTCTCCCTGTCGGTTGTACATCGTATTATCAATGAGGTGGGATTAAAAGTTCAGTGTGGCATAGGAGCACTTGGCTTACGGCCCAAAGCATCCGTCTTTAGGACTTGCGCGCCGCCTTTTTGAACTGTAACAAAAAGTTTATCCCGCAGACTCAATATGTGCAAGCTAGTATTTGTAAATAGTCGCATAATTTGATACACTTATGAGCAAGAGATGAAAACAGACGGCACGATCATGGCAACTGAAACGGATCTCATATTCAATTCTTCCCGTCGGGGCAGAGTGAGACCTGAAGCCAGCCGGATTAAGGTTCGTAATAATAAGGAGGTGCACATATGCCAGAGAACAGGCCTCGCGGCAGAGAGAAAAGGGTAACACAGAGCAGCACAGGCGTCCATCGCAGAGGCAGCGGTACCGGTCAGGGTCCGGTAGGATCCCCGAACGGATACAGCGGCAAGGGCTCCGGCGGAAAGTCCGGCGGAGGAATCACCCGCGCGGGCGGGCTGAGTCTTCCGGTCATTATTCTAGCGGTCATCGCTTACTTTATCTTCGGCGGTGGTGGAGGCGGTACAAGTACAGTGACCAGCACCGGTCAGAGTAATAATTACGGACAGTCATCCTACGCTTCCCAGGGAGCCGCGTCCGGCGGTTATTCTTCAACGGCCGGTCAGACAGTGAACACATGGGTCGACAACACCGGAACATCCGAGACTCTCAATACGTCGGTCTCTTCCGGTGCCCGTGAAAAGTATACGAAACTCCTCGGCAGCGGAAAAGACACAGTAACTCTGATGGTCTATATGTGCGGTACTGATCTCGAGTCCCGAAGCGGCATGGCGACGAACGACCTTCAGGAAATGGCCGCCGCGACTCTCGGCGACAAGATCAATCTGCTTGTCTATACCGGCGGCTGCAAGCGTTGGAACAATAACATCATTGATAACAATGTAAATCAGATATATCAGATCACATCGAACGGTATGCGGCGTCTTGTCAGCAATGACGGCAAGAAGGCCATGATTGACCCCTCCACACTGAGCTCTTACATCAAGTGGTGCAAAGCCAATTATCCGGCTACGCGCTATGGGCTTATTCTCTGGGATCACGGCGGCGGATCGATCAGCGGCTACGGCTACGACGAGAAATACGCGGGAAACGGCTCCATGGATCTCGCAGGCATCAATAAAGCTCTGAAGGACGGCGGAACGAAGTTCGATTTCATCGGTTTTGACGCATGCCTCATGGCGACTGCCGAGACTGCTCTTATGCTCGATCCCTACGCGGATTACCTGATCGCTTCAGAGGAGACAGAGCCGGGTATCGGCTGGTATTATACCAACTGGCTGACGGATTTGGGAAGAAATACCTCAATGGCAACGACGTCTCTCGGCAAGGAGATCGTTGACGACTTTGTAAGCACCTGCGCAAGCAAGTGCCGCGGCCAGCTGACGACGCTTTCGGTCATCGACCTCGCTGAATTTGCGGACACGGTCCCTGACAAGCTGAGTTCCTTCTCAGAGTCGGTCAGCTCGCTGATCTCAAATAATAATTACAAGACGGTCTCGAATGCCCGCTATTCCACAAGAGAATTCGCGTCGAGTACAAGAATTGATCAGGTCGACCTTGTACATCTTGCCCTTAACATGGGCACATCCGAGGGCAAGGAACTGTCCGGCGCTATTCGCTCTGCAGTAAAATATAACCGCACGTCGACGAATATGACGAACGCGTACGGTGTCTCAATTTATTTCCCGTACCGCAGATCGACATATGTCGATAAGATCTGCAACACCTATTCGCAGATCGGTATGAACTCGAGCTACGCGAAGTGTATCCAGGATTTTGCTGCTCTCTCTACGAGCGGACAAGTGGCGACCGGCGGTTCTAACGGATCCTTCAGCTCCCTCTTTGACAGCCTTGGAGGATATTCGAGCGGTTACACGACAGGGTCCTCAAGCAGCTACTCAGGAAGTCAGGATGAGATATCAGCTCTGCTGAATGCGTTCCTCGGAGGAGGCTACGGATCGATCAGCGGTCTTACCGGCTCCAACACGGGTTACCTCTCCGGAAGATCCCTGAGCACTGAGGATACCGTGGAGTACATTTCGGACAACTTCTTCGGTTCCGCGTCGCTGGTCTGGAATCAGGACTCTGAGGGCAATTATACAATGAGCCTCAGCGAAGACCAGTGGAGTCTGGTCCATGAACTCGACCTCAATATGTTCTATGACGATGGTCAGGGCTATGTGGATCTCGGACTTGACAATATCTACAGCTTCGATGAGAACGGCAGCCTTGTGGCCGACACTGCGCGCGACTGGCTCGCAATCAACGGACAGCCGGTGGCATATTACCACATTGATACGATCGATGACGGCGAGAATTATACGATCACCGGACGCGTTCCCGCAATGCTGAACGACGAGCGTGTAGAGCTGATTCTTGTATTTGACAACGATAATCCGTATGGATACGTCGCCGGCGCCTCAAAGCAGTACGATGAGGCGACAGAGACTATGACCGTAGCGAAGAACCTGGTGGAAATCAATAACGGTGACAAGATTGATTTCCTGTGCGATTTCTATTCTTACAGCGGTGAGTTCCAGGACAGCTATTATCTCGGTGAGCAGATGACGGTCGACGGAGATCTCGAGATTTCCAATGTCGATATCGGAGAGGGTGACGCTGTCATTACCTACAGATTCACAGATATCTATAACCAGGAATACTGGTCAGATTCAATCAGGATAGCAAAATAACATTTATCGGTAACTGCCACGTGCCCTAAGGCACGTGGCAGCTGACTATATACGCTATCAATAACGCCTCGGCGTTCCCGGATAATGAAAGGTCTCCGTCTTTCGCAGGTTCACTGTGAAAGGGAGTCCGGACAGCTCTCGATGTTTTAGACAAGGAGGAACACAATGTCGGGAAAGAGCACAGTTTCAAATGAATATGGCGGATGGCTGAATGATATTGGTCTGTCGGGTCCGATCCAGAACAATATGGACCACGATGAGATACCCGGCTTCGTCAACTCAAGTGTTTTCGGACGATTCTCCCTTGATGACCTTGACTTTGGCGACGATCTCACAAAAGGCCGGATTGATTTTGATGATGAGTATCTTCTTAAATCACCGTCTCCGAGTTCAATATCATTACCGGAGAGCAGTCCTGCCAAGGCTGAACCGAGCGACAGTTATCCGAAGAGAGATTCTTCCGGAGGTTATTATCACCCGCCTCACGGGTCAGCTAAGGCGGCGGAAAGTCGGGTGACATCATATGCTGCGGAGGCACCAAAGGAGTCGTACGAATCTATAAGGAGACAGATGCCGAAAGTCGGCAGAGCGATTCAGGAGCGTGTGTTTGAAGGCTTAGAAGAAGTTGCGGGTGACCTTAATATGGATTCGAAGCTTCTTGACAGCGCGAAGAGCTTTATCGACAAGGCTCCGACAAAATGGAAGCTGTTTGAGGAGCAGAGAAAATCTTCTGCTATGGACAGGAAGCAGAGCGTCAGGAGTCATCAGGCTTTCTCGGAAAGGCAGGCAGCCATGGAGAGCCAGGCAGTTCTGCCGAGGAAAGCGCCCGATGTAAAACCCGGTCTGGCACGAAAAGCAGGGAGCAGGAGCGCCGCCGGCGGTACCGGCGCCGGCCGGAGATTCAGACCGCTTGCGGCTATACTCATTATGCTGCTGATCATGAGGATAGTGACCTCCATCTTCCAGGCTACGACGCATCACATTGAGATAACCCATACTGAGCCGGATCCGAAACCGAACGGACCTGTTCTCATAGGCGGGACAGATGACAATAATAACAATCAAATCCCCGATGCAGTGGCTGAAGAGTTTACCGTTCTTTTCAATGATATCGAACTGTGGCGGTCAGAGAACACATTAATACCCTGGATGGATCTTTCAGCCGAAGAGACAGCGGCATGTCTTGAAGAGGCAGGCTGGGTAAATGTCGATATCACTGAGAATGACGACGGAACGTCAGTTGAGGCTGAATATGTTCAGGATCATTCAGACGCATATGTCCTTGTTGACGGCGAATCCATAGGAACTTCATTCTATTGGGAACCTTCTGAATATACGGATGAGCAGGCGGAAGAAGAAATCAAAGCAGCATGGGAAAATCTGTTCCCGGAAGATTCCGGAATATATCCGGGTATGCGGCTATCAGAATTACGAATCACTGATGAGATGCTTCAGGCAATCAGGGACTGCGGAGAAAAGAACAGTTATGGGGCTATTGAAGAGAGCAGTTTATCAGTGAACGGGCTGTTCATCGCGCTGTTTGACAATGAAGACGGCTGGAGTCTTTATATCAACGGAGATGACACCTACATTCAGTTCCATACTGACAATGAAGAAAAATACCTGACGAGAGTATATATTTCGGGTGAGGCGAATACCTGGTTCATGTAAACAGAAAATCTTTAGAAAAAACCCGGAAAAATCGCGTAATTACGCGATTTTTCCGGGTTTTATGGTATACTTTAGTTACTAATTAATTCCCACCGCGGATCATTAGATCCTGCATATGAAAAGGAGGAAAAGTTATGAAAATTGCGATGGCGAACGATCACGCCGGCACGAACATGAAGAACGAGATCAAGGCACTTCTTGAGAGCATGGGACACGAGGTCGTCGATTTCGGCACATATGACAATAATCCGGCTGACCTTCCGGATTATGTCTATCCGGCAGCCCTGGCTGTGGCAAAAGGCGAGTGCGACCGAGGCATCTTCGTCGACGGTGTAGGCTACGGCTCAGCGATGATCGCGAATAAGATAAACGGCATCTATGCCGCTGTCTGCCAGGATCCGCTCTGCGCTGCTCTCTCACGCCAGCATAATGACACAAATGTCCTCTGCCTCGGCGCAAAAATCATCGGCACGCTTATTTCTACTGAGATCGTTAAGACATGGATGACAACAGATGCTTTCACAGCCGAGAAGTATGTCAACCGGGTACAGAAGGTCAAGGACATCAACGACAGACACTGCGTGCCGGTCAAGTAATCAGTCTGAGGCAGGTTTTTTCTTGTTGACCGCTATCATACGGTTGTGCTCGCGGAACTGCTTCGGAGTCATGCGGAAGTGTTCGCGGAAAGCGCGGTTAAAAGTTCTCTGGCTTCCGAAACCGGCATTTTCATATGCCTCCGTGATCGACTGGTCCGTATATTCCAGAAGATAACGCACATATTCAAGGCGGGTGTTGTTCAGGTACTTGTTAAAGTTCGTATGTAAGGTTCCTGAGAATACCCTCGACAGCGCAAATGGGCTCACGAACAGATCGTGGGCCATTTTTGTTAATGTGAGATTCTCCTCCGCATAGTGTTCAGCGATATAGGAGACAGTACGGCTGACAAGATCGTCATTGTCATTCGTGTGCAATTCCTCGAGGGTGAGCAGCGGCAGCACGCGCGCAAGGATGATCATCAGGTAAGCCTGATGCAGAACATCATCCTGCTCTCCGCCTTCGTGAAGTTCGAGTGTCTCCAGCGCGTAGTAGATATCAGGGTGGACGTCTTTTGCCTTGATGATCGGATTGCTGGGCACTAAGGTGGTGATCGTCTGCATATACGGTCCGGTCATTGAAGGAAGACCGAGCAGGTACTGAACGCGGCCGGGCTCATTGCCGTAGTGCTGATAGTGATGGATCTGTTCAGGGAAGATGACGGCGATATCACCTTTTTCCATGTTGTACAGCTTTGTGCCTATTCCGCAGACCAGTGTTCCCTCAAGTACATATGTGAACTCAATGTTCTTGTGCAGGTGCGGCGGAATATGCGTACTGTCGATATCGTAAAGTTCAAAGTCGTTTTTTTCTTTATAGAACAGTGAATACATACTCTTCTCCTGGATTTTATCTCTGACGCAGAATTACGCCGAGGCGTTCTTGATAGTTGCTCCCTGCGGAACTCAAGGAATCTGCACTTCTGTATACTAGTAGTGCATATAAAGCGGGCTACGATTATAATACTGTTTGCAATAACGCTTTGCAAGCATTTTTTGGCTAAATAATGTGAAAAATGCTCAATATTTGACTGGAATTCATTATTTGACCATTTCGAATCACGGATTTTATATGACAAATGTAATATTTGCCTTATTTACAAGGGGGTAATTTTATTCATGATTCAAATATTGCAATATCTGGCTAGAAAAATTAGTAGATTTGTCGTGCATTGCGATATAAAATACTTTATTATACAATTCAGCAGGGAACAAGAACAAAAACACAGAAGTTACTGCTAAAACGACATACAGGCAGCAATGCCTTTCTTATATCTGCATAGTCATCTTTCAGCAAAGGGAAAGCCTCCGGAGTGATCCGGGGGCTTTCCTGATGTGCGTAGGCGACAAGCTAAGGTCCCCGAAGCATGCTTGCATGCGATGAGGGGACTTTAGCGACCGCACGGCATCGAGCGTGAAACGCGAGATGCGGGCGGTGACGCCGGGAGAGCGCAGAGGAGTTTGTCTCCCTATGCGCTCTCGCAGGCGACAAGCCAAGGTTCCCAAAGCATGCTTGCCGCCTCATACCTTGACAAGCGTGTGTGATTTCACGTAAGATACGAACGTGACCTGAATGCATGCAGACATTTTAAACTGGACAGGAATTTATATGAAAAGAAAAATTATAGCGGCGGTGATAGCCGGATTGCTGCTGTTTACGGGCTGCAGCGCCGAATACTCGGTGAACGGCACAGCCGGCGGGAATGCCGGGGATTCCGCAAAGCCTGCGGACACGACAGAAAAAGATGCCGATCCGTTGGCTGACCGTGCTTTTGACAGAGTCATCTACGATGCAATGACAGTTCCCTATATGTCCCTTCGGGCGTACGGTCAGCATGCCGAGGATGCGCTCATTGCCGGTGAAGTTGAAATCCGCAGACTCGATGATCTCCTCTCGACCGGAAAAGCAGACAGTGACACGGCAAGGATCAATGCAAATGGCAGAGGGACTCTCTCCCGGGACACAGCATACCTCACTGAGGTCTCGCTTGACCTGCATGACAGCACCGGCGGAGCGTTCGACATCTCTGTTTATCCGCTCATGGAACTGTGGGGGTTTACATCGCAGTTCGAGGATGAGAAAGATAATACAGGCACTTCCAGAAGGGAGGCCCCTTCGGATAAAGAGATAGCGGACACACTGTCGCTAGTCGACGCGTCGAAAATTGAATATGACGCGGAAACAGGGGGTATCATCCTTCCGGATCAGATGCAAATCGATTTCGGAGGGATTGCGAAGGGCTATACGTCGCAGCGCATCGCGGATATTTTCCGCTCGAACGGAGTGACCAGCGCGTTGATCGATCTCGGCGGCAACATACAGACTGTCGGCAGCAAGCCTGACGGAAGTCCCTGGAAGGTCGCGCTGAACGACAGGAACAGAGGAACCTTTCTCGGGGTCGTTCAGGTGAAAGACATGGCGGTCATATCCTCGGGAGGATACGAGCGGAATTTCACCGCATCGGACGGAAAAGTATATCATCACATCATTGATCCGGCGACCGGGTATCCGGCGGACAACGGATTTTCGGTGGATGCGTCGGTCTCGATCATATGCAGTGACGGGACGATGGCAGACGGCCTGTCAACTTCGCTGTATGTTATGGGACCTGAGAAGGCGATTGAATATTGGCGTGCCCACAGTGATGAATTTGACTTTGTTCTTATGACAGATGATGATAAGATGTATGTATCGGAGGGAATTGAAGACTGCTTCAGTTCGGACACATATAAATATGAGATAGTCCGAAGATGAGTTGAAAGGTAGATGTCACTTTGCGCACGTATCTCTCGACCATAGTCACGAGTATTGCGCGATGAAGAATAAAATAGTATGGAGAGATGTATTTATGGTTAAGTTAAGAAAAATTTCTGCCTGGATCGTTATGAGTGCGCTTACTCTTTCAATGTTGACCGGCTGCAGCGGGGCAGGTATCGGAGGACCCGCTCCGACTCCGGCACCGACGAATGCTTCTGAGCTTGCAGGTTACGTGGCAGACGCGTTGGGCGATGTTACATCCATGGAATATGATACCGCAATCGATATGACTGCGGTGATGAGCATGGGGGATATGCTGAGCGAGGAGGAATCCGCTGAAGATCTCAGCACGGAGATGACAGTTAAAGTCGATATGACCTGTAAGGCGACCGGAGACCCGTCCACGGCTTATACGAACGGATCTGTTGACGTCACTGTATTTGATGAAAACAACATTCAGAATGTTGAATCCTACGTCGTTCGCGAGGATGATCAGTTCGTGACCTATATGAATGACGGAAGCGAGACATGGACGAAGTCTGAGTCCGACGTTCCGGAGATGGATGATCTCTATAACCTCTCAATGTTCGAAGCCGTGAGAGACGGTCAGATCGAAGCTTCTCTGGCCGAAGCGACAGAGACGATCGGTGAACAGACTGTATATCGCCTCGATATCACCCTTGCCGGTGACGCAATCAAGGAATATCTTGGAAGTTCATTGGAAACGATGTCATCTGTATTCGGCGACGACTATGATTCTGTCATTTCTGACATGACGGTTCCGATCGCCATGTACATTGCCGATGGCACGAATCTTCCCGTTCGTATGGAATTTGACGGAACAGAACTCGGCAACAAGATCATGTCGTACGTGCAGTCATTCATCACTGTGACGGTGTCTTCGTTCAAAGTAAGTGCGGATTATAAGAGCTTCAATGAGATTCCGGAAATTGTCGTTCCCGAGGATATCATTGCAAATGCAATCCCCGCTTCAGACAGCGATCAGGACGCATCGGCGGATGAGGACCTCCCCGGTGAGGAGACAGCGGATGATTCGGAAGTGGCCGATCCAGAGTACGAAGTACCCGAACCGGATGAGAATGGCAGATATTCGATCACATCCGCCGCTACAGGCAGCACAGCTAAGTTCATGCTGCCCGATGATCAGACTGTGAATTACTCTGTAGGAGATTCCCTGTTTACGCTGTGTACGAATGAGGGGCTGCCTTATTCACAGTACATCTATTCGTATCTTGACGATATGACGCCGGAAAGAGTGGAGGAAGTAGCCAGGGGTGACGACTGGTACGGCGATGTGGACCCGGCGGATGTCAGCGAAGACTATACCAGTGAAACACATGTTATAGATGTTAACGGAATGTCTGTCAGCTACGCACAGAAGTCCTGTGTCCTGTATGCGGGCACGGAAGATATGTCATTTAACTCTGAGGTCACCGGATGGACTGCTCTTGACGGAACTGTCTTCATCATCTCCTATGACTATTATGACGAAACCGGAAGCTCATCGGACGACAATATTGATTACGAGCAGCTGATCAGGAGTGCTTTTGAGAAGGTTACATTTGAATAATAAGTATTAGAGGTGGAAATGGCCGATAAGGATTTTGATATTAAGCGTGCCTATGAGAAATGGGTAGAGCAGGGCGAACCGGTTTATTCAGATTCGAAGAAAGGCAGCGGGAAGTCTTCCGGAAAGAACAGTGATAAGAGATCTAAAGGTCACGAAGGGAAGAACGATGATCACAGGTCTAACGTTTACGAAGTAAAAAACAGTGACCGAAGACGGTCAAAAGACCGTACAACGGCTGGCGGGATAAAGGGCAGCAGATTCACGAAAAAGCAGTCAGATAAGGATATGAAGGGCAGCAGGATTGCAGAGCATGGCCCGAAGAAAGAAGGCAGCGTTCGCCCGGCGGATGAAGAGAAGCAGTACAGACCGAAATTTGTGGCTGATCCGGATGCCCCGCAGTGCCCCCACAGAAGACGGTGCGGTGGGTGCGAATATATCGGCAGGAATTATAAGTGGACGCTGGCCCAGAAGGAGAAGAGGACATTTGCGCTTCTCAAACCTTACGTGAAGCTGTCCGGCATCGTCGGTATGGATGATCCGTATCATTACAGGAATAAGGTGACGTCTACATTTGCACATATAAAGGAC
>OCVV011339218.1_pt1 | contig 16680 bp, 12 predicted proteins | sample 1539721 | NCBI WGS metagenome assembly OCVV01 (sample SAMN02144230, study PRJEB22623) | gut metagenome | biome: sheep rumen | host: Ovis aries | place: New Zealand | reverse complement strand
TATTGTTCCTATATTGTGGATATAAGAACAATATGCGAACAATATGTAAACAATATAAGAACAATATAAGAACGGCCGTATCGGGGGCGTCTCGGGTAGGGTTTCGACCCCTGTCGGGGTGGGGTCAGGGACGCGGCAGGAAACGGATGTCGGCGGGGCTGATGAGGCCGAGGGTGAGGGCTTTGGCCACACGGGCGGCACTCTTGTTGACGATGTCGAAGCGCTGCGAGAGGTCTTTCTGGTGCTCCTGGATGGCTTTGTCGCTCTCGCCGAGGCGCGAGGAGATTTCGCTGGCGGTGCAGCCTGCGGCCTCGAGGAGGAGCAGCTGGCGCTCGGCGTCGCTGACCTCGATGGCGGCCTGCGTGCCCACGAGGGCAAAATAGTGCTCGGCGGCCTCCTTGAGGGTGAGCATGACGGGATAGTTGAAGTAGAAACGCTCGCCGCGCTCCAGGCAGGCAATGGCGCGGATGATGTTCTCGATGGAGAACCCGCCGGCGGCATTCTTGCTCACGAAGGCGCTGGCGCCCAGACGCAGGGCCTCCATGACGACGGAGCCTATCTCGCCTATGCGCTGCGGACGCCGCTCCTCGGAGGGCAGCGGATTGTCGAAGCGGCCGGAGAAGATGATGATGCGTACCTCGGGGAAGCGCTCGTGGAGGCGGCGCGTGATGAGCAGGCCGCCCGTGGGCTCGCCCTGGAACTCCATGTCGACCAGCAGGTAGTCGGGCGCCTCGGCGCTCTCGAGGGCGGCCATGAGCTGAGGCCCCGAGGCGAAGGTCTCCACCATCTCCACCCGGCGGCGCTCGGTGGCGCCGTCGTCGCCGGTGTGGCATTCCACCTCCGTGGCGCGGCTGTTCATTTCCATTTTGACGGCCTTGCGGATCAGCGGCTCGTCGTCGACCATCATTACTCGTATCGTTTTTTCCATATCAGGTGTCTTTTGTCATTTCTCGTTTTTGTCCTCCCCGGCCAGCAGGACGTGCATCGTGGTGCCCTCGCCCACCCTGCTCTCCACCCAGAGTTTGCAGCCGCGGCGGGTAAGGTCGTCGTGCTTCTTGACGATGTAGCGGCAGAGGATGAGCCCGAAGCCGTGCTCGCTGCCGGGGGCGAGGGTGCGGTCGGCCCTGAAGAGGCTTTCCTGCTGCTCCTCGGTCATGCCGGTGCCGGTGTCGCGGACGGTGATCTCCACCATCCGTGCGCCGTTCTCGCCCCTGCACTCACCGCTCGCCACGGTCACGCTGCCCCGCTCGGTGTGCTGCAGGGCGTTGTTGACCAGGTTGCGCAGCAGGATGGTCACCAGCAGGCGGTCGCCCCAGAGCGACACGGCGGTCGGCTCGAACCGCAGCGACACCCCGGCGGCGGGGCGAATGACCTGGCAGCGCACATCCTCCAGTACCTCCTGCAGGGCGAAGGTTCCGGCCTTGAAGGCCAGGCCGGTGGGTATGGAGAGCGAGGTCCAGTTCTTGATGTTGTCGAAGGTGCGCAGCAGCTGCTCCAGCACCTCCGAGCGCAGCTCGGCAGGGAGGTTGGGGCTGCGCAGGTAGCCGATGAAGGGACTTATGTCGTGGCGCATGACGCTGAGGCAGGTCTCCACGTTGGCAATGCGCTCCACGTCGCGGCGGTTGGCCTCCTGGAGCTGGCGTTTCTCGCGCCGCAACCGCAGCGCGGCCACCCACAGCAGCGCCACCAGCACCAGCAGCACCAGCAGCAGGCCGCCGAGCACCAGCGAGAAGACCGTGAGCCAGTGGCTGCGTCCCTGCGCCACATCGAGCGAATGCTGCAGGGCGAAGTCCTCGGCCTCGTTGCGTGCAATGTATTCCTGCAGCTCGCAGCGGTGCTCGTACCACAGGCGGTTCTCCGCCGGGCGGCGGGCAATGCCGCTGCGGATAAGGATGTCGAAGTAGCCCTCCTCCATCTTGGGGGCTATGAAGGGCGTCCAGGTGCCCTTGAGCGAGCGCCACTCGTTCAGCACCTGGTGGGCTTTGAGGGTGTCGCCGATGAGGAGTGCGTAGCGTGCCGTGGAGGTGACGCCGCCGAGCATCTGGTAGGGGTCGCCGTAGTCGAAGAAGCAGCGTCGGGCTTCGTCGTAGAGCGACAGCACACTGTCGGGCGACACAGGGCCGGGCATGTGGCGATGGATGAGGGCTGTCATCTGCAGCGTGTTGGCATAGTTGTAGAGGCAGAAGGCGCTGACGGTGTCGCCCGGGAGGGAGGTACGCTGCAGGCGGTCGAGGATTTCGAAGTTCTGGTCGCAGTAGTCGAGGGCCCGCAGGCTCTCGCCGGCCGTCTGCAGGCCATAGGCAAGGGCGTAGTTGAGGGCCATATCCTGCGCATAGTCGACCCTGAGCGACGGGCGTCGCGCCTCGACCTCGGCCACGGTGGTCATCACGTCGTCTTCCTTGTCGTTGCGATAGTGGAAGTTGAGGGTCAACAGGGTGATGTAATATTCGGTCTGCGCATAGTTGTAGAGGAGGTTGTCGCTGTTGTCCTCGAGCACGCCGGAACGGCCGATATCGTAGAGGAGGCGGTAGGAGTCGGCAATCTGGCAGTTGCGCTGCAGCAGGCGTGCGCGGAGGAGGTGGGCAATGACGAGCTCGATGTCGCCATTGCGCATGGCGGGATGGCGGAGGGCGACAAGTTTGTCGACATGGTCGAGCGCCGTATTGGCGTTGGTGTAGTCGGAGGTGAGGAAGTAGGCGAAAGCCATATTGTTGCGTGCGCGGAGCTCGCCGTCGAGGTAGTCGGGCAGCGAGTCGTGCACATAGCGTACCGCGCTGTCGGCCAAGACCAGACAGCGTTCGGGATTGCGGTAACGGTTGACGAAGGCCTCCTTGTTCAGACCGTCGACCCGCGAGCGGCGCAAGGGGTCTATCGGCACCTCTTTCCGGCATGCCGAAAGCAGTAAAAATGCGACGAATAGCGAGTATATCCACTTACTTTTCATGGTGCAAAGATACATATTTTTTCTGAATTAGCGACTAAAAATCATGATATTAAGAAAAATGTTGCAAAAATATTTGGTAGGTTCGGAAAAAGTTCGTACTTTTGCACCGCTTTTAAGAAGCGAAAGGGTCGTTTGGCCGAGGGGCTAGGCACAGGTCTGCAAAACCTGCTACTCCGGTTCAAATCCGGAAGCGACCTCCAGAAGAAGAAAAGGAAACCAAGGCGGTTTCCTTTTCTGTTTACTTGTTTTTAACAATCTTGATTACAAAGTGTTCGGCCCGAGGCAGAAGGCGGTTGGCCAGCCGGTCGAGGAGACTCCACAGGGAATAGCCCAGATGCGAGAAGAGCATCGAAAGGTGCGTGCGCAGGAGGAGCTTGTTGCCCACAAGGCGCATGCTGTCGATGCGCGCCGGCAGGGCGGCGGCAAGCTTCTGCATGCGGGGCTTGTCGAAAGAGTGCAGATGGGCGTTGTGGGGGGTCTTGCAGTTGCAGTGGATGCAGAGCGAATAGGCTATGCGCTCCATGTAGGGGGTGGAGACGATGAGGGTGCCGCCGGGTTTGAGCTTGGAGCAGAGCGAGACCAGGAAGGCCTGCGGGTCGACGGTGTGCTCGATGATTTCGGAAGCGATGATGCAGTCGAAGGTGCCGTCGGCGAAGGGCAGCCTGAACGCGTCGGCCACCACGCCGGCATGGTTGTCGAAGGGGAAGCGCTCGAGGGCCTTGCGGACATTGGCGGGAGCGATGTCCATGGAGACCACATGCCTGCCTTTGGGGCAGAAATGGCTTGCCACGAAGGCGCTACCGCACCCCACGTCGAGCAGCAGGTCGGCATCGGCGGGCACAGTCTTCATGACCGTGGTGCGCAGCAGGTTGAGATGGGCGGCCGTGAGACGGTCGGTGTATTCCTCAAAATAGTCGAACTCCACGGCGTCGGTGGCGTAGTGGGCGGCGTAGTTGAATCCCTGGGCGGGAGCGGCAGGAGCGGGGTCGACGAAGGTCGGGACAGCGTCGTCGGCAAGGGCGGCAAGGGGTTGACCACTCTGCGGGTCGCGCAAGAGACGGAAGAACCATTCTTTTTTCATAGGGCTTGCGTTTATTCCAATGCCGTCTGGATACTCATCTCGTAGAGCTCGGCGGGGCTGATGCCCATGGCACGGGCCTGCTTGGGGACAATGCTCTCGGCGCTCTGGCCGGGGATGGTGTTCACCTCGAGGAAGTAGAGCTCCTGCTCCTCGGTGTTGTAGATGTAGTCGAAACGGACAATGCCGCGGCAGCCCAGCAGGTCGTAGAGGCGGTAGGAGACCTCCTGGATGTGGTGGGCGATGGACTCGTCGACCTGGGCGGGACAGACCTCGTTGCTGAAGCCGTCGTATTTGGCCTCGTAGTCGAAGAACTCGTGGCCTCCGATGGGGATAATCTCGGTGACGGGGAAGACCAGTTTGTGCTTGAAGTCGGGGTTCCAGCCTTCGTATTTCGACCCTTTGGGGAACTGCATGACGCCACAGTCGAACTCGCGGCCGGGGATGAACTGCTCCACGAGCACCTGATGGTCCTCGGTGAAGGCCTCGCGGATGGCCGGCAGGAGCTGTTCGCGACTCTTGACCTTGGTGGTGGCCACACTGCTGCCACCGGCGGCGGGCTTGACAAAGACGGGATAGTGCATGCCCTCCATCAGCTCGTCGAGCTTGGCGTCGGTGGGCGGCTCCTTGTAGAGGAGCACCGACTTGGCCACCTTGACGAGGCCGAACCCCTTCACCACGGGGTTGCAGTAGCCCTTGTGGAAGGTGAGACTGGAGGTGTAGAAGCCACAGGTGGTGTAGCGGATGCCCAGCATGTCGAAGTAACCCTGCAGCACGCCGTTCTCGCCGGGGTTGCCGTGGACGATGATGAAGGCCAGGTCGAAGAGCACCTTCTGCCCCTTGTCGACGACGCTGAAGTCGCCGCGGTCCACGGGCCTGTGCTCGCCGTCATGCTCCCAATACCACCCCTCGCGGTCGATGACAATCTTGTAAATGTTGTATTTGGTATGGTCCAACTGGCCATACACCTGGTTGCCACTGGCGATGGACACCTCGTGCTCCCCGCTGTAGCCACCCATGACAAGTGCTATGTTCTTTTTCTCCATGATGCCTATAAACTTTCTTCCATTAACGCCCCGACGGGTTATTTATTGTCCACAAACCCATCATTTGTCGAAAAAAACACCAGGTCTTCGATGCTGCCTGACGGGAACCAAAGGGGGTTATTTGCAAGCCTCCTCCAGTTCGGACTTCGCAATTACCGCCCCCCAATTTCCCTGCTCCGCAGCTTTCCCATACCAATACAGTGCTTTCTTGCAGTCCATCTCCACGCCATAACCGTACTGATACATAAGTCCAAGATTGTACTGGCCATATAAATTCCCTTGTTCAGCGGCACGGCGATACCATTTCACAGCCTCGATATAGTCACTCTCCACACCATAGCCGTTTTTATACATAAGTCCAAGATTATTTTGACCATATGAATTTCCCTGCTCTGCGGCCAAGAGGTACTTTTTAAAAGCCTGAGTGTATTTTTTTTCTCTTAGCAATATATCTCCTTCGTTTAAAATCTTATAGATATCTTTATCGGTCAGCAAATCAAGCGAGATTTCCTGCTTCTTCATATAAGGACTAACCCTAATGGTCGTAGTTAGTTTTTGGTAACCCTCAGCAGTCACTTCCACCGTATGATCTCCGGGTTCCATACGGAAAGTACGGATTCCGTGCTCTGTTTGATAATTGTCTATTACAAATTCCGCCGTGGGTGAGTTGCAGACAAATGTCACGGCCACCCTGTCATCCTTACTCTCTCCCTTGCAGGAGAGCGTGAGCACATAGGTCCGTCCCCGCTTGAGTTCTTTTATCTCGGGCGCATATTTGGCAAAGACCACCTCTTGGGGAAGGAAGTTGTCCGAACGCACAATCAGGCTGCGCGCGCCCTCACTCATGTAAACCCAATATTCATTCTTGCCTCGAGGGTTGTATCGGACAATGTAATCGCTTTTGAAATTGACTGTGTTGTCGATTATCATCACCTTCACCAACGCACAAGGGATGCGATTGAAATCGAGAACCTCATTCTCCTTGGATGTTGCCGTGGCATCGAACGGGTCAAGATTGAAACTCTCTACTACAAGACCCTGCGACATGCCAATACATGCAGCCATCAGGAAGACGATAAGGGATATTATTTGTTTCATAGTTTAATTGAATTCTTTTATTATTGCACCTCACCTCAGGGGCACATGCCTCTCTCTCTTGGCCTGTTTGCGGTTGAAGTGGGCTTGTTCGCGGATGGCGGGGGCCATGGTGGCGCGCTGGAATCGCTCCCACACCACCTCGACGGCCAGCTCCGAGGGATGAACCATATCGGGGCCGTAGAAACGGTAGTCGCGCAGCTCGTCGAGCACTATCTCGTACGACGGGAAGTAGAGCACCAGTGGCCTTTCCGGCGCAATGGCGGCCTTGCGTCCCTTGCTTTTCGGCGGCGACGGCGGCAGGTCGCGGTCCACCAACTCTTCGATGGCCAGCAGCAGCGTGCTCTTGCTGAGCTGGTTGCCATGGGCGCCGTCGCCGATATGCCGTATGGGCGACACCGTGAAGAGTGTATGCAGCATCGGGTAGCAGGCATGCAGTTCCTCCAGCAGCGGACGCCACAAGGCCACGATGTCCTCCACGGTCATGCGACGCCGCTCGAACATCTGCTGCGGGAGCTTGTGACAGTTGGCCACAACCTCCTCCGCGCCCCTTCTTCCCTCCTCCTGTTTCAGGCAATAAATCCATGCACTGCCGAAGGTGACCATCAGCAGCGACGCCTGCTGCAGGGCTTTATGCGCCTGGTGGATACGGCTGTTGCACGCCTCGAGGCATTCCTCCGCCGTGGGGCGCGAGAAAGAGCCATGGTGATGCCACGAGTGCCACAAGCCCTCGTGCTCCACCAGGTCCTCCTCCCCCACCTCGCGGTCTTCCATCAGCCGCCTCAACGCCGATGCTATCGAGGCCGGATTGTAGAGCGTCCCGAAGGGATTCTGTTCTATATGCAACCCGCTGTCGCGCATCAGCCCCCCTATCTCGTCCGAGAAGCAGGAGCCCAGGCTCACAATCCCTGTTGCATAGTCGATGCTGAACGGCATCGCCGGCACCCCGACGCGTGTAGTCATCTCCACCTCGTACATACCCTCAGCTTTTCAATATTGGTTGAACCTTGACAACACCCTTCAGCTGTTCCAAATCCTTCACCACATCGTGTGCCGACACCCTCAGCTCCTGCGTGTTGAGTGTCAACGACAGGTTGCGCGGTGCATCTATCACCTGCGCCTGCAGCGGCACCTCGCCGCGATGGGCATGGGCTATCTTCTTCAGGTTCTTGCAAAACGTTTCGTCAATCTTGTCCAGCGGCACTATGAACGACATCTTTGCCGTATACTTGTCCATCACCTTGCTCAGCAGCATCATCGACAGGATGCGCAACTTCGTGAAGCTCTTGTCGGCTCCTGTCTTCTTGTCCTTGTAGTTGAATGTCCTCACCAGCGCCCTCACATACACAAATGTATTGTCCGTAAAGAAGTTCTTGAAGCTCGTGTACTCATCGTCATACAGGCGCAACTCGTAGCTGCCCGAGTAGTCGTCGATGACCATCGACCCGTAGGGGTTGCCCTTGCCCGACACACCGTCTTTCACCCCCGACACCATGCCGGCAAACCTCACCTCGCGGCCCGACAGCTGCTCCAAAGCGCCAAGCTGCTCCACGCCGATATTGGTGAACATGCTTATCTCGTACTTGAAATCGTCCAGCGGGTGGCCCGAGAGGTAGGTCGATATCACCTCCTTCTCTGCCCGGCATCGCTCCAGCGTCGTCCACTCCGCGCACTCCGGTATCGGCGGATGCTCCTCCTCGGCCAGTTCCTCGCTCATGCTGAAGATGCTCATCTGGTTGCTGCCGGCACCGTCCTGACGGCGGATGGCCCACTTCACCAGCTGGTCCATGTATGTCGGCGTGGTCTCCAGCTGGTTCTCTTTGTAGAAGTACTGCGCCCGGTGCATCGTCCCTATCCCGTCGAAGGCTCCCGCCTTCACCAGCACCTCCATGTTCTTCTTGTTCACCGAGTGCATGTCCACCCTCTTCAGGAAGTCGAACACATCTTTGTACAGTCCGCCTTTCTCCCTTTCCTCGATGATGGCCGCACTCGCCGCCTCGCCCATGCCGCTGATGGCGCACAGTCCGAAGCGTATCTTGCCCGTGGTGTCGACGGAGAAGTCCATGTCCGAGTAGTTCACACTCGGCGCCGCCACCTCCACGCCCTGCTTCCGGCAGTCGTCCATCAGCTCCGTGACGCGCTTGATGTCGCTCTGCGCACTCGTCATCACCGCCGCCATATACTCCGCCGGATAGTGCGCCTTCAGGTATGCCGTCTGGTACGCCACCCACGAATAGCAGGCCGCGTGCGATTTATTGAAAGCATACGAGGCAAACTTCTTCCACTCCTCCCATATCTTTGAGAGGATCTCCTTCGGGTGGCCGTTCTTCTCGCCGCCCTCGTAGAAGAGCACCTCCAGCTCGTTCATCTTCTCAATCTGCTTCTTGCCCATGGCCTTGCGCAGCGTGTCGCTCTGGCCGCGCGTGAAGCCCGCCAGCAGGCGGCTCAAGAGCATCACCTGCTCCTGGTACACCGTGATACCGTACGTGTCCTTCAGGTACTTCTCCATCACCGGTATGTCGTACTCGATGGGCTTCCGTCCCTGCTTGCGGTCGATGAACTCAGGAATATTGTCCATAGGACCCGGGCGGTACAGCGCGTTCATTGCGATGAGGTCGTCGATCACATGCGGCTGCAGCTCACGCAGGTACTTCTGCATGCCCGCCGACTCAAACTGGAACACGCCCACCGTGTTGCCCTCGCAAAACAGCTTGTACGTCAACTCGTCGTCCAGCGGCAGGTGGTCCACATCCACATCCTCTCCCCTGCTCTTCTTCACCATCCTCACACAATTCTTGATAATCGTCAGGTTCTTCAGCCCCAGGAAGTCCATCTTGATCAACCCCACATTCTCCACCACATGCCCGTCGTACTGCGTCACCTGCACATACTCGTCGCTCTCCTTGTCGTACACCACACACACCGGCGCCACATCCGTAATGTCCTGCGCGCCGATAATCACTCCGCACGCGTGGATGCCTATCTGGCGGTTCGTGTCCTCCAGCTCCTCCGCGTACGTCAGCATCTGCTTCAGCTGCTCGTCGTCGCCCTGCATGATGGCCTTAAGCTCCGGCACATACTTGTAGCAGTTCTTCAGGTTCACCTTCGGACTCTTCCCCTTCTCGTCTTTCACACTCTCCGGGAAACCCCTGTCGGGAATATAGCTCTTCAGCAGGTTCACCGTCGCCAGCGGTATCTTTTCCACACGGCCCACGTCGGCAATCGAACTCTTCGTCGCCATGGTGCCGTAGGTGATGATATGCGCCACGCGCTCCTTGCCGTACTTCTGCGTCACCCACTCCAGCACCTTGCCGCGACCGGCATCGTCGAAGTCCACGTCGATATCGGGCAGCGAAATACGGTCCGGGTTCAGGAATCGCTCAAACAGCAGGTCGTACTTCAGCGGGTCCAGGTCCGTAATCCACAGGCAGTACGCCACCACGCTTCCGGCCGCGCTGCCGCGCCCCGGCCCCACGCTCACACCCAGTTCCTCGCGCGCCGCACGTATATAGTCGCTCACAATCAGGAAGTAGCCCGGGAAACCCATCGTCTTGATGGTATGCAGCTCGAACACGATTCTCTCCCTCACCTCCTCGCTCAACGCCGCCTTGATCTCCGCATCCGTCGGCTCCCCACCCTCCGCACTTCGCAGCTGCTCCCCTCGCGAAGGGGAGCTGTCCGAAGGACTGAGGGGTTCTCCACTCTCCACTCTCCACTCTCCACTCAGATACCTCTTCCGCGCACCCTGCCACACCAGATGCTCCAGATAGTCGGCCTCGAACTTGATGCGGTACAGCTTCTTGTATCCTCCCAGCTTCTTGATCTTCTTCTCCGCCGCCTCCCGGCTCAGCACCACCTCGCCCTTCTCGTTGCGCGTGAACTCGTTGAAGAGGTCCTCCTCCGTCAATCGCGCGCGCCAGTCCTCCTCCTTGCCGAAACTCTCGGGAATGGGGAAGAACGGCATCAGCGGGTCGCTGTCGATACTGTACACCTCCACCTTCTCCGCCACCTCCAGCGTGTTCGCCAGCGCCTCCGGCAGGTCGGCAAACACCGTCTCCATCTCCTCCGGACTCTTCAGCCACTCCTGCTTCGTATAGTGCATGCGGTTCGGGTCCGCATAGTCCTTCTGCGTTGCCAGGCAAATCAGGTGGTCGTGCGCCTCGCCGTGACTCTCCTCCACAAAATGCGCGTCGTTCGTCGCCACCAGCTTGATTCCGTGCTTCCGCGCCAGCCTTATCAGCTCCGGCTCCACCTTCATCTGCCAGCGGTACGTCTCGTAGTTCGCGTTCGGCTTGTCCGTCTTGTGGCGCATCAGCTCTATGTAGTAGTCCTCGCCGAACACCCGCTTGAACCACAGCACCGCCTTCTCCGCACCCTCCAGGTCGCCCTTCATGATCAACTGCGGAATCTCGCCGCCCAGACACGCCGAGCACACAATCAACCCCTCGTGGTACTTCTCCAGCACCTCGTGGTCTATCCTCGGGCGGTTGTACAAACCGTCCGTATACGCTATCGACGCCAGCTTGCACAGCGAATGGTAACCCTGCAGGTTCTTCGCCAGCAATATCAGGTGGTATCCGCTGCTGTCCACGATGCGCTCGCGACCCGTCTCCGGGCTGATCTCCTTCAGGTTCTTGTCCTTGTCGTAGAGACTACGCCTCGCGCAGTAAGCCTCCGTACCCACTATCGGCTTGAAAATCTGCCTCTTCAACCCCTCCATCTCCTCCTGCAGCTCGCTCAGCTTCGGAGTCCCCTCAGGCACCTCGGTGTTCGTATAGAGCTCCTCCACCTCCTTCATCTTGGTCTCCAACGCCTTCATCTTCTCCTTCACCTTCCCGTTCTCCTTGTTCACCGTGTCCAGGAAATCCTTGATACCGAACATATTGCCATGGTCCGTCAGGGCCATCGCATTCATCCCGTCCCCCTTGGCTTTCGCCACCAGATCCGGAACCTTCGACATTCCGTCCAACATCGAATAATGTGAGTGTACGTGCAAATGAACAAACTGCGCCATAATATCCTTTTTCTTTTCGACTGCAAAAATACAACTTTTTCTCCACTCCACAAAAAAACATTTTTCACCCATTCCCCCACCCCTTACCCACCTCCCTCGCCCCCGATACGGCCGTTCTTATATTGTTTTTATATTGTTCTTATATTGTTCCTATATTGTTCCTATATTGTAGATATAAGAACAATATGTAAACAATATGAGAACAATATAAAAACAATATAAGAACGGCCGTATCGGACACGTCTTCGCTACCCCTCGGGTGGGTGGGGAAAAGGATTTTTTTTCGTCCATTTTAAAAATTATGCGTATTTTTGCATTTTCAATCGACAACAAAAAAACAACCATCATGATGAAAAAACTCCTTTTATTGCCCGCCATGCTGATGGCCTTCAGCGCCCTCATGGCCCAGAACATCGAACAGAAAAGCGTGCAGGTAGGCACCGTCACCGCCCCCGGCTACAGCGTCACCATCCAGAAGAAAGCGGACCTCGTGCAGGACGCCATGAACAAGCGCCTCAAGGACGCCGACCTCAAGACCAAGAAGAGCGAAGGCTTCATCGCCGTCCTCGACCAGCTCTTCGCCGAAATCTCCACCGACCCCATCAACCTCTACACCAAGGTGGAGAAGGATAGCAAGAGCAGCGCCACGGTGACCGTCTGCGTCATCCCCACCGACCTCACGGCCGACCGCGAGACCATGCAGGCCAACGTGCGCCGCTTCGTGGAGGGCTTTGTGCAGTATGTGACCAAGTTTGAGGCCCAGAACAACATGGAGGCCGAACAGAGCAACCTCAAGAAAGCCGAGAAAAGCCAGGCCAAGGCCGTAGCCGCCGTCGAAAAACTCGACAAGAACATCCAGAAAAACAAGGAGAAAATTGCCGACAAGAAGAAAGACATCGAGAAGTACAACCAGAAAATCAAAGAGTGTCAGGAAGACATCAAGAAACTCGAGGCCGAAATCGTCAAGGACCAGGAGAAGAAGGGTGCCGCCCAGAAGGACGTGGAGAAAGCCAACGACAACGTGCGCAGCGTCCAGGGCGAGGTGGAGAAATACCGCCAGCAGGCCGAATAACAGCCCCCTCCGGGCTACAAAAAAAGACACGCAGAATCCTATGGGTTCCTGCGTGTCTTTTTGTTGTTCCCGTACAATTGGCCTGCACGGCATCCGTGTCAGTCGACGTTGCTGCCGCAGTAGGGCAGGTAGCGGATGCTGTCGACCGGGGTGACGGTGCCGATGCGGATGCGGTGGCCGTTGGCAAGGCGCACGTCGACCTCGGTGCTGAAGTCCACGTCGGTGAGCTGCGTAAAGAAACGCCCCTCGCTGAGGACCGAAACGTCCTCGTAGATGCTGTCACCGTAGACGCTGTAGACAACGCCCTCGTAGGCCTCGAAGGAGAATGTCGTTGCCTCGTCCAGGCGCACGTCGATGGAGTAGTCGCCGGCGTGGTCGGTGGTGAGGTCGAAGTTCTTGCCCACATCCTCCTGTTTCATCAGCAGCTCCACACGGAAGTCGTCGCCGGGCGTAGCCGGGGAGAGGTAGACCTGGTAGAAGCCGTTCTCGCCCAAGGCCGTTTCCTTGACGAAGGGGTGCGCCACTCCGTCGCATATCAGATAGTCGGTATGCGGCTTGGGTGTGACGGCGGAGTCCGTCGCCTCGTCCTTGCTGCAGGCTGCGAAGAGCATCGCGGCAGCCGCGAAAACCATGATTCTATATGCTTTCATAACCTTGGCCGTGCTGCTGTTTCTACCAATCCAGCTGCTCCCACTCCGAGGCGGGGATGCTGAGGTGGAAGCTGATGGCGTCGCCGTTCTTCAGCGTGCCCGTCACCTTGTAGGTGAAAAGGTCGTCGGTCTTGCTGACGGTCAACGTGCCGGAAGTGAAGATGGACTCTTCGTAGAGGTCTTCGTTGATGCTGCCGTAGGCATCGGTGTCGCTGTGGTCGTCCTGGCCAACATAGAAAGTGTTGTCGGTATTGCTGACGCCGAAGGCATATTCCACATCGTCGTACGACTTGGTGAGGTCGATGCTGACGTTGGCACTGCCCAACTCAACGTCGGCGCGGACGGAATAGAGAGGCGCGCCCTCTGTGTCCACATCGGTCGAGTGACCGTCGGCATAGCCGCGGCCGCTCATGGAGACAGCGTAGTGGCTCTCCAGCTGGTAGGTTTTGCCGTTGATCACCAGCGTATTGGCTGCCGCCTCGGTGGCGCCGTCGGTCTTCTCTTCGTCCTTGCCGCAGGCAGCAAAGAGCATTGTGGCAACAGCCACGAACATCATGATTTTGTTTGTTTTCATTGTTTTCTAAAATGGTTTGTGTTAATGTTTGTCTGGAGTATATAACGCCATTATTTATGTTTTATTGTACCGGACTGCACAATTGCCACCTGGTCGGGGCTGCAGGGCATCGTCACGGTGCCGAACGGGGCGAGCAGAGCACGATGAGGTTGCGCGAGGCCCGCAAGCGCTCCTGCAGTTCCGCCGTCAGCCCGCCGGGCTGTATGTCCGTCGGCGCAAAGAACACCGGATCCATCGGCCGCCGTTTCCATCCTCGCTCGCCGCACAACGTTGCCGGCATCCGATACCGCTCCGGCTTCCTCTGCAGCCGCTTCCCCCAAGCCTGGTCCTGCGAGCTGTAGGAGATGAACGCAAAGATCACAGCCAAATCACTGCTGATTTTAGGATTTATCGTCCACGACAATAGCTCTTGTTCATCCTCACTTAATTGAGAAATACGGGTATATCCCCTTTGGTTCGAAGCAATGAATCTGCTTCAGAAAACTGTCCGTTAATAATATAATTGCCAATACGGCTATTAACTTTGTCTAATTGATCAAAATCCACAGACAAATACCAATCAACCAACTCTCCAATCATTTTTTCTGTATGGGATTGATCACGATTTAGCTGAGCAAGGAGATTTTGTATTTTCCATGAGGAGGAGGCCTAAGCAGATAATTTTTAAGTATTCATGGTTTTGTACATTCAGTTTCGCACACTCAAACAGGCACCCCCACTACGCTTTCAGCTTCTTGTAGTGGATGCGGTGGGGGGTGTCGTCGCCGAGGCGTTTCTTGCGGTTCTCCTCGTACTCGGTGTAGCCGCCCTCGAAGAAGTAGACCTGCGAGTCGCCCTCGAAGGCGAGGATGTGGGTGCAGATGCGGTCGAGGAACCAGCGGTCGTGGCTGATGACCACGGCGCAGCCAGCGAAGTTCTCCAGGCCCTCCTCGAGGGCGCGCATGGTGTTGACGTCGATGTCGTTGGTAGGCTCGTCGAGCAGCAGCACGTTGGCCTCGCTCTTCAGCGTCAGGGCCAGGTGCAGGCGGTTGCGCTCGCCGCCGCTCAGTACGCCAACTTTCTTCTGCTGGTCGGTGCCGGTGAAGTTGAAACGGGAGATGTAGGCGCGGCTGTTGACCAGGCGGCCGCCCACCTGCAGGTTCTCGTTGCCGCCGCTGATCATCTCGTAGACGGTCTTCTCGGGGTCTATCTCGGCATGCTGCTGGTCGATGTAGCCGAGCTTGACGGTCTCGCCGACCTCGAAGGTGCCGGTGTCGGGTTTCTCGAGGCCCATGATGAGGCGGAACAGCGTGGTCTTGCCGCAGCCGTTGGGACCTATGATGCCCACGATGCCGGCGGGCGGCAGCGAGAAGGTGAGGTTCTCGTAGAGGAGCTTGTCGCCGTAGGCCTTGCTGACGCCGTTGACCTCCAGCACCTTGTTGCCAAGGCGCGGGCCGTTGGGGATGAATATTTCGAGGTTCTGTTCCTTCTCCTTCACGTCCTCGTTCAGCAGGCGGTCGTAGGCAGCCAGACGGGCCTTGCCCTTGGCGTGGCGGGCCTTGGGGGCCATGCGCACCCATTCCAGCTCGCGCTGCAGGGTTTTGCGGCGCTTGCTCTCCTGCTTTTCCTCCATGGCCAGACGGGCGGTCTTCTGCTCGAGCCAGGAGCTGTAGTTGCCCTTCCAGGGGATGCCCTCGCCGCGGTCCAGTTCGAGGATCCATCCGGCCACATGGTCGAGGAAGTAGCGGTCGTGGGTGACGGCGATGACGGTGCCCTTGTACTGCTGCAGATGCTGTTCCAGCCAGTCGATGCTCTCGGCGTCGAGGTGGTTGGTGGGCTCGTCGAGGAGCAGGATGTCGGGCTCCTGCAGGAGCAGACGACAGAGGGCCACGCGGCGGCGTTCGCCACCGGAGAGGTTCTTCACCAGCTGGTCCTCGTCGGGGCAGCGCAGGGCATCCATGGCGCGTTCCAGCTTCTGGTCGAGGTTCCAGGCGTCGTGGGCCTCGAGCAGCTCGGTCAGCTCGCCCTGGCGGGCGATGAGCTTGTCGAAGTCGGCATCGGGTTCGGCGAAGGCGTTGTTCACCTCGTCGTACTCCTTGAGGAGGTCCACGGTCTCCTGCACGGCCTCCTGCACCACCTCCTTGACGGTCTTGGTGTCGTCGAGCTTGGGTTCCTGCTCCAGGTAGCCCACGCTGTAGCCCGGCGAGAAGACCACCTCGCCCTGGTAGTCCTTGTCCACGCCGGCGATGATCTTCATCAGGCTGGACTTGCCGCTGCCGTTGAGGCCGATGATGCCGATTTTGGCTCCGTAGAAGAAGCTCAGGTATATGTCTTTCAGTATCTGGCGGCTGGGCGGAATGAGCTTGCCCACGCCCACCATGGAGAAAATAATCTTTTTGTCGTCTGCCATAAGTTGATGTATTTTTGAACAATAACGCTGGAACGGCAGATTTATTGTGCCCGTGCGAACAATAAATAAAAGGAATTGCCGTTTCTGTTGTTGGAGCGTGGGCTACCAGCCCGCGAAAAAAAATATGAAAAAACACCTCACCCCAATCCTTTTCGCCCTGCTGTTCCTGAGCAGCTGCGGCCAACCCGCCGACGACCTGAAGGTCATCTCGTTCAACATCCGCTACAACTCGTGGTACGACCGCGAGAGTCCCAACCGCTGGGAGCTGCGGCGCGACGCCGTGGTGCGCATGATTCGCGAGGAGCAGCCCGCCGCCCTCGGATTGCAGGAGGCGCTGATCGACCAGCTGCAGTACCTCGACAGCTGTCTGCCGCAGTACCGCCGCATCGGCGTGGGCCGCGACGACGGCATGGAGGCGGGCGAGTTCATGGCCATCTACTACGACACCGCACGGCTCGAGCTGACCGGCAGTGACACCTGGTGGCTCAGCGACAGCGCCGAGGTGCCGTCCTACGGATGGGACGCCGCCTGCCGCCGCACCGTGACCCGAGCGGCCTTCCGCGACCGCAGGAGCGGACGGTGCTTCGACTATTTCAACACCCACCTCGACCATGTGGGACAGACGGCCCGCGCCGAGTCGGCCCGTATGGTGGCCGCACTCGTCGACGGCCACTGCTTCGACAAGCCGGCAATTGTGGGTGGCGACATGAACACCACCATCGACGATACCATCTTCCGCAGCCTCTACGCCGTAGGCCTGCAGGACGCCCGCACCCTGACCGACAGCACCAGCCACGCCATCACCTACAACGCCTTCG
>OCVV011277578.1_pt1 | contig 16680 bp, 21 predicted proteins | sample 1539721 | NCBI WGS metagenome assembly OCVV01 (sample SAMN02144230, study PRJEB22623) | gut metagenome | biome: sheep rumen | host: Ovis aries | place: New Zealand | reverse complement strand
GACGTGAACGGCATCTTCCCCGTGCATAGGGAATAATGCAGTAAGTACAGAAACGGTTGCAACCATCCTGAATTTTCAGGAAAGCCCTTGTATGTGCGGAATCTGTGCCCTGTGGGAGGATTTCGAAAGCATCCCCTGAAATGTACGAACCGACAGCGGATATTTTATGCGGATTCTGAAAATATTCCTGCAATAAAAGCGGAATCTGGGAACGGTTTTTTGTTCCGGTGACAATATCGGCATCAGGAATATGGGAAGCATCTTCCGGAAATGCCTGCACATAGCATCCGGTCAGAACAATGACGGCATCCGGTGCGGAATGTCTCAATTTTTTCAGGGCATGAAACATCCGCTTGTCTCCGGAAGCGGTGACAGTGCAGGAATTGAGCAGAATCACATCAGCCTTTTCCGGCTTGTCAGTGAGGGTATAGCCCTCTTCGATGAGTAAAGCCGAAATGCTGTCGGATTCCACGGCATTGACTTTACATCCGAGTGTCTGAATATAGAATTTCATAACTAATCTCCTTGTTAATTGATGAGTGCCTTTTAATTGAAAATCATTGAAAAACGGCATGATACAGGGATTTTTACATAAAACGACTATCAACGTGTATAAAAAATCAAACTTTAGCCCCTTTCTATTATATCAAATTGCTGAAAATTTAGCAACCCCCTTGACAATATTTTGATTTCGTGGTATGCTATAGTCACAGCAAGAAAAAGCTGTACACAAGGAAAAAATATAGAGAGAACAACAGGAGGTAGATTTTTATGACAACAACAAAAATCAAACTCAGCACAATTGCCGATGTTCAGTTTTTCGTGAACACTATCATGAGATTTCCGTTTGACATCGACCTCGTTTCCGGACGCTACATTGTGGATGCTAAGTCCATCATGGGTATCTACAGTCTGGATTTGAACAACGAGATTGAACTCCGTGCACACACTGAAGATGCTGAGGAACTTTTCGCAGAAATTGACAAGTACATTGTAAAGTAATTCCCAAGTGATTAGAGAAAAATAAAATAAGATGTTTTGCAAAAAAGAACGGACTGCCGGTTTTGGTAGTCCGTTCTTTGTAAATGAAGGAGTATGGGGAAAAATGCCCTATTTAAATTCGAGTCAATTTTTCACAAGAATTCCCCCATACTCCCTTATTTCCCTTCATGAGAAAAGATACTTGCAGACTTTCCCCCAAGCGTGGGAAAATGTCATTTTTCCGACAGCATCCGCCGTCAGTAACGGCACTTCACAAAGCAATGTCTTTTCATGATAGAAATACACCATCCCCACAGGAAAGCCCTTTTTCACTGGTGCTTGCATGAATTCCGGCAATACAATGACCGTTTCCAGTTGTTCTTCACCAGAGACAGCCAATGCAGGGAGTTCCGAAACTTCCAGCAGAACGGCATTTTCTGTTCCGCCCTTGATGGTGAGGGGCTGTAAAAATTCTTCTGAAAAGGCAGGGACAGTCACTTTGTAATTGGAAAAGCCGTTTCTCAGTAGTCGCTTGGCAATGGCAAAACGTTCGTCCTCGTCGTCACAACCCAATACAATGGCAATACAAGTCAATCCATTCTGTTCAGCGGATGCAATGACACATTGACCGCATTCCGGCGAATGACAGGCTTTCAAGCCTTTGCAGTGCTCCATGGTTCGGGTGAATGTGTTTTCGTTCACGAGGTCGGCGGGGGTACTGTCTTCACGGATGATAATTCTCCATGTCGTCATATAGGGGCTGAGAATGTCGCATTGCAGGACGGCACAGGCAAGCTTGGAAAGGTCTCTTGCAGTGGAATGTGCGTCGGGGTCGTCGAATCCCTGCGGAGAGGTGAACCATGTGGATTTCATGCCTAATTCAAAGGCGGTTGCATTCATATCCATGACAAAATTTTTTTCATCTCCTGAAATGGCTTTTGCAAGGACATCAGAGGCATCATTGGCATTTCCTGTGAGGATTCCGAAAAGCAGTTCCTCCACGGTGGCTTTGTCTCCGGCTTGTAACCAGATGCTAGCACCGCTCATGCTTGTGACGGATTCTCCGGCGGTCAGGACAGTGTCAAGCTGTAATTCTCCTGCATCAATGGCTTTTGCAGTCAGATAAGCCGTCATGAGTTTGGCAAGCGAACCAACCGGAAGGGGAGTATCTGCATTTTCTTCCATGAGAACATTTCCGGTACTCGCTTCGGATAATAAAATTGCTTTTGCGTTTTCCTCAGCATGGACAGGCAGGGGAATGAACCATTGAGACAAAATCAATATCATGAAAAAAGAGAATATTCGTTTCATAGGTGAACCTCCGTTTCAATTGCAGTTGTTTATCTATATGTGAATTGAGGGGCTGACATTCATGAAATGACTGGAAATATCCGTGATTTCTTACAAAAAATAGATGTTGAATTTGTATTGTTTTCACAATATTGTGGAAAGAAAGCGCAAGATACTTGAAAAAATTTCGAAATTATAGTATGATAGATATGGATTCTGATTTTTTGGAGGCGTAAAAAAAATGGCATTAAAATTAAACACAAAATATCTGGAAAGTTTTATCACCCAAGATGAGCTGAAAGGTATTGAACCGCAGGTGATGGCTGCTGTCAAGAACCTGCATGACGGCACAGGTCTGGGAAGTGATTTCCTCGGCTGGCTGAATCTCCCCACCGACTACGACAAGGAAGAATTTGCAAGAATTCAGACTGCTGCAAAGAAAATTCAGGGTAATTCTGATGTACTTATCGTAATTGGTATTGGTGGTTCTTATCTCGGCGCAAGAGCAGTCATTGAGATGCTGAAAAGCCCGTTCTACAACAACATGAAGAAGGAAACCCCTGATATTTACTATGTCGGCAACAACATCAACCCGACTTACCTGCAAGAGGTTCTTTCCATCTGTGAGGGCAGAGACATTTCCGTGAATGTTATCTCAAAGTCCGGAACAACCACTGAACCGGCTCTTGCTTTCCGTGTATTCAAGAAACTTGTCGAAGACAAGTACGGCAAGGAGGAAGCAAAGAATCACATTTTTGCAACTACCGACAAGGCAAAGGGCACTTTGAAAGAACTCAGCGACACAGAAGGTTATGAAACTTTTGTTGTACCGGATAATGTCGGCGGACGTTTTTCCGTTCTGACTGCTGTTGGACTGCTCCCGATTGCTGTGGCGGGCTGTGACATTGTAAAGCTGATGGAAGGCGCAAGACAGGCACAGAATGACTATATGGCTGATTTCGAAAACAACGACTGTTACAAGTATGCTGCAATCCGAAATATTCTCAGCAGAAAGGGAAAAGAAGTTGAAATGCTGGTAGCCTATGACCCTGCATTTGCAATGATGAATGAGTGGTATAAACAGCTGTTCGGTGAAAGCGAAGGCAAGGACAATAAGGGCTTGCTCCCGACTTCTGTTGTATTTTCTACAGACTTGCATTCCATGGGGCAGTATATCCAGCAGGGAAGCCGTCTCATGTTCGAAACGGTTATCGATATCAAGAAGCCGAAGCAGGATTTTTTCCTTGAAAAGGATGAAGCCAATCTGGACGGTCTGAATTTCCTGTGTGGTCAGAATATGTCCGTTGTCAACCGCAAGGCATTTGAAGGAACTATCTTAGCACATACAGAGGGTGGCGTTCCGCAGGTTATCCTTGAATTGGATGATACCACAGAATTCAGTCTCGGCTATCTCATTTACTTCTTTGAGAAAGCTTGCGCTGTTTCCGGCTATGTGCTGGGTGTCAATCCTTTTAACCAACCGGGGGTTGAAAGCTATAAATCCAATATGTTCGCACTCCTCGGTAAACCGGGGTATGAAGGTGCAAAGGCTGAACTTGAAAAGAAGCTCGGCTATTAAGGAGTAACTTATGGCTAATAAAGAAGAAAAAGACGTTCAGGACATGGACGAATGGCAGAAAGCTGGTTATTTTGCTGCACGTGCAACAGGAAAAGCACTCATCAAAGGGGTTAGCCTGTTTGGAAAGGGTGTAGGTGCTGTTGGAAAAAGCGCAAAGAAAATCGGCGGACAGGTCAGCAGTATGACAAAGGGCGTTATTTCAGGGGTAAAAGATGAAATTATAGCTGAAAAAGATGCCGAAGATGATACAGACGAATAATCAAACACCAAGATAGGCAATTACTGTCATAAGACAGTTAATATGAAACGTTGATGCCCGAGAAGGCATTGAAAGGAGTTTTTATATCATGATTAAACTGATTACAGGCAAGAAGGGCTCTGGCAAGACCAAGACCCTCATCGAAAACATCAACAATGCAGTTGCTGAGACAAACGGTTGCCTCGTTTGCGTAGAGAAGGGCGAAACCCTCCGCCGTTCCATCAGCTACAAAGTTCGCTGGGTAGGCGTTGAGCAGTTCAACATTGCCGGTTATGAAAAATTCTATGGTTTCATTGCTGGTATGCTCGCTGGCAACTACGACATCAAAGAAGTATTTGTTGACGGTATCCTGAAAATCGGCGGTGCTGATTTCGTGGAACTTGGCAATATGCTGGCTGAACTGGACAAGCTCACCGGAAATGATACCATTATAACATTCACTGTTTCTGCTGATAACAGCGAACTCCCTGAATCTGTGACAAAGTATCTGTAATTCCCTGCAAAATTTACGGAAATTTCCGAAAAGGGCTTGACAAATTTCGGGAAATCAAGTATAATAAGATTTGTGATGCTCTATGAAGGAGGTCTTCTGCAATGATGATGAATATTAAGCATGTACTGAATATTTCGGGAACTTCCGAAAAGCTGGATTTTTCCGTTTCTGAAGAACGTCTGGCAGAAGTGCATACATGCGAGTTTGTTTCACCTGTCAGAGTGACAGGAGATGTGACGAATCATGCAGGAGCTGTCACGCTCCGGATGCAGATTGACTTTTCGCTCATGGTGACATGTGACCGCTGTCTGAAAAGGCTTGTCCGTGATTTCAGCTATCAGGAAGAACACATTGTTGTCCGTTCGCTGGAATCGGAAGAGGATGAGGCGGATTATATTGTTGCAAGGGCTGAGAGCATTGACCCAGAAGAAATTGCTGTCATGGATTTACTGCTGGAACTGCCCACAAAAATGCTGTGCCGTGAGGACTGCAAAGGGCTTTGCCCAAAATGTGGGTGTGACCTGAATGAAATGACATGTGATTGTTTTACTGAGAATTAAACCGACGGGATGTCGGTAACAAGGAGGTGCTAGGCAATGGCTGTACCGAAGAGAAAAACGTCTAAGGCTAGAAAGAACAAGAGACGCAGTGCCGTTTGGAAGCTGGAAGTTCCGGCTATGAGCAAATGCGACCGCTGTGGTGCGCTGAAAGCTCCCCATAAGGTTTGCAAGAACTGCGGATTCTATAAGGGCGTAGAAGTTCTGAAACTGGATGCTGAATAAGCAAATTGGGCGGAGAGATGGCTTGCCTTCTCTCCGCTTTTTATTACTTTTTTATTATATTAACAGGGGGTGAAAATTTTGGTTACGATTACAGGAATTATTTCCGGTTCTCCGGCGGATAAAGTCGGGGTCAAAGCCGGAATGTTGCTTATTTCCATCAATGGGCATTCTGTAAGAGATGTTCTCGACTATATGTTTTATGCATCTGAAACAGAAGTCAATCTTCTGATTGAAGACAACCACGAACAAAAAACATTTCACATTGAAAAAGACGAATACGACGATTTAGGGCTTGAATTTGAGAGCTTTCTCATGGATAAAAAACAAAGTTGCTCCAATAAATGCGTGTTCTGTTTCATTGACCAGATGCCCCCCGGAATGCGTGAAACTCTCTATTTCAAGGATGACGATGCAAGACTTTCTTTTCTTCAAGGAAATTATGTCACCCTCACCAATATGTCACAGGAAGACGTGGACAGAATCATTGAAATGAAACTGAATATCAACGTTTCCGTCCATACGACTAACCCCGAACTCCGTGTGAAAATGATGCATAACCGCTTTGCTGGTGAGAAATTAAAATTCCTCTGGCAGATGGCAGAGGCAGGAATTAAATTGAATTGTCAGATTGTGTTATGTCCGCAACTCAATGACGGCGCAGAATTGGAACGGACTTTAACCGATTTCGGGAAGATGTTACCTAATATTACCAGTGTGGCAGTCGTTCCGGTTGGCTTGTCGAAATACCGAAAAGGCTTGTACCCTTTAATTCCTTTCACAAAGGAAACCGCAGGGAATGCGATTGATACGATTGAACGCTATCAACAGCAATTCCTTGAAAAATTCGGGACGAGGGCTGTTTTCCCCTCTGATGAATTTTTCCTGATTGCCGAAAGACCCATTCCACCAGAAGAATATTATGAGGAATACCCCCAATATGAAAACGGTGTTGGAATGCTACGTTCCTTAGCAGATGAATTTCATCAAGCCTTAGATTCTGCTGACCCCTTAGAAGCCCCTAGGAACGTTTCTGTGGCGACTGGTCGTTCACCCTATGAATTTCTATGTAAATTGTTTCAAGAAGCTCAGGAGCGAATTCAGGGCTTGCAAATACATCCCTATTGTATCCGGAATGATTTTTTCGGGGAGAGTATCACCGTGACCGGACTCATCACCGGACAGGATTTAGTTGCACAGCTCAAAGGGCAGGAATTAGGGGACGAATTATTATTGTCCAGTGCCATGATTCGCCGTGACAGTGATGTCTTTTTAGATGATTATACCATCTCACAGGTTGAGGAGGCTTTAAACATCAAAATCCGCATTGTTCCTAGTGATGGATGGGAATTATTAGATGCTTTAATGGGGATTGTGTATTGAAAGGGAGTTTGTCAAATGGATATTGTTCAGAATTTTCACGCTGTCGATTATGGCAGAATCGGAAAAATGTACTGCATTCCGTTTCAGACGGAAATTGAAGTTCTCGTCACAGATGAAGAAGTCACTGAAGATTATATTGAGAAATGCGCCAATGCCCTGAATCATCTGTCACAAGAATTGATGGATACTATCTGTAAGGGCGCAAAGGCTTATTGTCTCAAATTCATGGAAATTGTAGACGACGATTTCGAGGAAATGTCAATTCCTGTTGATGAAAGTACCTCTTTTCGGGAAATGCTCAAATGTTTTTCCGTGATGGAGCTGATTGTCCCAGAACCAGAGGACGAAACAAAAATCGGGTATCAGCTTTTTTGTTGCTGTGACTGGGAGATTGAACACGGCATGGAAATTGATATTCTCGAAAATAAAGTTGTGTATTTGAGTGCATTTAACGGCTTTTCCCCTTGGATGGAATACGATGAGGGAGAATGGAATTTTGTCAATGGTATCTGAAAAAAGAAAGACCTGAAAAATCAGGTCTTTGCTATTATGCTTTTAGCCAGACCGCCGGACGGATTCCCCTTTCATAATTGACATAATGGTATTCTGTGGCAATTGTGCCGTCAGACCACACAATAGATTTACAGCAAGGCTCATTCCCACCGTCACGCAACCACCACCAACAAAGATTGACATTATGGTAAAAGGGCAGAAGTTCGCAGAAGTCACGCAAATCAGCACTCATTTCAATAGCTTGGGGTTCAGCCTGTGCGAAACGGCTTTCAGGTTCAGGGAGGTATTCAAGCAGTTCTTCCGTGGACAGCAGGAAAATTTTGTCAATCGTATCAGATGCGCCGTAATGCTCATACCCCTGACAGGGTGGTGTATGGATGGATGTTTCTAAAATTCGGGCTTGTTCGTCTGGAGTGAAAGCAGTATTCATGAAATCATGATGAAGCCATTCACGGATGTTGCTTTTTTCCCATCCGATATAGATACAGTCTGAAAAAAATCGTTTTGCATCCAGCACGTAGCGACTCAATAACAGACGGCGGTTTCCCTCCTGTTTCAGAATCAGCCATTCAATGGGGGTATCGAAATACTTTCCAAATGTCATTGTTTCTTTCATAACATACTCCTTTGTTTGAAATCTGATGTTATTATACCATATCGAGGGAAAGTTTGCAAGTTTGTGTTAGCGTTTGACACGAAAAAACTTTTTTCAAATTTTTTTGAAAAAAGGCTTGACAAATCATTCAAGTTGTGCTATAATAATAAAGTCGTCAGGTGATGAGGACAGCAAAGATGGATAGTTGCTGATGTGGCACAGGTGGTAGCGCAACGCCTTGGTAAGGCGTAGGTCACCGGTTCGAATCCGGTCATCAGCTCTGGGGGCGAGAAATCGCCCTTTTTTGTTGTACAAAAATATTATAAGGAAAATGTCAACATTGGAAGAATTATTTCAGACTATGTTCTTCAATAATGCAAAATAAAAGAAGTTGCTGGGGTGAATTCCGGCGACTTTTTATTTTATGAAAATAATTGACTTTTTGAAGAAAGTCGTATATAATGGATGTGGAAATATTGACAAATGCAAATCTAAAAAGGAGTGGTTATCATGCCTCATTCGTCTGGAGGAGGTTCACACGGTGGCGGTTCACATGGAGGACATTCACATCACAGCAGTAGCAGACATGGCGGAAGCAGAAATTCCAGCCGTATCAGCCGAACCAATTTCGCAGGTGCAAGACGTTACCGTTATTATCATCACGGACAGGAGCGGTATTTTTATTCTGACCGTGAGCCGGACAAAATTTTCAACTGGAAAAGGCTGTTGATTGGGCTTTTCTATATTCCGTTCATTGTTCCGGCACTCTTCATGATGGGCGGAGATATTGCCAAGAGTACGGCAAAATATGATATGAGTATTGTCATCAAGGACGAAGCAAACGTATTTGAACAGACGGAATCCCTGAATGATGCTTTGACTGGATTCTATGAAAAAACGAAGATTTCCCCAGCAGTCATTACAGTTCCGTTTGAAGAATGGATTGATGACAGCAGTTTAGAAAATTATGCATTTGGAAGATATTTGAATGAATTCGATACTTCCGGTGAGGAATTTGGAGGAGATGACGAAAATCATTGGCTGATTGTCTATACACAGAAGGGACAAAGGGGAGATGATGATTTTGACTGGGCTTTCGAGGGAATGCAGGGCGATGATACAGACAGCATTCTGACAAATTCTGTCACTTCTGATTTTAATGCAGATTTATATTATAAACTGGAAACCCTACAGGAAAAACCGGAACAGGCAATTGCAGAAGAATTTACACAAATCACCCAAAAAATCAAAAAGCCTTCATTTTTTAGCAAGCATATCATGTTCTTTTCTGCTTTGTTTATATTGGCATTTGTGGCATTTCATGCGTATTTTATGATGGGATTGTATGAATGGAAATACCGCAAAGCTGAACCAGCCCCCGAAGATGGCGAAAACAATTATTTTGACCCTAACACTTGGAAAGATTGAGTATTGACAAAATGTCAATGATGTAGTACAATATAGCTAGTGGTTCAGTATGCAATCCAAAATTAAAAAAGGCGGTTATGAATATGAATGTATACGATATGCAAAAAGAAGTTCTGCGCTTGAAAGAGGAACAAAATGCCTGTATCTTGGCACATAGTTATGTAGCAAGAGAAATTTCAGAAATTGCTGATTTTGTCGGCGATTCTTACCAATTGTCTGTGAAGGCTTCTCAAGTGCCGAATCAGAAAGTGATTATGTGCGGAGTCCGTTTTATGGCGGAAACAGTCAAAATCCTCTCACCGGAGAAAACGGTTTATTTAGCGAATCCTATTGCAGGATGTCCCATGGCGGAACAGATGGACAAAGCTATGATTTCACAGGTCAAGGAAATGTATCCTGATTATGTCGTGATGGCTTATGTCAATACCACTGCGGAACTCAAAACGATTGCGGACGTTTGTGTCACTTCTTCCTCTGCGGTCAAAATTGCAAAAGCCCTGAAAGAAGACAAGATTTTATTCATTCCCGATTGTAACCTCGGTGCATTCGTGGCGAAACAAGTCCCCGACAAAACAGTCAAACTCTTACAGGGCGGATGTCCTGTCCATGCCGCTGTGAAAGGTTCGGCTGTTACCGAAGCGAAAAAGGCTCACCCGAATGCATTGGTATTGGTTCACCCTGAATGCGTTCCGGCTGTCACTGAACAAGCGGATTATGTCGGCTCAACTTCCGGTATTATGGATTTTGCGAAACAGTCCAGTGCAAAAGAGTTCATTATTGGAACAGAGATTTCCATTGCGGAACATCTGCAATATGACTGCCCCGATAAGATGTTTTATCCTCTCACGAAGCATTTAATCTGCCCGAACATGAAAGCCACGACTTTGGTTGACCTCTATCGGGTACTGCGTGGGGAGTTCGGGGAAGAAATCATTCTGGATGGTGAAACCATTGCACAAGCCAGAAAGTGCATTGACAAAATGATTGAGTTAGGCGGTTAATCATGGAGAAGGCTATTATTGCAATGTCAGGTGGAGTGGACAGCTCCGTTTCTGCCTTTTTGATGTTACAGGCTGGATATGAATGCATTGGTGCAACCATGCAGTTATTCCATAATGAAGATGCTGGTATCTCTCGTGAGAAATCCTGCTGTTCATTAAGTGACGTGATGGATGCAAAATTAGTATGTGGGAAATTGGGGATGATGCATTATGTATTCAATTTCTCTGAACGTTTCAAGAGTGATGTCATGAAGCGTTTTGTGGATGCTTACGAACACGGCATGACCCCGAACCCCTGCATTGACTGCAACCGTTATCTGAAATTTGATGCATTAGTCCAGCGTATGAAAGAAATGAATTTTGATTATGTCGTCACCGGACATTATGCCAAAATCGAATATGATGAAAATTCCGGTCGTTATCTCCTCAAAAAGGCACAGGACGACACCAAAGACCAGACCTATGTATTGTATTCCCTCACACAGGAACAATTGCAACACATCCGCTTTCCATTGGGTGCGTACCGCAAAACTGAAATCCGTCAAATCGCTGAACAGAATGGATTTGTGAACGCTCACAAAAAAGACAGTCAGGATATTTGCTTTGTCCCTGATGGAGATTATGCCGGATTTTTGGAACGCTTCACAGGCAAGACCTACCCGAAAGGCGATTTTATTTATCAAGGAAATATTATCGGCACTCATGAAGGCATGATTCATTATACCATCGGTCAGAGGAAAGGCTTAGGGGTTGCGGTCGGGCATCCGATTTATGTAACTGGTATCGACACCGTTCACAATCAGGTCATGCTTGGCGAAAATACAGACCTCTTTTCCGATACCCTCACCGCAAAAGACGTGAATTTAATTTCCGTCCCTGATATTCGTGAGCCAATCCGTGTGACTGCGAAAATTCGCTATCGTCACAAGGAACAGCCTGCTACGGCTTGGATGAATGACGGCTTGTTGCACGTCAAATTTGACGAACCCCAAAGAGCCATTACCAAAGGTCAGGCGGTTGTCATGTATCAGGATGATGTTGTTGTTGGTGGGGGGACTATTTGTTAAAGGATTGATTGTTGTTATGAACTATGATGATTTAATTTTTAAAAAGCCTTTGGAATCTCAAACATATCAAGAAGATTCTTCATTTGTAATTTCCCAAATTATTGCTATTTTAGATAAGAGAAGACAGTATGGAGATAATAGAATTATATTGAATACAAACTTGAAACTTGGTTTGCCTATAGAAAATATCAATAAAATTGCTGGTCCGATGATTGAAGCGTGGGTGTGTGAAGTATTTTCTGACATTCGTGATGATTTGGACAATCAGTATCAATTGATAAATGTTGAATCTCAGGAAAGATTGGGCATGGCTGATGTTATTTTACAGTTTAGAAAGGATAAAAGGGTACTTACTGGCAATGTTGATGTAAAGGCAACAGCAAATGATATTCCCAATAGTGGAAAAGGTCCTAATATTACTTCGTTTTCACGCATAAGGACTGCTTATGTCCTTGACCCTGATTTTATGTTTATTGTGCTTTCTATTAAGCATAAGGTATATTCAGAACGTAATAAAGCTACGAATTTGGTTGATGGAATTATGGAAATTGTTGATTACAATGCCTATGATTTAAAATTCATAAGTGATGCAGATATCAGTTATAATCCTGCCTTGGGAACAGGGCAAATACAGATAAAAGATATACATTATGTTACTTATCAATATCGTACAACTTGGGAAATGTGTCAGCTTCTTGACCAAAAATATCTTCATAGTACAAGAAGGTCATTTGATGATTTTTATAGAGAGGCGAAAAAGAACAAATGGATAAAAGATTGACATTGATTTGTGGTGATGCTCTTGAGGAATTGAAAAAGATTCCTAGTAAAAGTATTAAATTAGTGGCTACTGACCCACCATATAATTTGAACAAGGACTACGGAAATAATCAAGATAGTATGGAATTTAATGATTATCTTGATTTTTCAAGAGCTTGGATGAAAGAGGTTTCAAGAGTTCTGACAGATGATGGTGCAATTTTCATATTTATGGGAATGCGGTATATATCCTATATCTATGAAATATTGGAAAAAGAGCTGAATTTTTCTTTCGGTTCATGGATAACTTGGTTTTATACTCAGGGAATCGGAAAAACAAAAGGTTTCTCTCCTCGGCATGATGACATACTTTACTTTACAAAACATTCTAAAAATTTTGTATTTAACTTAGATGACATAAGAATTCCGCAGAAATTTTACAGGTCTGTCAATAACATGAGAGGAGCTAACCCAGGAAATGTTTGGGAATTTTCTCATATGCATTATTGTAATAAAAACAGAAAAAAACATCCAACACAAAAGCCGGAAGGGGTTTTTGAAAGAATCATTCTTTCCGCAACGAATGAGGGAGATACTGTGCTTGACCCATTTGTTGGCAGTGGAACGTGTTTGAGGGTGTGTCAACAAACCAACCGAATTGGTATAGGAATTGACATTAACCCCGATTATATTGAAATGTCAAGAAAACGCCTTGAAGAAGAATTTACAGGATTTGACAGCATAGATGAAAGGATGAAGAGAGTTCCTAATGATTTAAATGATGACCAGATTCGGATTGAATATATTCAAAATCATATTATCTGGTTTTTAAAAAATCATCCTAATGCAATCTCTGAATATCTTGAAGAAGTCAAATTGCATTACTATGATAAAATGAAAAAAAGCGGACAATTGTGGTTTTTTGAAAAGTATTCTGGTTGATTCATGCAACATATCACACCGGAATTCATGCGAATAATAATAGAGCGGGTATCTGTTAATGGGATAAATCGAAAATCATATGCACAGATGGAAAGTGACGAAACAGGAGAGTGTCATCATGGAAATGGATGTAAGATACCGGAAATACGGAGAAAATGAATCACTGCTCATAAAATTGGGTATTGGCATGATAATTGGTTTTATCTGTCTGCAATTGTTTGAGAAAGTTTTGAAATTAGATTCTGATATTATCATGATAGGGTATCTTTTATATCTGTCGTTTTTAGGGGTTATCCCTGTCATGCTCCGTGCTAAAAATCGTTTTATTGCAAATGATTTCAATGTTACTTTTATCGAAACTTTTTCATCAAAAGTTGTTATCAATTATCTGGATATTGAGGAAATCAAAGTATATAACGAAATGCGGTCGGTAATGAGGCGGGGAGGTCACATCAATTTTTATGTGGAGATTATCGTATTCAAGACCTTTGACGGAAAAGAATACACGTTCAAAACAATTATGGATGTCAACCCCGATTCCCGTTTAGGCATTATGTTGGGACAGGATAAAATATTTGAAATGGGGAAATTCAAGCTGTTACAAAAATTTATCCAGCAGAAAAAACTTGATTTCTCATAGTTTTTGATTGATTCATCAAAAAGAAGGGTGATAATATGATGTCAGAAACCATTTTGACATTTGATGATATTCAGCAGATTGTCAAGCCACTTGCTGAAAAATATCATATCAGTGAAGTATATATTTTCGGCTCTTATGCAAGAAATGAAGCCACTTCTGCTAGTGATATTGATTTTTTGGTTTTTGGCGGAAAGGGTTTCAAACTCACCTCTGTTTTTGCTTTCGCCGAAGAACTGCGAATGATGATTCACAAAAAAGTGGATGTATTTGAAATTCATGAAGTAAACCTCGAAAGTACGTTCTACAAAACTATCATGGAAGAAAAGGTGAAAGTGGCATGAAATATTCTGATGAACAGAGATTGCAGAAAATACTTGAGAATACTGAAAAATTGCTGAATTATATTTCGGAACATGACATAAAAAAAGAGAATCTTCTTAATGATTATGCTTTACAGTGGCTTGTTACAACACCGCTTTATAATATCGGCGAACACGTTTACAACCTTTCAGACAATTATAAAAACAGTCATTCCCAAATACAATGGTTTATGATTGCAGGTCTTAGGCACAGACTGGTTCATGATTATGACGGCACAAACTGGAATATTATTGCAGAAGTTGTATTTGAAGAACTGCCGATACTTGCTGAACAAATCAAGAAATTACTGAAATAGAAAAATAAGAAAGGTGATAATATGCAATATATCACACCGGAACTGACCGACTTTTTAGCCGGAATCCGTGCGAATAACAATAAAGAATGGTTTGAACAGCATAAAAGCATTTATCTTGAGAAAGTGGATGCGCCCTTGAAACAGATGGGCGAATTACTTTTCGAACCCTATCAAGATATTCCCGATATGATGTGGAAATCTGCACGAATTTACAAGGATGCGAATTTTCCGCCGTATCTGCATTACCGTGACACCATGTATATTTATATCCGTCATCCTGCGGAATGGTGGAACAAAACCCCGACTTTATTTCTGGAGTTGTCACCGGAGGGGGCTTGTTATGGTTTCCGGATTGCAACCCCTGAACCAGCATTCATGCAGTATTTTCGTGATGCTATTTCTGAAGATGCACAGCCTTTTCAGGAGATTATCAAGACTTTGGAACAATTTGAACTTGTTTTGACTGGTGACGAATACAAACGGGCGAAACCCTGCCAAAATCCGGAATTATTGCCGTTTTTCAAAAAGAAAAGCTTGGAAGTAAAAGAAGTTTGTCCGATTGGGGGAAAATTGTATTCAGATGGATTTTTGCAGGATGTTGCGGACGTATTGCAGAAATGCTATCCCATTTATGAATATTTGTACAACCTGATGCAGGAATATCAGGCTATGAAAGATTCCCCTGCACCAAAAGAAGAGCGTTCCAATATCCCCCATATGGTGCAAGCCCCTAAACATGATTTTATGTGGTAAAGGAGTGAATATCATGGTAATTGGATTTCATAACCCCGAAGACCCTCACGGCTATTTGAGTAACTGGTATCTGTCAGATTTCGTGGCTGACGGTATCAAATTCACATCAATGGAACAATATATGATGTATCAGAAGGCAATCTGTTTTCATGATGATGCGATTGCTTCCAAAATCCGGAATACAGATGATGTGGCGAAAATCAAAGCCCTTGGGCGAAAAGTCAGAAACTATCATGATACCATTTGGAATGGTGTCAGACAAGTTGTGATTTATCGTGGACTATTGGCGAAATTCTCACAGAATGACAAATTGAAAGAGTTACTGCTTGCGACTGGTGAAAATATCTTAGCGGAATGCGCTGTTTCTGATTGCATTTGGGGAATTGGTCTTTCCCTGAAACAGAATTATCAGAATCTGGATAACTGGAAAGGTCAGAATCTGTTAGGATTTGCGTTGATGCTGGTGCGTGATGAACTGCGGAAAAAATAAAATTATCCCCTGTTTCCGAAAAGGAAGCAGGGGAATTTTTTTCAGTGATACATCACGTCTTCAATCGCTTTTCCCTGAATGCTGATTTTGTAAGCAATCATAATTGAAATGCACGGCAGACAGCACAGTATCAATAATACAATAATTCCCATGGCGGAAACTCCCGAACTGCTGATGCCGTCCGAAATCAGATTGCAGACCGCTAAAAAGGGCGCACATAATAATTTATAATAGCGGTAATAATTATCTGAAATCATGCCGTTTTTGGAGAGTATCAGGGCAATTGTCAGAATGAAATAAGGAGCTGAACCCCATAGCCCTAACAAAAACGCTTTTCCAAAATGGAAAGTTTTCTTTGCTTTGCGGTCAATATTCCCGATAGAATAGCCCCCTTGTGCCATCAGTCCGCACAGAATCCCCACTGTACACGCACTGCATAGCATCCTCATGAATGCACTCCCTGAGAAAGACAGTGTCAGATTGACAAAAAGTGTCAATGCTTCCGCCAATAAAGCAAACCCTAATATTTTGATGCAATTTTTCATAGATGACCTCATTTGAAAAAAATCCATATTTTTCCATGTATCATGCTCCCGAAAGACCACATAATGAAATTGTCAGCAAATCAAGAAAGGAGCTTGCAGTATGGATAATAATATCATTGAAAATATGATGGAAAATATGGGTATGGAAAATACCAGTTCTGAAAATTCAGAAACTCAAAATTCCTGTATGGAGGAAATTCAGCACACGACGGAAAACCCTGTTGAAAACGTCCTGAGCGGATTTTACAAGAATGCTTGTGTCGGGGCATCCAGTCTGAGTACCCTCTTGCAGGAAGTGGAAAATATGAAATTACGCCGTGAACTCTTTACACAGCGTAATTATTACGAAGACCAGAAGCGAGACATTAAACAGCAGATGGCAGAAATTTTTCTCGAACCCCTTGAAAACGGGAAAATGGCGACTTTTTACAGTGATATGATTGTGAAGATGAAGGCGAAAACCGGAATGACCACTGAAAAAGCTGCAAAATTAGCTGTTGAAGGGAC
>OCVV012846730.1_pt1 | contig 16681 bp, 22 predicted proteins | sample 1539721 | NCBI WGS metagenome assembly OCVV01 (sample SAMN02144230, study PRJEB22623) | gut metagenome | biome: sheep rumen | host: Ovis aries | place: New Zealand | reverse complement strand
CGCCGCCTGAGCCGCATCCTGAGCGGTCTGCTGTGCCTTTTCGGTTGCCGTCTGCGCCGCAGTCTCAGCCGCCGCCTGTGCGTCCTCTGCTTTGCCCTGTGCGGTCTCAGCCGCAGTCTTTGCCGCCTCTGCCGCCGTGGCACTCGCCGCCGCTTCAGACGCTGATGCTTCCGCCGCAGATGCGCTCGCCCCGGCATTGTCTGCCGCCGCCTGTGCAGTCTCAGCGTACTCGCTGACCTGACGCACCACATCGTCAAACTCTCCCGAGACTTCCGCATCGTAGGTCTCCGGCATAGGACGGGCTTTGACCGGGATGAGTATGCTGTATTCTGTCTCGCCCTCACCCTCGCTGTCGCTGAGATAAATCCACGCATTGAGGTTTTTCCCGATGGTCAGCAGGACATTGGGGATGGTCACCTGACCGTCAGCGCCCACAGCCGTGGTGGACACGCCGCCCGTCCTGTTGGTGGAAAAATGCACCTCAAATGCCGCCGGGAGGTCTTCGATGCCAGTGATGCACAGCGCCTGCCCGTAATCCCACTGCCACAGCGGGGCGGTGGTCGCCGATGTGCCGCCGCCGCTGAAGTTGGCGGTGATGATGTTTCTTGCGCAATCCATAAATGTCTCCCCTCACGAAAAGAAAGGGCAGGGGATTTCTCCCCCGCCCTGCCGTTGTCAGTCTCTCACCACAAAGCCGTCTGCGTCTGCGTGCCAGCCCGGCACGATGGACAGCTTGCCGGTCTCGTCATCGTACTCGGTGCCGACATCCGGGCCGGTATACTTCTCAACCGCCCGCTGAATCTTTGCCACATCCTTTCCTGCCGCATTGAACTCTTCCTCGATTGCCGGAAAATCCTTGATGTTAAGTGCCATGATTTTTCTCCTTTCGTGAGATATTAAGCCCCTTGCGGGGCAGGTTTACTTGGTAAATTCAATCCGGGAAATGCTTAAATTCATTTTCCGTTCGGAGAAGGTGTCGATGCTTGTGTGGAGGGACGGGTCAAAGTAGAATCCGATGTAATCCGTGGTAGTCCAAGCGGAAATATCAAGCGTCACGCTGAATGCGATATTCCCGGAAGATGCTGTCGCATTCTCGTTGATTTTGCCCGAATCCCACAAGCCGAAGTATCCGCTCGTAACGGCATTTGCGCTCCTGCGGACGTATTTGTCCCCCGACTTGTAGATAGGCTCGACCGTAAGATACTGTCTGATGTCGACCGTTCCTGCATTGTAGCTCATGGTATAGCTGTAATTTACACTGCCAGTGACCGTCACTTTGCTGACCTTGGTGAAATCCACGACATTCGCACTGACAAAGCCAAACGGAAGACCGAGAGTATTGTAATTTTCCTGCGTGCCCCTGTTGTTTACGATATTTCGATACAGCCCGCCTGATGTGATAGCCGCCACAACGGTTTCGTAGTTCGCCGTGATGTTATTCATCCAGTAGTAATCGTGACCGGTACTGACGCCGGAGGCGTAGTCTCTGGCAAAGATATTTGTCAGCACGCCGCCCCGCAGTTCCCCGGCAAAATGACTGCCGTCATACGCCGTATCGGGCCAGACCTGCTCGATAGTGCCGTTGACATTGCGCCATACGGCGACCATGTTGCGGAGCGTACCGGACGGGTTGATGGTCAGGGACTTTACATTCCGCAGGGAACCGTTGTTGTAAGTAATTCCCATATCAGACCTCATTCATACTGGAAGTAAATGCAACCCACCGGGCAGGTCGTGGTGGTCGGAGCCGCCGTCCCGCTTGCCATCTGATACACGCCGATATTTGTCCGTATACCTGCCGCATTTGTAGCGCCTGTGCCGCCCCGTGCAATCGGGAGCGTGCCCGAGGTGATATTGCTTGCGCTGTGGTTGTGGCTTGCCGCCGCCGCCCCGATGTTCGCCGGGGTGATGTTGACATTGCCAGTGCGGTAGTTGGTCTCAGCGTTGCCCTTGACCCCGGTGACACTGTTGACCTGCGCACCGCTTGCGATGCCGTCCAGTTTCTTCTTGTCTGCGGCGGTCATCAATCCGTTTGCGGACTGCGTTGCGGCGCTGTAGGTCGTGTCCTGCGTGGTCAGCGTCCCGGTGGTGCCGTCAGCTTTGGTGTAGGTGATAGTCCTGCCGCTGATGGAAAGACCCGTGACAGCCGCTTTGATGTCCGTAAAAAACTTGATGACCTTCCCGAGGATGACCCTCATGGAATCCCCCGCCGCCGGGATAGGATATGCCGCAGAAGATGCCGTGGCGCTTGCGACAACGGTATCACCAACATCCCCGCCGCTTGCATCCACCTTCGCATTAAGGTCTGCCACAGTCGCAGTCCCGGTGGGGTTTACAGTCATAGTGACGCTTGCCGCTTCCTGCACGGCAAGAGATACCACGAAGATAAATGCTGACGGGGAATCAGCATCATACGCCGGGACTTCGTCCGCAGTAACCGCAGTCATAACGGCAATCAGGGTTTCCGCCCCGCCCGCAAGCTGACCGTAAATGCCGACCGTGCGGATGTAATACGGGGAAGAAATGCCCTCATTTGCGAATCGCCCAGTCACCTGAACGGTGCTGTTGTTATAAACGGTTGCACTCGTTATATCAACTGTCTGCTGTACCCCGGAAATGCTTGTCAGGCTTTTAAGATTCGTGCCAGCCGCAATCGCAGTAGATGAAGACCGCATTTTTGTCCATGTAAGCTGAGTGCCCTGCACCGCCTGTGCGATGATATTTTCCCCGGCTGTAGTAATTACAGCCGCATTGTATTTTCCCATCAGTTACCCCCTGTTCCGATTGTCTGCACGAATGTCCGGGACACCCGGGCGGCGTTATACAGATTGCTCGTGCTGTAATTTGTAACCTGCTGATTGCTGTAGATATACAGGTGTGCCGGGATGCGCTTCGTAATCAAATCCCGGAGCAGGGATACAGCGCCGTACCTGTCTGATGTGGTAGTCACTCGTATCCAACACTCAGCCGGGTTAACTTCAAGTGTGAAATCATCCCCGAACAGCGCCGTAAGTTCTGCCCGCAAATCCCATATCGTATACGGTACAGTCTGATTCAATGCGGTCAAAATGCGCTCACGCCTGTATTCGATGGTATCGCCCGCCCGGTACTGGATTTTTAAAAGCCGTTCCCAATACCGCAGTGTATCCGAATCTGCCGTCTGAATAAAATCGTTGTCATGCAATCGCTGAATGATGTCTTCAATATCACCGAGCGCCCATCCGTAAGACTGCATGATTGCGATATATTCAAGCACGGGCTTAAACCACCCCGGAAGCTGACGCATCAGGGCATCAAATTTCCCATCCATTTATCGCAACACCCCCAAAAACGGGAACCTGCTGAAGTGCCGCTGTTTCCGTCAGCACTAAATCCCCGGAAGCCTGATTGATGGTCAAATTGCTTACGTTCGCAACCCCGGATACAGACAGGACAGCGGCAATCATGCGGGAAGCATAAACCACGCAAGAATAGCTGATTTCATCGTATGCGGGTTCTCCCCACACGGATGCGGCTTCTTTAAGATATGCCTTGACAGCATCCTTGATTCCCTCGTTGACCTCGCTCTCGTCTGCCCCCGTTGCATAAGTCACATCGCAAGCAACGCCGACCTCTTTCCCGGTTGCGCTCCTGATGGTCACCGCCGCCCCGATAGGTGCGATGCCGTAGCCGTTCGGGGAAGGTGTATTGCCGCCGCTTTCGGGCGGGCAGATGGTATCCTGCACAGTCTTGACCAGTGTTGCGGTGGACGGGGCGAAGTTGGTATCTACGATGGAGCAAAGCACCGTGCCGCCGCCGTTGTATGAATTTGCCGGGTAAATCTGCACGCCGCCAACCCCAGCAATAGCGAGGATTGCTTGTCGGTATTCCGACATATTACCGCCGTATGGTGCGGCATCAAGGGACACGATAAAACGTGACCTCAATGCTTCGTCAGATTCCTCGTCATTCCCCGGAGTTATCACGGTAGTAAGCTGTGCAAAAGTAAGGGAATCACTTCCCTCAAAGGATGTGACCGGGATGATATTTCCCGTGTAATGATTGCCAATATCCCCGGGGGTCAGGCAGGTCATTGCGTAAGCGTAATAGCCTGACTGCGTGCCGATGCGCTCACCGGAAGAAAACTGCACGGCATTTTCCCCGTTCAGCGTTTTGAAAAGCGTGCCCTCGGGGAGTTGGATATTAAAAAGCCCCGTCCTGACAGCCGCCTTTGCTTCGATGCGCTTAATGCCACGGTTCAGCACGAGATAGTCTAAATCCTGCCCGGTTGCGGTGGTCACATACGCCGCTTTTTGCACATTGGCAAGGGTAAGCGCAAGCCCTTCGAAGTACCACGCCCCCGGAGCAATAGCCGTCTGAATCAGCGACCCTTCCCGCTTATCGAGGGAGTTATCCACACGGTCAAGCATCTGTTGCAGGATTTCAGCGTATGTATAGCCAGAAAAATCAATCATATCTCAACCCCTTCCACAATATCCCCGTAAACCGTGTGGACGGTAAAAGAAACGGACAGGCTGTTCAAACCCGTCCGTTCAAAGCTGTATCCATCAACCCCGACCACCCGGCTGTCCGGGGAAAGTGCATCCTCAATCAGCCGGGGAAGTTCTGCCACGATATACGCATAATCTTCGCCCACAAGCCCGTCAAGTTCTGACCCGAAATTGGCGCTGTAAATCGTCCATCTGTACCGCTCCACATTCAATGCGATTTCCACCGCCTGACGCACAGATTCAAGCCCTTCGTCCATCCCGGAGACCTGCATAGTATTGCGGTCGATTATCCACGTTTTTGACGGCTGTGCCGCCACCACGATGTCTGTTGCGAAACCAATCACATCAGGTAATGTCGCCATAAGCCCCCCTTACGCCCTCGACAGCACGAGGAATTGCTGACCCTGCGAACAGCGTAGCATTATGACCCGTTCTCCGACCGTTAGAGCCGTTGAAAGCGGTACGGTGACCGTATCCCCGTTGGAGTCAGTACAGACCACCTGACGGGCTTGTACGGCTTCACACAGCACGATAGCCGCCGTTGGTATCGGTTGCATTGTCCCCTCTAGGGTAATAGTCACCGGGCTTGCCGTTGCCACCGTGCCGAAGCACAAGTCGCACAGCTTCATGCCCTTCATACCGTTTTGGTTTATCTGCTGTAATACCGACAGAAGGTCTGTCATGATTCGCCCCCTAACTGCGAGAAAGATTTCACATCAAGGGTCATGCTGTGGTATGTGCCCTCGTAGCTGTGGGTGCATTTATCCACAAGCAGAACCCGGTTGAAAGACAAGTCCTGCACATCCCGAATCAGTACCGGGATAATGCTCCCAGCCCGGATGCCGGGAACGCCCACGGCTTCAAGGGTCAGGCTTTGCGCCACCCGGTTGTAATACTTTAGATACGCTTGCGCATTGGCTTCAATCTGCGCCGGGTTCAAGTTGTTTTCGACCTTGTCGTAATACTGCAAAAGCCCCCACTTTCGGATGTTGTCGGTGTCCTCGTATAAATAGACATCGGTGCGCCCGGTTTCCTTGTTGGGCTTCACAAGTTTGACCCGGTTATAAGTTTCCGAATCAATATCCCGTTTGTAGGTGTAGTCGGTCATCATTGACCCGTCACCAATAATGCCAGTCATTTGCAGGGTCTTCGCTTCACGCAGTACCAGTTTCCCGGCATCATCGTAAAACAGGAAAATCTTACCCGTGTTGTGAATGACCTGCGAAAGCGCATCAAAGATGATGTCAAGGCATGATTCGTTTTCTTTTATCAGGGACGGGAAGGTGTACCCGGTCGCCGCAAGGTCGCCCACGGTCAGCAGGAAATCCGAAGAGATGTCAGTGATTATCTGCTCCAGTGTAACCGCCGACCATGAGTAAGACGCATTGGCTTTAAGGTATCGCAGTTGGTCATACGCCGTGTAATCCACATTGCCGTATCTGTCCCGAACCGCCGTGAATACATAGCCCTTAAACACGTTCGCCCCGTCCGCAAACGTGACCGCAGACCCTTCCGGGATTGCTATCCCGGAACCTTCCACCCCGGAAAAGGTGAATTTCCCCGGTGCATCAAAGCGCTGTGTTGTCCACTCCGCAACCGTGTAAGCGTTGGAATAATCAATGATTTTCCCGTCTGCCGTGACAGCCGTCAGATTAGCCATCCTGCACCCCCACGGCATCCGCACCGAACCACCCTACGCCGTTGATGTAGTACGGGGCTGTAGCCCCTGATACGATGCGCTGAATAGTGCCCGCCTGACCGCTTGCAGTGCCCAATACGCCGCCCCCGTTGCTTGACGCATAGTAATTCCCGTTAAGCACAACGGAAGCCCCTACAATCAACTGCGAGGGGTCTACTTCCCGCACAGGGCTTGCGGTGGCGGTGATGGTCTTCTCACCGCTTTCAACTCCCGTCTGATTTATTACAGTCATCTGAGACACGCCGAAAGGTCTGTACTCCCGAAAAGTAACCTCGTAATACAAATCATCGGGTTCGCCGCCCCGGTCGCTGATTTTCCAGTCACTGACCACGCACAGCATATTCGTGTCATAGTCAATCGACCGGGAGATAATCAACCTGCACCGGGTGCGGTTTTTCCACGCCTTTTCGAACGCTTTGGCTATACTACGGGGGTTTCGGTAGTCATGCACATACGGGTCGCTGTTCCCCGGCAGGAAGGATGAAAAAGACACCTCTTTCAGCCCCGGTTTCTGCGGGATAAGCACCTCGCCCACGCCCGCAATATCAGCCGTCTTGTCCACGTTGGGGTGAGTTACCTGTATTTCTTCCGGGTTGACCGGGAGCGTGATTTTCCTGCCGCCCATCTTGACATAAATCTTTGTATCAGGATTCAGCATTTATGCCCCCTTTACCCATGTGAAACAGCCGTCTGCGCCGCCATCTGCTCAATCAGCATACGCTTCAGCCTGTCCGCCACATCCTGCGCCGTGACATTCCCGGACGCACCTGCGGGCAGATTGACCGTGATTTCGGGCGCAAGTGTTTTCAGCTCGACATTGTTCATGTACCGCCGCTCTGCAAGGTCACGATAGATTTTCAAATCCTCGTCAGACAGCTTGACATTATCGACCTTTCCGACCTTTCCGACCTTACCCACATCGCCCCCGGCGGGCATCAGGTTTGAAAAGTCCCCGGCGTTGAAAAGGTCTCCGAAACCGCCGAAGTCGGTGATGTTGTTCATCCCCTCGGTAATGCCGTTAACCCACCCTGCGCCGATGTCCTGACCCTTTGCAAAAGCATTCCCGACATTGATGTAATCAGGGGAAGCGGTGTCGAGAAGACGCATTACCGGGGCATCAGGTTTCATGCCATCTAGCGTTGCGGCGATGTTGTCGATTGCATCGGATAACCCGTGGTCTACGCTTGCGGCGGCGACCTCGCTCACGGTGGACAGGTTAACCCCCGGTATCTGATTGATAGCGTTAATCAATCCATTAATGCCGCCGATAGCCGCATTTGCGCCCGATATGAACGCATTTGCAATGGCGTTTGCGGCACTCTCCGCACCCCGTACAACATCAGCAAAAGCCCGTACAGCGCCCGATGCAAAGTCAAGTAAGGACGATTGCGCATCATAGCAAAAGTACGCCCAGTTGTTTTGCAGGGTGACGATAAGCGTTGTGAAGAAATTACCTACCGCCATCACAGCATTTACTATTACCGCTTCTGCGCCGAGGAAGACCCCCACGACAAAGCCGATAACGGTCGCCGCAATATTCCCCGCACCGCCGAACAGCCCGGTTATAATGCCGATTCCCCGCCCGATAATGCCAAAGCCCTGCATAATAAAGCTGAGTGCCGTACCGACTACAGCCATGACAACGTAGACAGCCCGACCGATGCCGTTAAGCGCTTCTTCTACCCCGGAAGAATTGATAGCGTCAGAAATCATCTGACCCACGGGCTGAAATGCCCTTACCGCCATATTCTGCAACCGGGTCATAGCATCCCCGAAGGTCATCGGCATTTCGTCAAATTGGCGGTTGATTTCGTCAGCCCCGGACAGCATTGCGTTTTTCACAATGTCCGAGGTGACTTTTCCTTCAGCCGCAACCTTTTTCAGTTCGCCCACGGAAAGCCCCATATACCGGGCTATCCTTTGGGCTATCTGCGGGGCGTTGCTCATGACGATGTTCAAGTCTTGACCACGGAGAACACCCGTAGACAAGGCTTGCGTCAGGTTATACATGGTTGAGGAAATGCCAGTTGCATCAGTGCCCGCAATTTTGAATTGCTTTTGCAGTAACTCGGTAAATGCGACCGCTTCTTTCACGGACGAGAAGGTATCACCAGTCTGCGCCTTTAATCCTGCGACCGTCCCCATCATGCCGATGTATTCGCCACGGGAGCGCTGTGCCGCCTGATAAATCATTTCCTGTAGTTGCGCCAAATCCTGCGCCCCGTCATTGATATTGGCAAGACGGGCTTGCACAAGCGATAATTCGTCAGACAGGGCGATAGCCTTTCTGACAGTAGCAAGCGTTGCGAAACCCGCCACAAGCCCCGTCACGGCTGACCTCAGCCCGGTCGCCTGATTATGGACGGACTGCATCTCGTTGCCTATATTCCGCAGTGGTCTTGTCGCCCTGTCAACGATTTCAAATATTTCCCTTACGCCCGCCATTTACTTCCCCTTTCGGGATTCCATTTCCTTCAGTGCCATTTGCCAACACAGCGTGATTTCCCTCTCGCTCATGTCAGCCACAATTCCCGGCAATATCCCGTGATTGACGAAAAGGTAATACGCCAGTGCCATATCACGGTCATCGCCGTTTACGAGTTTTTTGCTTCTTCCTCATCCCGTACCTTGCGGTCGGAATCAAACCCGTTGAACTGCAAGATTTCCTGTGCAAGCGTGGAATACTCGCCGCCGTAAAGCATCTTTTCCGGGACGCTCTTCGGGTCAACGCATCCGTATGCCTTGCACATTTCCTCATCCTCAAAATCGGGCTGAACCGTGCAAGCGAGAATCAGGGAATTGGTATACCCTGCATTGTCGAAGATTTCCACACGCTGACCATTGACAACCTTTGCCCGGGTGTTCGCTTTCATCAGCTTGTTATTCTGTTCCTGTGTAATGGTGCGAATGACGAACGGGGCGGGCTTACCGTCCTCGCCCACGAATCGCTTCGAAATAACTACTTCCTTCGTTTCCTCAACGAAAATCGGGTGTAAAAAAGCCTGTAAAACTCCCATTTTTTGCATCCCCCTTAATGCTCAAATAATGGCGGGAGCATTAAGCCCCCGCCGTTTTAAAGTCAGCCGCCAAGCTGTGCCGGGTCGGTAAATGCGGAAAGGACTTCCACATTGGTGAAGCTGAACCCGACTTCTTCCTCGAGCCATTCAGCATCTGCATCAAGCATGGAAATCGGCACTTTGGAAAGTTTGCAGTTATAAAGCGCCACCGTCTGCGTACCAACGGAAGAACTCGGGTCATCGTTGGTAATCTGCATGGTGAAGTACGGAAGCCGCCCGGTCTTCAGATAGGTCTGAAGCATATCGAGGAAAAGCGGCGTGCCGTAATATATGGTCATCGTGCCAGTCAGCGCAACGCCCGTGGTCTTTTTCTGCACAAGCGTAGTGCCGACCACCTTGAAATCGGATTCCTGAAATTCGCCGTCAGCGCTGATTTTCTTCGCCCCGAAAAGTTCCTTGTTCCTGCCGTTGACGGTAAGAAAAGCCTTGCCGCTCTTACCGTTAAGGGCATCACGTTCCAGTAAAAAACTCATATCTTACCCCCTTACTCAACGGTCACGCCGTTAACGCTGACGGTGACGAGCATATATACCCTCTCAATGCTGTCCACGGGCTGAATTGCCACGTTGACAAGCACGGAATCAATATTATTGCCCGGCAGGACTTCCACATCTTCGGCGGTGAAATTCTGAATACCGTTATTGCCCTGCATGGTGTTCAGATAGCCGATAATCCACGCCCGCAGGAGCGCACGCCCGTCTTCGTTGTTATCCACTTTGCCGAGGAAGTAGTTGGAGAAATGCTCGTACACATCGTTGCAGAACTGCATCACGACACGCATGACCCTGTTCTTCTTGAACTCTGCGCCCTTCGTGGGGGTCACGGTGACAAGGCTGTTGATGTCAGAGCAGACCTTGACGATACCGAAATCGTCAGTGAATACAATCTGACCTGCGGCAATAGCCGCCGCCACCTCATCATCCGTCTTTTTCGGGTTTGCCGATACAGCGCCGGGATACCGGGCATAAGTCAGGGACTGGTAATACTGCGCCCCAGCTTCTGCGCCCGCAAGCCACCACACAGCCTGTTTATCATCAAGCGCCGTGCCGTCAGCAAGGATAACGCCGTTGTGTGCAGAGATAACGTATTCGGTATTCTTCCCGGCGTAATTTCCTATGACGAGCTGACACTTCCTGCCGATGTTCTCGTTCATGCGTCTGACAAAAGCCGCATACGCATCAATGGTGGTGCTGTCACTTCCGTCATAAGCGATGATGTCGAAGGTGTACGGCTCAATAGCCGTCAGGAAAGCCGCATCATCAGCCACAGCCGCAGTCGGGTCAACACCGCCCGTCAGCGCAGTACCTGCATTTGCAGTGATAGAGCCGTCACCCGAGAAGGTAACCCACGCATTTGCGGTCAGCGCAGAGATAGCCGTGACCTTCTGCGTATCAACCACGGCGCTGTCAACGATGGTCTGCACATCAAATGCACCCTCATTGTCCGGGTCTGCAATGACAGCAATAGTGATGTCGTTGCCCCTTACACCCTCATACAGCGCAGTCGCAGTCAGTGCGCCGATGGTAGCAGATGCCTTAACCCCGCCAGTTCCTGCATAACGGTACAGCAGGATTTTCTTCGGGCAGGAAGACACATCCGTGCCCTTCATCATCTCCCGCAGGAAAAGCGCCTGTTCCGAGCCGATGCCATAGCCGATAACGCCTGTAACATCCTGTCCGGGGGTGATTTCCTGCACAGCCCCGAGAGCGCCCCACGAAAGCGCCCGTGCAATAGCGACAATGCCCTTCTCGCCGACATTTGCGGTCACGTTGGGCTGTGACTTGACATTGATATACACGCCCGGCAAAACCTTGTTCTGAGCGTTCCAAATGCCACCCGCCATAGATTTATACTCCCTTCTTCAGTACGGCATCCAGTGCCGCTTTCGCTTCTTCAACGGTGTACTCCGGGGCGGTCAGGATAACCCGTGCGAAGTCCTTCTGATAGCCCGCAAGGGCTTTCGACCGCAGAAGCATTTCCGTCTGATACTTAATCTTTGATTTCGACATCGGTTTCCTCCAAAACCTGCATCGGGATTTCCACCCGGTTGAGTGCCACCCGCTGAGTTACACGCAGGTGATAATGCAGTTCCATGTCCTCAATATCGTAGGTGCGGTCATGCGTATGCAACGGCACAGTCTCCGAGCCGTCTTTATAGGACACCGTGTCAAGCAGTTCATCGAGCATTTCTGCAACGCCGTACAACTCCATGTTTGCATCAGCGCTGTTACGCTCCTGCACGTAAACCACATCTAGTTCAATGTCCCGTTTTGACCGCCCGGACAGTTGGTCAGATATGCCGCTCGTAGGTATCACGAACACGAAAAAGCATGGGTATTCCGTCCCCTGCTGATTCGGGCTTGCATATACCGGGCAATACGGGTATGCGGTCTTTAGCTGTGCCGCAATGCTTCGGATAAGGTTTTCGATGGTAAATGTCATGACAGCACCTTTTTAACCTCTCTGTCGAGGATTTCGTTTACCGCCGCCCGGTATTCCTTCCGGGCTTTATCGGTGATATACAGCCCCTTGACATAGCTTGTCTTCGTGCCGACCATAATGCCGCCGTCATCACCATCAGCCGCCCTTTCAAGCATCCCGCCGTTGATAATCAATCCCGGTACGAAGTGCTTGTCCATGCGGTGCCCCTTGTCAATATAAGACGCATACTGTTGATTGTTCGCAAGTACCGTCCTGCCGTTGACCGGGTGCGTTTCCGAGTCCGTCACCCACGCATTTGCCATTGCCCCGGTGCGCATATTAGTGCCCTTCAGCCCGCCCGTGTTGGGCGGGGTGTTCTTTACCGCAACCTCAACAGCCCTGCGGGTCGCCCCCGCCGCCGTGCGTTCGATGATAAGCGGGACATCTTTCTGCGCTTTCTGAAGTTCCTTTAGCCGCCGCTGTATGCTCGACCCGAAAACAGCCATTGCATCACCTCACGATATTATCGGCGTGTATGCCGATTTCCTGATGTTCAAGCCCGGTCGCCGCACCGCCTACGGGGTCATAGTAGTAAACGGGCTGAGATGCGATATACCGGGTTGTCCGGGTATGCCCCATCACAGCCCCACGGGTGACGATAATCTCATCGCCCGCCTGTATATCCACATCAATGCCGCAAGCCAGTTTTTCGTCTGCCCGTGTAGTCGCCGCACCATCCCGCAGATTGATTGTGTTTTTAGCGGGGGCGTATACCCGGCACGGCACAGCGGAAAGCACCTGAGTGCGTTCCTGCCGTGTCAGCCCGCCAGCTGTGGCGTTTTCTACTCGATATACATCCATCAGGTCAGTAAACCACCCTGCAAGCTGATACATACAGACCCCCCTTTAGATGGCATAAGTCCCGGCAATGCCTATCATGCGTGCCATTGTCGCAAGCTGAGTGCCGTACTTCGTGAGGTTCCACGCACCCCACTTTTCAGTCCCTGCATTGGTAGCCGCATTGTCATAGCCGATAGATGTATCACCCATCGTGGCGGTTTTTACCGTTCCCACGTTCGCCGCATTGCCCGCAGTCGCCCCCGGGGTTGACCCGTCTGCGTAGGTCTGCAATCTCAGAGCGCAAAGGTGCGCCGTGAATAGCCCCGCCGCAAGCCGCCAGTCCGTTCCCCACCGGGAAGGAATGACAGACGCATTTGCCGAGTCAATCATCATTTGCATGATGGATTCCGGGAGCATAGGGGTGTATTCCCCTTCCCCGGAGCAATTCCCTACCTTCCGGGTAAAGAACTCCGGGAAATCCTGCAGAAACAGTGCAAGCGTATAATCCCCCTGTTCCCCCGGGGCGGGGATATTAGCCGCAACCCGTCTCACCCCTGCGAACAGCGGCACCATCGGATTTGCGGGTACTCCGTTGAAAGGATACATATTGCCCCCTTACTTTTTCCTGCGTGTTTTGGGCTTCTCTGCGCCCGCCTGAGCCGTTTCAGCGGCTTCGGTGGTATTTCCCTCAGCCTTGACAGCATCGGGCCTTAAATCGGCTTCAGCGGCTTTCAGCGCCGCATCTGCATCCGCTTCATACAGCGCCTTGTCCGCATGACTTGCCGGGGCGGTAATCCACCCGGAATCAATGGCGTTCTGAATCAGCGGGTGCGCCGCCACCTCAAACGGAATTTCCCCGATGAAGTCTTTTGCGATTCTGTACACAGTGCCATCCGCAAGGCGCAGTTTGAAATTTCTCTTCGATACGATAAACATTTGCATCCCCCTTTTATCCACGAAAAAGGGGCGGTTTCCCGCCCCGTTCCCGTTATGCTTTTTTAGATACCGTCAACGTACACGATGGGCTGAGTGTAGAAAACCTCAACCTCGGACACGTTGCCCGCATAAGCGGTATCATAACTGAACCGCTCTGCGTTGGGCGTGGTCATTGCCCGGGTCAGCGGGACAAGTTCGTCCATAGCGATGTACCGCTCCTTGTTGCAGTACACCACCATGCGGTCGGCATTGCCTGCACCTGCGCCCTTGCACCATGCAGTTGCACCGATGTACAGGTCAGAGCCGTTCTGCTTCGCCACGTTGTTTTCAAGCAGGAAGGTCAGGATGGTCTTTTCTGCAAGCTGACCGATGCGGGTGGTGGCGATGTAGTTGTACTGCTCATACGGCATGATGATGTGATTCGGGATAGCATCGAGGTCATATCCTGCCGCCGCCCACGCATCAAGGATAGCGGTATTGATGATGTCGAGAATATCATCCGGGGAAGTCGCATTTGCGAACGTGGTAGATGCAGAAGTCACGGTGACATCTGCGTTGTTGATAAGACCCGTGGTACCGTACCGGGCAAAGCCGACATACGTGTTCTCGTCCATGTGCTTGTCGTAGGTCATACGCAGACCATCACGGAGCAGGGTATCGAGATTTCTCCCGGTCATGTTGCCCCTCTGCATATCCACCCAAAAGATTCGGGTTCCTGCGCTGATGATGTGCGTCTTCCAAAGGTCTTTCCCGAAGTTCGCCTGTACAAGCGGGATGCCGTCCACGGATGCCGCCTGAATCAGATTATCCCCGGAACCCCCGGTAATGCCGTAGCCGACATTCATTGCGCTGACATACTCAGCCCATCCACCGCCGACACGAATCGGGATGTCACGGGTGTACGTGAAAGAGGTCAGCGGGGTTCTGACGAGCATATCCCGCTTTTCCAGTTCGCCAGTCAGGAAAGCCTGTCCGCTTGCGATGCCCGCCGCATCCATTGCGAAAGGCTTGGAGCCGCCCTGCATGGTGTTTAAATCATAAGTACCGACATTCTGAAAGTTTGCCATAGTCTCATTCTCCTCTCGTCAATCAGGCGTGCAGGGTATCAAGGATTCTGATTTCTGCAACGCCGTTTGCGTCTGCGCCGCCCTTCCACTTCACGTTGGTCAGCTTCACGGAATTGGTGGAATCTGCCGCCGCTTCAAAACCGCCGACCGGGCTGTTGGGCTTGCTTGCGTTTGCGGTGATGCGCAGGTACACATCACCATCGACCGCCGGGGTGCCGTTGGTGCAGATGACGTTCACGCAACCCCTCTTGATAACCGGGACTGCATCGTACTGCACGTAGCCTCCCTCGTTCTGATTGAGGTAGTCGGTGGCGTTCTTCACTTCACGGATTGCAACGCCGACAAACGCCGCCGCCGCATCGCCAGTCGCCGCAGTCCTTACAGCGCCCGCAGTGCCGAACACAACACCTGCTCCGAAAGCAATAGTGCCCGCCGCCGGGTGGGTGTCGATGATGGTATCAGGCTGACGGGAGAAGGAACCCGCATAGCCGTGGAACATAGATTTTCCGATAACCTGATTCTGCATAATCAGTTCTCCTTTCTGATGTGCGGGTTGCAAGCGTCATACAGCTTCTGCACCGCATCAATGTCACAAGTAGGATTCTTCTTGTTGGCGGCGTTCTTTGCCACCGTCTCTGCGACCTTTGCCGCATCGTTGGTCGCCGGGGTCTGCACGAAGGACATCAGGGCATCCGTGACCGCCTTGCGCTGTGCTTCGTCAGTGATTGCCGCAATACTCGGGCGCAGGGCGGCAAGCAGGGCTTTCGCATCAGCGGTTTCCTCGGTCTTTCCCTCGGTCTTGTCTTCGTCCATTTCCTCAGCCGGGACAACCTCAGCTTCTGCCTGTTCTCCGGGTTCGGCGGCGGGTTCTGCGTCCGTTGCTTCTTCAGCTTCAGCCGCTTCCTGCGCCGCTTCCGTGGTGTCGGCATCCTTTGCCGACTTCTGCGGAGTAAGCAGGTCAATCAGCTTGTCCAGTTTCGCATCAAGGCTTGCAAGGTCAACCGACTTTGCATCCCCGCACGGCTTTGCATCCTCTTCCGGGACGGGTTCGCCCTCGGGTTCCTTCTCCGGGGCTGTATCCTCGTCAAAAACCGGGGCGGCATCTTCTGCCATCTGACGAATTTCTTCGTCAGTCCTGCCGTTTGCCGCCAGTCCGAAAAAGTGCAGGAAAGTGTTTTTCTTGCTCATTGGCTTCTTGTTCCTTTCTGACGGGTTGACCGTCCTCTTTTTTATTGAGTTATCCATGATTGCCGCCTTTTCCCCGGCACGCCCTTCCGGGACTAGCGCAACATGGTTTCCTCTAATTTTCCGCTGAATCAGCTTTCCGTCCGGGCTTTCGTCATACTCCACTTCGTACCCGCAGGAAATCTGTCTCTTGCCGTTCCTGATTGCCTGAATCGTAGCCGCATCATGTACATGGATGTCAGCCACGAGGAAATCAGAAAATTCGCCAGTGCCACGCCGCACGTTCTGCACATGACCCTTCTCATACGCCCCCACGTTGTCCGGGTTAAGCAGAACGGGCGGGTGGTCATCTGTAAAGGGTTTCCCCTCAAATGATGCGATAGCCGCAGGGGAAAAGACTTCCTCGGCGGGTCGGTCGACCGTCACGATTTCCGTGTCAGGCTTTCCCACCTCATACCCGAGATAATCCTGCGTACCCGTGCGGGCTATCGGCACATTTCTGCAAATCAAAAAACCCTCGCCAGTTTCCAACTGGTTCGGGCTTATGGTGTAACCGTAGTAAGTAATCATTTTCTGTTTGCCTTTCTAAACTCGCTCATCCACTTGTGATATTTTTCATCATCAAGTTTTTTGTGCTTTAAGAAAGTTGCAAAGGTCTTCGGAATCCCCGGAACGTCTGATTCAAGGTATCTGCGGTATTGCTTCACATTTGCCCGGTATACAGCCCTGTTCCTTTCCTTCTGCTCGTAGGCTTCCTTTACCGCTTTGGTGCGGTAGTCCATGTCAAAAGGTCTGCGGGCGGGGTCGCTGTAAAGCCTGTCCTTTTCCACCTGCTCCGGGCTGTAGTCTTCTTCGTGATACTCCACAAGACTGCACATACAGTTCGGGTGTATGTTCAGAAAGCTGTTGTAGATGCTGTCTGACCCGCTTGTATCAATCCTGCCGAAAGCCGCAGTCAACGGCGGG
>OCVV011255286.1_pt1 | contig 16686 bp, 16 predicted proteins | sample 1539721 | NCBI WGS metagenome assembly OCVV01 (sample SAMN02144230, study PRJEB22623) | gut metagenome | biome: sheep rumen | host: Ovis aries | place: New Zealand | reverse complement strand
TACATCAACTGAAGAAATTGGAAATAGAATTCATTTTGGGGCTAGAAAGATATTAGATAAATATAATATAGATTCATCAAATCATAGAGCGAGACAAATAAAGAAATCTGATTATGATAGATTTGATTATATCATAGTCATGGATAGTAATAATTTATATAATATTCAACGAATCGTAGGTATCGATAAGGATAAAAAGATTCATTTATTCTTAGATTATGCAGGAATGCATAGAGATATAAGTGATCCTTGGTATACTGGAGATTTTGATAAAACTGAAGATGATATAATTATTGGAATTAAAGCATTTTATAATTATTTATTTGTTAATAAAAAAATACTTTAATATTATATAAATTATAGTATAATTGTGTAGGTGGTGTTTGGTATGATATTAAATACAACTAAAGGAATATATAAGCTTGAAATAAATTATCGAGATGCATTTAATCAAGAAACATTTCAAGAAAAATATTTAGAAGAATGTTATGATAAATATCAATATATTGTTGGTGACATTTCCTCTAATATTTTAAGATTAAAGGGCTTTGACGATGTTAAGGATGAGAATGGCAGATTTAAAAATATAGATAAATATATTGAAGATTCATGTGCATTTGGTTGTCCATATTTTGTCCTAAGCAGAATCCATAGTGAAAAGGAAATGAATAATGATAATTCAAATCCAATCACAACAGATGAAAGATTTGATATTACACCAATTAAAAAAGAGAATTTTGATAAAGAATCTCTAATATTAAAAACATCAGCTAAAACTAAACCAAATATTGTTATTGATTCAAATAAATTAAATCAAATACCTATAGGTAGCTTACCTGAGGATTTAGTTGAAATTGCGCAATTAGAAAAGAATAGTAATCAAAATCAAAGAAAGGCTAATAACAATAATAATAAGCCTAAGGAACCAGAGCCAGAGCAAACATTTGTTTCTGCGAGTCCTGATTTTGATCCTTCAAAGAAGGAAAAGAATAAAAAGAGAAATAATAACAATAGAAAAAATAACAACAATAATCGAAGAGGTTAATTAATAATTATGGAAGAAAGAACTAAAGATGTAATCGAAGCTGAAATCATTAAGATTTTAGATAAGATTAGACCATATCTAAATTCCGAGGGAGGAGATTTAGATTTCGTAAAATTTGAAGATGGAATAGTATATATTAAGATGCTAGGAGCTTGTATTGACTGTGGAGCATTAGATTCAACATTAAAGGATGGAATTGAAGCTTTATTAGTTGAATATGTTCCTGAAGTAATTGAGGTTAAGAATATTATAGGTGAATAATTATGGTATTTTTTAGAGCTTCGATACCTGCTGAGCTAATGACTACAAGAGCATTTCAAATAATTATAACTTGTTTTATTGCAATGTTTTTAGCTCAAATATTAAAGGTTATTATATATTCTATAAGACATAAGAGATTTATGGGAAGAATGTTTTTCACAACCGGTGGACTTCCTTCTTCACATTCAGCTCTATGCGTATGCCTATGCATCATTCTTGGTATGCTTCAATACCATGATGAAAATCAATTAACTTGGGCATTCGCAGTATCTATTGTTTTAGCATCAGTCGTATTATATGATGCGATGGGTATAAGACTTGAAGCATCAAAGCATGCTAAGATTTTAAATAAGCTTGCAGAAGATATGACTGAAGAAGAAAAAAATGAATTATATGGTAAAAAAGGACAGCTAAAAGAAATGCTAGGACATAGAGGAATTGAAGTGCTATGTGGTGCATTACTTGGCGCAGCTGTTGGATTTGCTGGATTTGGAATAGTTATGATGATTGGATAGTTCAATCATCTTTTTTCTTTAAAAATCACATAATATGTTGTATAATAAAGTATGTATATAACGAGGAGGAAATTTAATATGGAAAAGAAATTAGTTTTAGATATTTCTAAAACAAAAGGCTTTTATGACGAAAAGCTTTTTGATGAGGTATCAAAAGAAATTTTAAAAGCACACGATCTATTAAGAAGTAAAAAAGGACCAGGAAATGACTTCTTAGGTTGGTTAGACCTTCCTATTAATTATGATAGTAGAGAATTCTCAGCAATTAAGCAAGCAGCTGCAAAAATAAAAAACCAATCACAGGTTTTACTAGCAATTGGAATTGGTGGTTCTTACCTTGGTGCTAGATCAGCAATCGAAATGCTAAAGAAATATTTTGGACAACCAGGAGTTGAAGTAATCTTCGTAGGTAACCAAATTTCATCATCTTATGCAGCAGATCTTTTAGATTATTTAAAGGATAAGGATTTCTCAATTAATGTTATTTCTAAATCAGGAACAACAACTGAACCAGCAATCGCTTTTAGAATTTTCAAGGACTATATGGAAAAGAGATATGGTAAGGTTGAAGCTAGAAATAGAATTTATGCAACAACTGATAAAGCAAGGGGAGCTTTAAAGACATTAGCTGATGCAGAAGGATATCAAGAATTTGTAGTACCTGATGATATCGGAGGAAGATATTCAGTTTTAACTGCAGTTGGTCTTTTACCAATCGCAGCATCTGGTGTAGACATTGATGAAATGATGCAAGGCGCTAAGGATGCATATCTTCAATTCATGGAAAAGGATATTAACAAAAATGAAGCATTACAATATGCTTTAATTAGAAATGTATTATATAGAAGTGGCAAGAAGATTGAAATGCTTGTTAACTTTGAACCAAAGCTTAATTATTTCGCTGAATGGTGGAAGCAATTATATGGCGAATCAGAAGGTAAGGGTAATAAAGGTATTTGGATTACATCTGCAGCCTTCACAACTGACCTACATTCATTAGGCCAAATGATTCAACAAGGTGAAAGAACATTATTCGAAACTGTAATCGCAGTTGATACTCCAGAAAGAGATATCGTAATTGAAAAGACAGAAGATAATCTTGATGGCTTAAATTTCTTAGCTGGAAAGACTATGGACTATGTTAATAAGATGGCTATGAATGGTACAATGCTTGCTCATGTTGATGGTGGCGTACCTAATATTAGAGTTACAGTACCTAACATTTCAGCATACACTTATGGATTTATGGTATATTTCTTTGAATTCGCATGTGGTGTATCAGCATACACATTAGGAGTAAATCCATTTGATCAACCTGGTGTTGAATCATATAAGAAAAACATGTTTGCCTTACTTGGAAAGCCAGGATATGAGGCAATGACTGAAGAACTTAAAAAGAAGCTTCAAAAATAGTAATATTTAATACAAAAAACAAGGACTTTTCTAAGTCCTTTTTTTGTAGATTTCTTTATGTAGTTTTTGATACTATTTTATCCAATTTTAATAGTCTTTTATCAAGTATTGTATTATAAATAAAATTTATTAAAAAACTAAAATCGAAAATAATGTATAATTTTAAAAGACAACTAATATTGATTGTAAATCACGAAAATACAAAATAAAAATTCAATGTTAAAAACAATAATTTTCTATAAAAAAAATTTATAATCGATATACAAAATATAAATAAAAAAAATATAGTTTCAACTTTGTTGTAAAAAAGTATGTATAATGGTAAAATTTTAGTAATCGATGAAGGGGTGTTAAAAGTGGAGAATATAGTTATTGTAAAAAAGGATGGAACTATCGAAAAATTCAATCCTGAAAAAATTAAAAAAGCAGTTTCAAAATCAGCAGCCCGCGTTATGATTAATTTCAGTGAGGATGATCTTAATAATATTGTCGGTACTGTAATTAGTGGTATTAAAGAAAAAAATCTTGAGAAGGTTTCAATTGCTCAAATGCATAATTTCGTAGAGGGATCTTTAGAAATTCATTTCCCTACTGTAGCTAAGAGCTATCGTGACTACAGAAATTATAAACAAGACTTCGTTCATATGCTAGATGAAGTATATACAAAGAGCCAATCTATTATGTATATAGGAGATAAAGAAAATTCTAATACAGATAGTGCCTTAGTATCTACAAAGAGAAGCTTAATTTATAACCAACTTAATAGAGAGCTTTATAAGAAATTCTTCTTAAATGTTGAAGAGCTTCAAGCAATCAATGATGGATATATCTATATCCATGATATGAATGCTCGTCGTGATACAATGAACTGTTGTCTTTTTGACGTGGCAAAGGTTTTAAAGGGTGGCTTCGAAATGGGTAACATTTGGTATAATGAGCCAAAGTCACTTGATGTTGCATTCGACGTTATTGGAGATATCGTTTTATCAACTGCAGCTCAACAATATGGTGGATTTACAGTTCCACAAATCGATTTAATATTAGATGAGTATGCTGAAAAATCATATCAAAAATATTATCACAAATATGTTGGATTAGGTTTAACTAGAGTTAAAGCTAATGAACAAGCAATAGAAGATGTAAGAACTGAATTTAAGCAAGGCTGGCAAGGCCTAGAATATAAATTTAATACAGTAGGATCAAGCCGTGGTGATTATCCATTCATTACTGTTACTTTAGGTACAGGTACATCTAGATTCGCAAAGATGTGTACTATTGAATGCTTAAAGGTTAGACGTGGTGGACAAGGTAAGCCAGGTAGAAAGAGACCTGTATTATTCCCTAAGATTGTATTCTTATATGATAAGGATCTTCATGGACCTGGATGTATAAATGAAGATTTATTCGAAGAAGGAGTATTATGCTCTTCTAAGACAATGTATCCAGACTGGTTAAGCTTAACTGGTGAGGGCTATATTTCTGAAATGTATAAGAAATACGGTAGAGTTATTTCACCAATGGGATGCCGTGCATTCTTATCACCTTGGTATGAGCGTGGTGGTATGGAACCAGCAGATGATGACGATAAGCCTGTATTTGTTGGTAGATTCAATATTGGTGCCATATCTTTACATTTACCTATGATTTTAGCTAAATCACGTAAGGAATCTAAGGATTTCTATGAGGTTCTAGATTATTATCTAGAAATGATTAGACGTATTCATATCAGAACATATGAATATTTAGGTGAAATGCGTGCATCTACAAACCCACTTGCATATTGTCAAGGTGGATTCTATGGTGGTCATTTAAATCCACATGATAAGATTAAGCCTATTTTAAAGGCTGCGACTGCATCATTTGGATATACAGCTTTAAATGAATTACAAGAATTATACAATGGTAAGAGTATTGCTGAAGATGGTCAATTCGCATATGACACATTAAAGCACATTAATGATAAGATTAAACAATTTAAAGCAGAAGATGGAAATCTATATGCAATTTATGGTACTCCAGCTGAATCATTATGTGGTACTCAAATTACTCAATTTAGAAAGATTTATGGAATTGTAGAAAATGTATCAGATAGACCATACGTTTCTAATTCATTCCATTGTCATGTTACTGAAAGTATTACACCTATTGAAAAGCAAAATAAGGAAAAGAGATTCTGGGAGCTTTCAAATGGTGGTAAGATTCAATATGTAAAATATCCAATAGATTACAATATTGATGCCATTAAGACTTTAATTAGAAGAGCTATGGATATGGGCTTCTATGAGGGTGTTAATATGTCATTAGCATATTGTGAGGATTGCGGTCACCAAGAATTATCAATGGATGTATGTCCAAAGTGTGGAAGCCGTAATTTAACAAAGATTGAAAGAATGAATGGTTATTTATCATATTCTAGAGTTAATGGTGACACTAGATTAAATGAGGCTAAGATGGCCGAAATTGCCGAAAGGAAGAGTATGTAGAAATGCGTTATCATAATATCACTAAGGATGATATGTTAAATGGCGCAGGCCTACGTGTTGTCCTTTGGGTTGCAGGATGTGGCCATCATTGCCCAGGCTGTCATAACCCAATAACTCATGACCCAGCTGGTGGTATTCCATTTGATGATGCAGCAAAAGAAGAAATCTTTGCCGAATTAAGAAAGGATTACATATCAGGTATAACATTCTCTGGAGGAGATCCTCTTCATCCAGTTAATGTTAATGAAATAGGTGAATTAGTTGCTGAAATCAATGCTGAATTCCCTAATAAAACAAAATGGCTTTATACAGGCTATACTTGGGAACAAATTTCAGGATTACCATTTATATCAATGCTAGATGTTGTATGTGATGGTAGATTTGAAATGGACAAATTTGATCCAAAGCTTCACTGGGTAGGAAGCTCAAACCAACGTGTAATTGATGTTAAAGCTACAAAAAGAGAAGGAAGAATCGTTTTATACGATGATGGTTCATGCTAATGGAATTCAAAAGAATTGCAAAATTTGAAAAAGTATCATTTGAACAATTTAAAACTGGATTCGATAATGAATCAGAAATTAAAATTAAAGAATTCTATGAATTACTAAAGCTACCAAAAAGAGCTACAAAAGGATCTGCTGGATATGATTTCTATGCACCATTTGATATTATTCTAGCACCAGGTGAAACTATTAAGGTTCCTACAGGTATTAGAGCTAAAATGGAAGATAATTATGTATTAAAATTATATCCAAGAAGTGGTTTAGGTTTTAAATATCGTCTTCAATTAAATAATACAGTAGGTATTATAGATTCTGATTATTATTACTCAGATAATGAAGGTCATATATTTGCAAAAATAACTAATGATTCTAATGAAAATAGAACACTTGAAATAAAGCAAGGGACAGGCTTTATGCAAGGTATTTTTGTAGAATATGGTATTACAATTGACGATGATGCAACTGAAACACGAAATGGTGGCTTTGGTTCAACTACTAAACAATAAAATAAATGCCTTACACTAATCTGTAAGGCTTTATTTGACTTTTAAAGAGATATTGTATTATAATCCAAATAATATAAATATATTGAATAGAGGTATAAAAATGGATTTTAAAGTAATTACACCCGTATTTAAAGACAAGATTTATAACATCGTAGATTTTGGTGCAAAATCAGAATCTAATTTTAATAATAGAGAAGCAATTCAAAATGCCATTGATACATGTAGTAAAAATGGTGGAGGAAAGGTATTAATCCCTAATGGATTTTATCTTACTGGTCCAATTGAATTAAAGGATAATGTTAATTTAGAATTAGCTAACAATGCTTATGTTAAATTTACTAAGTCAAAAGAAGAATATCCTTTAGCTTTTGTAGAATATGAAGGCATAGTTAGAATTAGAGCGAAATCTCCAATCAGTGCTAAAAATTGTACAAATATCGCTATCACAGGTAGTGGTATAATGGATGGCTCAGGAGATTTATGGAGAGGAATTAAGCAATTCAAATTAACTTCAAAACAATGGGATAGAAGATTAAAACAATCTCAATATGTTATCGAAGGAAAAGAAGGTGGAATTTGGTGCCCTACTAAAACATATTACGATGGTGTTTTAAAGGGAGAGCCAGATTATAATGATCCTGATGTATTAATCAAGGCTGCTGAAAATTATGATGTTTATAGACCTGTATTTGTATCATTAGTAAAATGTGATAAGGTATTAATTAAAGATGTAACATTAATGAATTCACCTGCATGGAACGTACATCCACTTTATTGTACAAATTTTACAATGGATTCAGCTACAATTAAGAATCCAGCATATGCTCAAAATGGTGATGGTATTGATTTAGAATCATGCCAAAATTGTGAAATCAAAGATACTGTATTTGCAGTAGGTGATGATGGTATTTGTATTAAATCTGGTAAAAATAGAAAAGCTAGAGAAATAAAAATTCCGACAAAGAATGTTTGGATTCACGGCTGTAAAGTATTTAATGCTCATGGTGGATTCGTAGTAGGATCTGAAATGTCTCGTGGCGTAGAAAATATTTTAGTAGAGGATTGTATATTTGCTGGAACAGATATCGGTGTAAGATTTAAATCAGCAATCGGTCGTGGTGGTGTTGTTTCAGATATAACAATTAGAAATATTATTATGACTGATATAATAGAAGAAGCGTTTATATTCACAATGGGCTATGTTTTAGTTAATATTGAAGATGAGAATGAAGGTAAGGTAACAGTAGAGGCTGATGACATTCCTGAATTCAAAAATATACATATGGAAAACATTAGCTGTGATAGTGCAAAGACAGCAATTAAGATCAATGGATTAAAGGAGCTTCCTATCCATGATTTAACTTTCAAAAATGTAACAGTTAAGGCTACAAATGGTCTTAATTTATCTCTATGTAAGAATATAAGATTAATTAATACCAAAATAGAAACACCTACAGAAAATATGATTTATGTAGATGAGAACGTAAACGTTTAAAATTTTACGCCCGATTTTGTGCAAAATGTTGCTTACGAAAGAAAAATGATATATAATTTGTGTATATTTACAAGGAGGTATTTATAATGGGTTTTGCAAAATGGCTTGATGAGCAAGAAAAAATTATCAAGATTTTATTATTCATTCCTTTCTGGGGATGGGCAGTAGGAGCAGTATATAGAGTATTCAAATATATTGAAACAAAAGAAACTATGACATTAGTTGGTGCAATCTTAACATTCATTCCATTCATCGGTTTCTTTATTTCAATCTTTGACTTAGTTACTGTAATTATGTCTGGTGAAGTAAAACTATTTATAAAATAATGGGAATAGAAAGCTCTTAGGAGCTTTTTATTTTTTTAAAATATCTTATTGATTTTTATTAACTAATATGTTAATATATAGGAGCTGTAAAAATTTACAGTAAGGCACATTACTCCGCTGGCAATTGGGATTTTTGGCTATGAGTTTTGTTAGTAAGGAGATATACACTATGGCAAACGCAAAAGGTCAAGCATTAATCAACGAAATTACTGCTGAATATTTACAAGATCGTCCTAGCTTCCGTCCAGGAGATTCAGTAAAGGTTTATGTTAAAATCGTTGAAGGTGATACTCACAGAATCCAAGTATTCGAAGGCTTAGTTATGAAGCGCCAAGGATCAGGAATTTCTGAGACATTCACAGTAAGAAAAATTTCTTACGGAATCGGTGTTGAACGTACATTCCCTGTTCATTCACCATCAATCGACCATATCGATGTAGTTAGAAAAGGTAAAGTACGTAGAGCTAAGCTTAATTACATTCGTACATTATCAGCAAAGGCTGCACGTATCAAAGAACGTCGATAATTTATACCAGAGCAATGCTCTGGTTTTTTTCTTGCATAATATTCAAAAAATCATTTAAATCAGCCTAAATTTATCGCAAAAATTTTGCTTTTAAATACTACATTAATGTAGTATAATAGAGACGTATTTTTTGGAGGACCTAATTTATGAGCGGATTTTTCGGAGTAGCATCTAAAAAAGACTGTGTTTTTGATTTATTCTTCGGAGTAGATTACCATTCACATTTAGGAACTAGACGTGGTGGTATGGCAGTACATGGTGAAAATGGATTCAATAGAGCAATTCATAATATTGAAAATTCACCATTTAGAACAAAATTTGAGCGTGATGTTTTAGATATGAAGGGAAACCTTGGTATTGGCTGTATATCAGATTATGAGCCACAACCATTAATAGTTAAATCTCATCATGGTACATTTGCAATCATAACTGTTGGTAAAATCAACAATTTGGATGCTCTAGAACAAATGCTTGTTGAAAATGGAACATCACATTTCCTAGAAATGAGTGGTGGAGACATTAACCCAACTGAGCTTGCTGCATCAATCATTAATCAAAAACAAAATCTAATTGATGGTTTAAAATATGTTCAAGAAGTAGTAGATGGCTCTTTAACAGTATTATTAATGAATGAAAAGGGCTTATATATATCTAGAGATAAATATGGTAGAACACCTGCCGTAATCGGTAAGAAATCAGATGGTAGCTATTGTGTTGCCTTTGAATCATTCGCATATTTAAATTTAGGATATAAGGACTATAGAGAACTAGGACCTGGTGAAATTGATTTCGTATCAGCATACGATGGCGTAAAAATGCTAGTTGCTCCAGGATTAAAGATGAGAATCTGTACATTCTTATGGGTTTATTATGGTTATCCTTCATCATCTTATGAAGGCTTATCAGTTGAAAAGATGAGATATAATTGCGGTAAGTATATAGCTCTTCGTGATACAGCAAAACCTGATACTGTTGCTGGTGTACCTGATTCTGGTATTGCTCATGCAGTTGGTTATTCAAATCAAAGTGGTATTCCTTTCTCAAGACCATTTATTAAATATACACCAACATGGCCAAGAAGCTTTATGCCTACAATCCAATCAAAGAGAAATTTGATTGCTAAAATGAAGCTAATTCCTGTTCATGATTTAATCGTAGATAAAAAATTATTATTAATTGATGATTCAATTGTTCGTGGTACTCAAATGAGAGAAACAACTGAATTCTTATATCAAAGTGGTGCAAAAGAAGTTCACATTAGATCTGCATGCCCACCACTACTATATGGTTGTAAATATTTAAATTTCAGCCGTTCTAATTCTGAAATGGAATTAATAACTAGAAAAATGATTCAAAAACTTGAAGGAAATCAAGATCCTGAAACAATCAAAGCTTATATTGATCCAGATGGAGAAAAATATAAGAACATGGTTGAGGAAATAAGAAAAGAATTAAATTTCACATCTTTACAATTCAATCGTCTAGACGATTTAAAGAAGGCTTGTGAAATTGATGAAGATAAGCTTTGTACATATTGCTGGGATGGAAAAGAGTAATAAATAGGCTAGTATATATCTAGCCTTTTTATTTTTCTATAACTAGATAAAAATCAGTTTTTATGTTATAATGATTACAATAATAAATCGATTAAATTTAATATGAAAGGACTGATTGTATGGATTTTAAACAACTATGTGATTCCATTGATAAAATTGCATGCGTAGTTTCAGTTCAAAAAGTTAATAACGGATATGGTGAAATTCGTATTGTAGATGGAAATGAAAAATATTTAAACTCTTTTAGATATACAGAGCCAGGAAATGAAAAGCCATCAGTAGATTTTATTCCTAATACTTTATACACAAGATATTTGGAAAAAAATCTACATTTTGAGAATTATTGCTATAATTCAGCTGTAAAAAAAGAGCTATTACATTCATATGCATATCCTGAAAATACTAAAGCATGGTTCCATATGCTATTTATACCTATCGATTATGAAAAGGATGATTTAGCATATTGTATCTATATTATGGATATAAATACTGAATTTGATTCTAATCTATTATCAAGCGCAACTAATGCTATTGCAGCAAGAGTTTTAAAGACGACATTGCAATTATCAAATACCTCAGATTTTAAATTATCTTTACATAATGTAATCAAAGATATTAGAGAAATGTGTAACGCAACATTTTGCTGTATATTATTAATAGATAAAATAAAAGAAGAATTAAATGTATTAGCTGAAGATAGAGATCTAAATAGTGATAGATTAGAAATGAAAGAATATATGGATGATGATTTCTACACTCTAGCTAATTCATGGATTGATACTATTGGTAATAGTAATTGTTTAATTTTAAATGAATCTAATTTTGATTATGTAAAAGAGAAGAATCCTAAATGGTACGAATCAATAACTAAATCTAAAATAAAATCATTAGTACTATTTCCTTTAAAATCTAGAGGTGAGCTAATGGGTTATATTTGGGTAAGCAATTTCGAATCAAAGGACCAAATAAAAATAAAAGAAACATTAGAGCTAACAACATTTATTTTAGAATCAGAAATAGCTAATTATTTATTGTTAAATAAATTCAAGGAGCTAAGCTCAATTGATTTATTAACAGGTGTATGTAATAGAAATGAAATGAATAATTATGTTGATAAATTAGTTAAATCAAATAAAGAATCAACAATTGGAGTTATATTCTTAGATGTAAATGGCTTAAAGCATATAAATGATACAAAAGGTCATCTTGCAGGAGACGATTTAATTAAAAAGGCTGCAAGCATCTTAAAATCAATATTTAAGAAGGATATTATATTTAGAGCTGGCGGAGATGAATTCACAATCATAATTGAGGATGCGACAGCTAAACAGCTTGAATCATATATAGAAGCAATAAAAAAAGAATCTAATAAAGAAGATGTATCATTTGCTATCGGATATTCAGTAAAACCACATATAAGTCAGGTTTTAAGAGCACTAAGAGAAGCAGATGAAAATATGTATGAGGATAAGAGAATATATTATGAGTCTATAAAATAGAAAATGCCATCGTTTGATGGCATTTTTAATTTATTTCTTTTATTAATTTATAGTTATTTTTATATATTGCAACTAATAATGTATTATTTAATTTAATAACCATAGAATATTTATATAAATCATCTATTTTTAAATCATTAAATATTTCTTTTTCATATAAATCTCTTAATATTTGATTCTTTGTTTTTGAATCAATTGCTTCATCCCACCAAGCCTTTGGCTTTAAATTAAAATGATATAAATAATCAATTATAATTGATTTATGAAATTCATTATAATAAGGCTTATTCTTTACATAATCATCAATTACTTTAAATAAATGCTCTAATGTTTTATGCTTGAAATCAAGCTTACCAAGTCCATTGAAGAACATAAATGGATTTTCTTCATTATTTAATACAATCATCATTGTATTTCTCATTAAATAGCTATTATAATAGCTTTCAAAAGCATCCTCAGTAAAATGTATTTCTTTAATATCATCAATAGATAGATATTTATTTTTTATTATTTCATATGGTGCATTTTTATCCCATTCATAATCATATAAATCAGCTTCATTATATAATTTAGTACCATGTAATAGCTTTAAAAAGCCTAGCTGTAATTCCTTAGGCTTTAAGGATACACAATCATTAAATGTTTTTATGAAAGAAGAATAATCCTCTTTTGGTAATCCTGCAATTAAATCTAGGTGTAAGTCAATTATATTGGCATCTTGTATTTTAATTATATTTGAAAATAATAATTCGTTATTTTGAATTCTTCCTACCGCAAGGTTAGCATCGATATTTGTAGATTGAATACCTATTTCAAATCTAATTAGATTTTTTGGTGCGTGATTATTTATATAATCAATATATTCAGGCTTTAATAAATCACCAGTTATTTCAAATTGATAAGATTCATAATCCTTGTGATTAGCTATAATAAAATCAATTAAATCTATAAATTTTTTATTAGCATTAAATGTTCTATCTAAGAATTTATATATTCTAGCACCCTTAGATTGTAAATATAACAATTGTTTTTTAATTTCTTCAATATCAAAAAATCTTACCTTATTATCAAGTGATGCCATACAATAGCCACAATGATATGGACATCCTCTAGATGTTTCAATATAAACAATTTTGTTAGGAATATCATCTAATAGATCATATGCCATTTTAGCTTTAGATAAATCGACTAATTTATCAAATGTAAATCCGTGATTATAATAAATATTTGGCACATCATTTAAATCACATTTTTTATCTAGATATGATAGAAGAAGATTAAACGCCTCTTCACCTTCGTTTTTAATGACATAATCACATAGATTATTATCTATATAATCAAAAGGATTATATGATACCTCAGGACCACCTAAAACAATTATTTTATTATGATTTATGCTTATTAATATATCTTTAATCATATTTATATTCCATATATAGCAAGAAAAAGCTATTACTTCATAATTAGAATTATTAATAAAATCTATTATTGTTTTATAATCATCTTTAATTGTATATTCTTTAATATCACAATCATAATTTGTGTTTTTCTTTAATAATCTTATTGCTAGATTAGGATGTATATATTTTGCGTTAATTCCAATTAAAAGTGCCTTCATTATATCACCATTTTAATTTTATCATATTTTACTTTTTTTGTTGTAATATAATTAGTTTAATTATATAATCAAGAAGTATTTATAAGGGGGGAATAGCAATATGACTATTGCTATTATTTTGCAAATTGTACTACTTGGTGTTGCTCTATCAATGGATGCATTTGCAGTTTCAATTACAGATGGATTAGTATATACAGACATCAATAAAAAGAAATCATTTTTTATTGCTGGTCTTTTTGGCTTTATGCAAGCATTAATGCCATTAATTGGCTTCTGGCTTGTTGAGATTATAACAATTATTGTTGGTGATGCTGGTGGCGAAAAAGCTGGTAAAATAATGAGCGATATAGTATCATGGACTGCCTTCGCTTTATTAATATTTATTGGCGGCAAAATGATAATAGAGGGTATCATTAGCCTTAAAAAACCACAAGAAGAAAAAGAAGAAAAGAAATTTTCTTATAAGGAAGTTATATATTTTGGTTTTGCTACTGCAATTGATGCATTAGGAACTGGTGTTGCACTTCATTCAGGATTATCTAATAATTATACAATTTGGTTACATGTTTCAATTATTATGGTTATTACATTTATCATATCTTTAATAGGATTATTTTTAGGTCATCAAATAGAAAAACTATTAAAGGGTAAATATGAAATAACATCTATAATTGGTGGTATTATTTTAATAGCTTTAGCTGTATGGATTATTGTAAGCCATTATGCTGGAATATAAATAGAATGTCTTATTCTATTTTTATTTTACTCAAAAAATAAACAAATTAGTCATTAAAGGACTTATATAAAATAAAAGTGATATAATCAAAAAAGGCGGTGAATGCGATGATTATTACTAGAGATAAAAATATAGATAGAACTGGAAAGCAAGATGTAACAAATGAATTACAGGAAATTATTAATTCTGCAAAAGGAGAAGAAATATATATTTCTGAAGGAACATATCTTGTTTCAGCTTTATTTATTCATTCTAATACTCATATTATTTTAGATAATGAGGCAGTAATATTAGGAACAACTGATGAATCTAAATATTCATTGATTGATACTAGAGTTGCAGGAATAGAAATGAAATGGTATCCTGCGATAATTAATATTATTGGATCTACTCATGTTTCAATATCAGGTGGAGGAACTATATGTGGCTCTGGCCAGTATTTTTACAATAAATATTGGGGTAATGATAGATTAGGTGGAATGAGACGTGAATATGATAGACTTGGTTTAAGATGGGCATGTGATTACGATTGTATGAGAGTAAGAAATGTATTAGTATCTAATTCATCTGATGTAAAGCTTATGGATTTTTCATCTGAGGATTCAGGATTTTGGAATATTCATATTTTATATTCAAATAATGTATATGTATCAAATATCGAAATAATATCAGACGCGCCAAACGCTCCATCAACTGATGGTATTGATATTGATTCATCTTATAATTGTATAATTGAAAATATAACAGCATCAGTTAATGATGATTCAATTGTAATTAAATCAGGTAGAGATAGTGATGGATTAAGAGTAAATATTCCATCACATGATATTAAAATTTCAAATTGTAATATATTAAAGGGATATGGAATAACTATAGGTAGCGAAGTATCTGGTGGTATTTATAACATAGATATTAATAATATAAAATACAATGGTACTGATTGTGCATTTAGAATTAAATCATCATACCCTAGAAAGGGATATATTAAAAATATAAATGTTAATGGATTAGATTGTAAAAATGTTAAATATTTATTCCATTGGCATTTGAATTGGAATCCAAATTATAATGTTATAACAATACCAAGCAATATAAAGGATAAGAAACCATATTGGGATGTATTAACTAAAATGCCATCTGATGATATATCTCCAACTATTGTTGAAAATATTAATATTAGTAATGTAAGGAGTTATTATACAGATGATTATAATGGCGTTTCTAGAATATTTACGTTAATTGGATATGATAACTGTCCAATGAAAAACATTATTTTTAATAATGTTGATGCAAAAATGAAAGAATATGGTATAATTAGCAATGTATTAAAAATTACATATGAAAATTGTAATTTATTATATAATACAGAATATGACAAATCGAATGATGATTTCGATAATAGATAATTGGAGGACAATATGGAAGACAAGGACTTACAAAAAGACGAAGCTGAAGTAGTTGAATCTAAAGATGAAGCTACAAAAGCTGAAGAAGAACCAAAAGCTGAAGTAGCAAAGGTTGAAGAAACTAAAGAAGAGAAGGCTGATGCACCAAAGGAAGAGAAGAAGGTTTACGATAAAGAGAATTTAACTAGATCAATTATTCTTGCTGCAGTAGTATTAATTTTACAAACTTCACACTGGATTTTATCAGTAACTGGAATTCGTGGTAATTTACCTTGGTTTATTATCAATTTAGTATTCGTTGCAGCTGGTGTTGTAATTACAATTTTTGCAGCATTATTCTTCTTTAAGGTTACAAAGGATAAGCTAAAAGAAGATATTCCAAGCTTCTGTGTCAGCTTAGCTGCCGCTGTATTTGGTTTACTATCTACAGTTGGTTGGTCAGTTGACATGTTAAGAAATTTCTTTGGATTATTCTAAGAAATAAAATTAGCTCGCTTATACGAGCTTTTTTTATTGATTATTTTTTTATAATTTAATATAATTAAATTAAATTCAAGAGGTGAAAAAATGAAGAAAAAGACATTATTTTTGGTCTTATCATCATGCCTAGCTTTTTTTGTGGCATCATGTGATAATGGCAAAAAGCCTGAGGAAACTACGCATATTCCTACGGATACAAGAAGCGATACGACTCCAACAACATCTGATATCCCAGCTTTAACAACAACTACTACTCCAATCTCTACAGTTCCTCTAGTAGATATGGTAACAGTTAATATTTACGAGGGCTCAGGA
>OCVV012861045.1_pt1 | contig 16692 bp, 16 predicted proteins | sample 1539721 | NCBI WGS metagenome assembly OCVV01 (sample SAMN02144230, study PRJEB22623) | gut metagenome | biome: sheep rumen | host: Ovis aries | place: New Zealand | reverse complement strand
GTCAAAATATAAATTTAAATATTCATTATCATCATCATTTTTATAATTATTTAACTCTTTAATATGTTTTTCTACAAAATCATCATTATAAAACTCATTTATATTTTTAATATCATCTAAAATACCAACTTTTTTAAGTAAAATAGCAGTTCCTTTGTGTAGATTATCTATTTCATTCCTGTAATAAACATTAATTGGTTCTTTAGTATTGAAATCAAACTCTACAATCTCTCTTACAACTAAATTACCAGATATATCTATCTCAGAATCAATATACATTTTATTTAAACTACTACCTTTAACAAGTATTGGTATAAATAATAAAATAATTATCATTACAATCTTTTTCATAATAATAATTATATCATTTTCATACAAATAAAAAAAGGAGTTAAGCTCCTAATTTTTCTTTAACAATTGAATTAACTAGTTTCATATCAGCTCTGCCTTTTAAACCACCTAATTCTTTCATAATACTACCCATATCTTTCATAGATGTAGGTTTTACTTTATCAAATACTTTATCAATTTCAGCTCTTACTTCATCTTCTGATAATTGTTCAGGTAAGTACTTACTTAATAAAGCTATTTCTCTTTCAAGACCTTCAACTAAGTCTTGTCTATTACCTTTTTTAAATTCTTCAATGCTTTCTTTATGAGTTTTAACTTGTTTAGCAACAACATCAATTACAATCTCATCACTTGCACTGTTTCTTTCAAGCTTATTATTAACCAAATATAAATCAATAGCAGATTTTAATAATCTTAATGTATTTAAACTATCTTTATCACGAGACTTCATAGCCTCTTTCATATCTGATTGTACTTGTTCATATAACATATTCTATACCTCCAAAAAACTAATTTCTTTGTTTGTTATGTTTTTTAGCGTTTCTGATAGCTTCTTTTTTAGCTTCCCTTCTTACAATTCCAGGTTTAGAATATTCTTTTCTTTTCTTCATTTCAGTAGGGACTCCGCTTCTTTGAACTTTCATCTTGAAACGTTTTAATGCATTTTCGACATTTCCATCTTTAACTTCTACACGTGTCATTTCTCTTCCCTCCCTTCATGACCAATGTCAATTATAGTACAAAAAGTGTATAATTTCAAGTAAAATGAAGAACAAATCAAATATTTTTTAATAAAAATTGATATAATTTCACTAGGTGATAAATATATGTATCAAAATAAATCAAAAATAATGGTAATAGTAGGTTTTTTAATAATAGCTGTTATTTTAGTAATAGTTATGGTTCATTTAATTGTTGAAGCAAATAAACCTGAACCTGTTCCAGAGATTAATCAAACAGAACTTGAATTAAATGAGACACTAAAAGAATATAATAAATTAATATTTGATTATAAAATGGTTAGAAAAACAAATAATTATTACAATAGTAATTATTTAATTAGTCCTTTATCTATGGCATATGCTTTAAAGATATTAGAAGAAGGAGCTAGCGGTGAAACAAAAGCTCAAATAAGTAATTTAATTAAAGATTATCAATTACCAAAAATAGTAAATATAGATAAAAAAATTAGTATTGCTAATGCATTATTTATAAATACAAATTATAAAGGTAAAATTAGCAATAACTTTGTTGCTAAAATAGAAAATACTTATGATGCTAATGTAATGTATGATGGATTTACAAATACAGATGGTATTAATAAATGGGTTGAAGGTAAAACATTTGGTTTAATACCTAGAGCACTAAATAATATTGATAGAAATACTAAATTAAGTATAGTTAATGCAATAGCACTAGATATAGCATGGAAATATAAAATGAATCCTCAAAATACTCACTCTGCTAAATTTGCTAAGATTGATAAAACTCAAATTGATGTAGCAATGATGAGTGATAAAAATGCATTTGGTTATTTAGAAAATGAAAATGCAAGAGGAATTGTTAAACATTATATTCCATATGACATTAATACTGGAGAACCTGCTACTGCAGATTCAACAAATAAATTAGAACTTGAATATATAGCAATTATGCCAAAGATGGATTTAAATAGTTATATAAATAGTTTTGATCAATATGAATTAAGTAAATTATTACAAACTGTTAGAACTAATAATGAAACATTAGATTTAAATATGAATATTCCAAAATACTATTATGCATTTGATTTAGATAAATTTAAACAAATATTATTTGAAAATAACATAACAAAAGCATTTGAAGAAGATGCAGACTTCTCTATTATAAATGAAGATTTATTCGTAACAGATACAATTCATAAAACATATATTGAATTTGGTGAAGAAGGAACTAAAGCTGCTGCAGTATCAATTGTAAATATGACTGATAATGCTGCTCCTGTTGAAAAAGAACAAATACAAATTGATTTTAATTCACCATTCTTATATATCATTAAAGAAAAGAATTCAACTAACCTATGGTTCTTTGGAGTTGTATATGAACCAATGCCTTGGGAAGAATATAATAAATTAATTGAAAAAGCTAAACAAGAAGCTGAAAGAAAGAAAAGAGGATATTAAAAAAACACCAGAAATCTGGTGTTTTTATTTTGAGTTAATTATTTTATTTGACTCATTACTTCTTCAGCAAAGTTATCATTTCTCTTTTCCATACCTTCGCCTACTTCATATTTAACAAGTTTAACTAATTCACATTTATTATTTTCTAAATATTGTTTAACAGTTAATCCAGAATCTTTAATAAATGCTTGTTCTTCTAAAACTGTTTCTTCATAGAATTTTCTAATTCTGCCTTCTACAATCTTATCAGCAAATTCAGGTTTTTTACCTTCATTAATAACTTGTTCTTTAATAACTGATTTTTCATGTTCTAAATCTTCTGCTGGAACACTATCAATTGTTGTATAAAGAGGTCTCATAGCAGCTGCTTGCATTGCTACATCTTTAGCTACTTCTTCATTATCTCCTTTAACAACAGTTAATGATGAAATTTTTCCACCCATATGTAGATAAGAACCAAATACTTCACCTTTAGATTTTTTAACTGCTTCAAATCTTCTTAAAGAAATCTTTTCTCCAATTTTAGCAGTAGCATTAACTATTAAATCATTAAGAGTATCATCTCCACATTTTAATGCTAATGCACTTTCTAAATCAGTTGCTTTGCTTCCTAAAATAGTATTACCAATTTTATCTAGTAATTCTTTAAATTCAGCATTCTTAGCAACAAAATCAGTTTCAGAGTTTAATTCAACAACTACAGCGTTGTCTCCTTTAATATAAATATTTGATAAACCCTCTGCAGCAATTCTTTCAGCTTTTTTAGCAGCCTTAGAGATTCCCTTTTCTCTTAAATAATCGATTGCTTTATCCATGTCTCCATTACTTTCAACTAAGGCTTTTTTACAATCCATCATTCCAGCGCCAGTTCTTTCTCTTAAGTCTTTAACCATACTAGCAGTAATTTCCATGTTTACCTCCTAATTTAATGCTGAAACTAATTCATCTTTTTTCATTGTAGAATATCCAGATAAACCTTTTTCTTTAGCAATTTTCTTTAATTCTGCTACAGTCATACTAGCATAATCTACAGTTTCTTCTTTTTTAGCCTTTTTAGCAGGTTTTTCTTCTTTAGTTTCAGTTTCTTTTTTTTCTTCTTTTAATTCTGCTTTTTCTTCTTCAAAATCATCAAATTCAACTACTTTAGTTTCAACTTTGATTTCTTTTGCTCCCTTAGCAGCATTTTCATCTTCAGTAACATAATCTACAAGTTCTAATCCGTTTGCTTCACAAACAGCATTTGCTAAAACTCCTAAAACTACTTTAACGCTTCTTACAGCATCATCATTAGCAGGAATTGGGAAGTCAACATCATCAGGATCGCAGTTAGTATCAACAATTCCAAATACTGGAATATGTAATCTTCTTGCTTCTTTAATAGCATTGATTTCTACTCTTGGATCAACTACGATGATTGCTCTTGGTAATTGTTCCATTCCTCTAATACCACTAAGTAATTTATTTAATTTTTCATATTCTTTTTGGATTTTAGCAACTTCTTTTTTAGGAAGTAATTCGAATTTTCCTTCTGCTTCCATTTTTTCGATTTCAGCAAGTCTTTTAACTCTTTCTCTAATTGTTCTGAAATTAGTTAAAGTACCTCCTAACCATCTTTCTGTTACATAAAAACTATTACATCTTGTAGCTTCTTCGATACTAGCTTCTTTAGCTTGTTTCTTAGTACCTACAAATAGAACCTTACCATTATTTTCACATGCTTTAAGAAGTTCTTCGTAAGCTTCTTCTATTTTTTCAACAGTTTTTTGTAAATCGATAATATGAATTTCATCTCTTGTAGTAAAGATGTATTCCTTCATTTTAGGATTCCATCTTTTAGCTTGATGTCCAAAATGAGCACCTGCTTCTAATAAATAACTTTTTGCTATTACTGTCATAATTTTCTCTCCTTTCGTTTTTTTCTTCTGTATATCTTTTACATTAGTATTCACTCTTTCAAGCACTAGAATACTAAATCAATATACATGTCTTTTTTCTTAAAGCCAATTTATTTTAGCATAATTTTGCCGAAAATAAAAGAGTTTTTTTAAAAACTCCTATAAACAACTTAAATCAAAGCCTGCTATTCTACCAATTACTCTAATTAACGTTGGAAAAAGTCCAATTACAACTAATATAATTAGTATCATAATTAGCTTTTTATTTGCTTTTTTTAGTGCTGATGCATCATCAGATACAATAGCAGGAATATATGATAACATTCCAGTAATAATCGCTATTATAGCACCTGCTATTCTAATGACCGCAATAAATAGTTTTAATATTTTAACTAAATTTGGCCCTAAAATATCAGCACAAGTCATACTTTCTGAAGCAATATCTAAAGTTGTAGAATTTAATTCAGTAGCATTAACCTTATATATAATAAAAAAACATATAAATATAAATAATATTTTAAATATTTTTTTCATACTTTCTCCCTTTTTTTATCGTAAATGATATTTTAACATATATATTTTAAAAATCAATACTTTACAAAATTAAAATATTAAATGGAAAATTATTCATAAATATAGTATAATTATATAAGGTGATTTTATGAACAAGTCCTCTTATGGAAATAGAGGTATGTTTTTAGAAAATATTATTAATGATTCTAATACTTATTACAATAGTATAGACAGATGCTTAATATTTAAAAAACCTACTCCTATTAAAGTACTTAATGTATCTTACCCAAGTAATAAATCACATCTAATTGATAAAGCTGTATATTCTAGTATATCTACACTTGATTATAATGGTATATATAGAGAAAAATATATTGAATTTGATGCTAAAGAATGTCATAGTAAGACATCCTTTCCCCTATCAAATATAAAAGAGCATCAATTAGAACATATTAAAAAAGTTATATTACAAAAAGGCATTGCTTTTTTGATAATATTTATAAATAATGAGTTTTATTTATTAAAAGGTGAAGATCTTATAGATTTCATAAAAAATAATGATAGAAAATCAATAGAATACACTTATATTAAAGAAAATGGTTATAAGATAAATGAAAGTTATACACCAAGACTTAAATATTTAGATGCTGTTGATGAAGCTTATTTTTAAGGAGATATTATGTCAGGAAAGATTAATTTTAAAAAATTGGTTAAAAAGAAAGAAAAAGAAGATTTAGAAAAGAAAGAAAAATTATTAATTAAAAAAGAAAAAAAGGAAAAGATTAAAAAACCAAAAAAGCATAGAAGAAGATTTAGATTCTTTTATTGGTTATTAGTATTATTTGTATTCTTTTGCCTTATGTGTTTTGTAGCAGGAGTTGGATTTTGTTACTATATAGTTAAAAGTGCTCCAGAGTTTGATGTAGACAAGATGTTTGAGAAAGAAGCAACAAGACTATATGATTCAAGTGGAACTTTATTTGCTACTCTTGGAACTGAACAAAGACAAAAAATTACTTATGATGAAATTCCAGAAGTATTAATTGATGCAATAATAGCAACAGAAGATTCAAGATTCTTCCAACACAAAGGATTTGATGCGCCAAGATTCTTAAAAGCTTCTATTAGCCAAGTTATGGGTAATGGTGGTGGTGGTGCCTCTACTCTAACAATGCAACTTTCAAAATTAGCATTTACTTCAACTGAAGCAAGTGGTATTGAAGGTATCATAAGAAAGTTTACAGATATTTATATGTCAGTATTCAAAATGGAAAAATACTTCACTAAAGAAGAAATTATTGAATACTACGTTAATACTCCATGTTTAGGTGGAAGTATATATGGTGTTAAACAAGCTGCTGAATATTATTTTGGTAAAGATATTGGAGATTTAAACTTAGTAGAAGCTGCTCAAATCGCAGGAATGTTTCAATCACCAAATGGATATAACCCATATAATAATCCAAATGATGCTAATGAAAGAAAAAATACAGTTCTTTACTTAATGAAAAGACATGGTTATATTACTGATGCTGAGTATGAAGCTGGTAAAGCTGTAGAAATAAAAGATTTATTAGTTGAAGGTGGTAATAACATTAAAAATGAATATCAAGGATTTATTGATACAGTTGTTCAAGAAATAATTGATAGAACTGGTAATAACCCATATGATGTTCCAATGGATGTTTATACTACTATGGTTACTAAGAAACAAGATGTTATAAATAATTTCTATAAAACATATAAATTTAAATATGCACAAATTGAAGTTGGTATTGGTGTTATAAATAATAAAACTGGTGCTATTATGGCTGTTGGTGCTGGTAGAGATAAATCAAAAGCAATGACACTTAATGTAGCAACATTTGATGGACAAACAAAACGTATGCCAGGTTCAACAATTAAACCTATATTAGACTATGGTCCTGCATTTGAATATGCAAATATGAGTACATATGGACCATTCATAGATGAAAAAACAAAATATGGTTCTGGATATATGAGAAACTTTGGTGGATCTTATTCAGGATTTAAATCAATGAGAGATTGCTTAAGAAGATCAATTAATACATGTGCTTTACAAGCATTTAGATTAACATCTAATGAGCAAAAGATGGAATTTGCAACTGGACTTGGATTGGACTTTGGAGATATGACATATTTACCAGATTCATATGCAATTGGTGCTGTTAACTTAGTATCACCTGTTACATTAGCTGCTGCCTATGCTGCATTTGGAAATGGCGGATATTATACTGAACCACATTCATTTACAAAATTAATATATAGAGAAACTGAAGAAGAATATGCTCTTAACTTAGAAAAGAAAAGAGTTATGAAACCTCAAACAGCTTATTTAATTACTAATGTACTTATTGGAGCAACTTCAGGTCAAACTCATGTATCTGGTACTCAAATAGCTACTAAGACTGGTACTACTTCATATGATTCTAAATTACTTAAGAAATATGGACTTACTAGTAGTGTTATTCCAGATTCATGGACATCAAGTTATAGTCCAGATTATGCTGTAGCTATATGGTATGGTTATGTAAATGGACTTAATGATGAAACTGTTAAAAAGAAATTATATTTAAAGAATGGTCATGCAAGTTCTGAAAGACTTAAAATACAAGCTGCTGTATGTAATAAGATATATGAAAAGAACTCTACATTTAAGAGTCCTGGTGGTATATCTGCTGCTAAAGTTGAATTAGAAACTATACCAGCACAATCACCTAGTAGTCATACACCAAGTAATTTAGTTGGATCATTCCTATTCATTTCAGGAACTGAGCCAAGTGAAACATCTATTAGATTTGAAACATTATCAAATCCAACATCTGGAACATATAATATTGGAAATGGTAGTATTAGCGTATCTTGGACTTCTCCAGGAACACCTAGTGCAATTGATCCAGTATACTTAAAAAATTACTTTGATACTAATTATGGTGAATGGGCAGAACAATATTACAATAAACGTTTAAAATATAATACAAATAATATTGGAGATTTTGGTTTTGATATTTATTTAACTCAAGGGGAATCATCTACTTATGTAGGATGGACTGATAGTACATCATATACAATAGATACAACTAAATATAGTGGACTATATGATGGGGTTATTATTAAGAGTGCTTATTCTAAATTTAAAGATAATGCATCAACTGGTTATAAATTAGTATTTAAATATCCTGAAAGTGATACATATAGTTCTAGTGACTTTGATGTTTCAATGTCAGGATTAAATCAATCATTAACTGTTGGTTCTAAATATAGTACATTAACTAAGAGTGCTGTTACTAATATAACACTTAAAAATGTTGGTGATATCACTTCTAGTATAACTGCTTTAACTGTAGATACAACTGGTATTTCTAAAGAAGGTGGAAGTTCTAATGTTGCTGAAGGAGATGTAACATCTAGTGCTGGAACGTATAAAGTTAACTATAGTGTATCATTTGTATATAATGGAAAATCAATAACAAAATCATTTACTCAAACAGTAACTGTTCAATAAAAAATCTAGGATTTAATTCCTAGATTTTTTTACATATACTTTTTAATTTACAATTTTCACATTTAGGATTCTTACTAGTGCAATAATATCTACCAAATAATACAAATTGACTATTTACTCTATTCCAATCTTTTTTATCAAAATATTTTTTTAATTTCTTTTCAGTTTTTAATACATCATCTTTCTTAGTAGTAATACCAAGTCTTTTAGAAACTCTATATACATGAGTATCTACAGCAAAAGAAGGTTCATCAAATAAATTAGCTAGTACTACACTAGCAGTCTTTCTACCCACTCCTGGTAAACTTTCTAAATATTCTCTATCATTTGGTACATAACCTTTTTCATATAATTTAGATACAATTTGTTTAAAATTATTTGATTTTGTTTTATATAAACCAATTCTCTTAATATATGAAGATATTTCTTCTATACTAAGAGAATTTAATTTTTCTAAACTATCATATTTACTATATAAATCTTTAGTAGCTATATTAACTGACTTATCTGTTGTTTGAGCTGATAACATAACTGATAATACTAATTCATAATCTTTAGAATAATTTAACTCACATTTAGGATTTTCAAATAGTTCATTAAGATAATTCTCTATTAATTCTTTATTCATTATCATCTAACCAATCATAATCAAATAATTCATCATTTGAATTATCCTCTTTAACACGTGTTTTAGTGCCATTTTTTGACCAATCATAGATAATCTTATCAATATACTTAAAATTCCTAACACCGTTTAAAATAGCTTCTTTTAATGCCTTTTTAATTGTCTTTTCATCAACACCCCTATCAAGCCAATTATTAATCATTTCAAATTCAAAAGAAGATAATGTTCTACCAAGTTCAGTCTCAAATAAAGAATAAATATCATCAGACTTCTTATCATCAGTTTTATTATTCAAAGCAAGTCTATCATATAAAGGATCTAATTTAATCTTTTCAGTAACAACTCCCCCACTACTACTAACATCAAGTTCAATATATTTCTTATTTAATAAACTACTAAAATTATTAACAATATCCTCTTCACTTAAACCAATCTTGTTTTTAATATCTTCAGTATCTAATAAAGGAGATACATTTATAAAATATAACACAAGTAAAAACTCATTTAGACTAATATCTAAACTACTAATACATCTAATAATATTAGAATTTACTACAAAGTCTTTACTTTTAAATGCATCCCTTAATTCACTCATAAAACCCTCAAAAACTCCTCAATATCATCTTTATTATTTCTAAGTTTACCTTCCATGATATTTCTTTCAATTAATTTATAAACCTTTTTAAAGTTTCTTACATTTACATATCTTAACATTATATCTATAGAAATATCAATATCAAATAAACTATGCATAGTATCCATTTCTTTTAATGCTCTTAATTTATCACTTAAACCTAATATATAAGCAGCATTTAATAATACTTCATCAGTATATATTTTAATATCATCTATTCCTATATCACCTTTAGTAACTAATCTATTAATATTATTAATTATTCTTTTTTCTCTCTTAGATATTGGTAATGTAGTCTCAATTTGTGCCCATATACCATATTTATTATATACATCTCTTATTGTAGAAAAAGATATACCTAAATATTTAGATAAATTATATCTATTACATAAATAGAAAAATTTATTATAACAACTACTATCAAATATTCTATCAAGTTCTCTTTTCTTAAAATCATCACTTACTTCATTTAATAAATGAGCATGATTATTTGATATAAAATCCAAAATCTTAGGATCTAAATCAAAATCAAGTACGCAAGATAATCTAATAGCTCTTAATATTCTAGTTTTATCCTCTTGTAATTTTTGATTAGTATCACCTACACACTTAATAATTCTACTATCTAAATCTTTTTTAGCCCCAAGCATATCAACTAAATAACCATCTTTATCTATTGCAAAAGTATTAATAGTAAAATCTCTTCTCATTAAGTCTGTTCCTAAGTTCTTAGCAATTTCTATTTTAGTAGGTTTATTTCTCTTATACTCAAGTTCTTTTCTAAATGTAGTAATAGTATAAGTCATATCATCTTCTGAAATATGATATGCAAAATATTCTTTAAAGGCTACACCTCTTCCTTTAAAGATCTTCATTATCTTATTAATTGGACAGCTTGTAGAAATATCTATATCATTAGATGTAATACCTAATAAATAATCTCTAACATATCCTCCAACTATATAAGCTTCATACCCCTCTTTAACTAATAAATCAATTATCTCTTTCATAAGTTTATTTTATCACAAATTAAAAAGCACTTAAAGTGCTTTTTTATAAAGAAAAAAGAAGTCATTTGACTTCTTATTAATTTAAAGCGTCTTTTAATTTACTTCCAGCTTTAAATCCAGCAACAACTTTTGCAGGAATTTTGATGCTTTCTTTAGTTAATGGATTGATTCCTGTTCTAGCAGCTCTTTTCTTAGCTGTGAAAGTTCCGAATCCAACTAAAGCAACTTTTCCTTCTTTTTTAAGTCCAGCTGTTACACCTTCGATTGCTGCGTCTAATGCTCTTGTAGCATCAGCTTTAGTAAGTCCTGCTTTATTAGCAATGAATTCTACTAATTCTGTTTTACTCATCGTAAATTACCTCCCATTTTCTATTTAGCATCTTTTGCATACGATGCTTACATATTAATTGTAGCATATAGGCCATAAAAAGCAAGGTTTTTTTACGATTTTTTCGTAAATTTATAGTATTTTTCTATATTCTTTAACGCTTTCATGTACATTACAGTATTTGTTATAATACTTCTTCACAACATACATTAACATTACTCTTTTAATTAATTCACTTTGATATAAACCAAATCCATCTTTAAATCCAAGAGGCTTATCATTTTTAAGTTTTTCTTTATCAGGATTTATTTCAATAGCATTAACAAGTATATTATTATGTATTTTATTATTAGGATCAAAAGAAGCTACTTGACCTGTCCACCCTTGATGAGAAAAACTACCTTTACTAAACTCAGGAGGATTATATGTACCACTCCATCCATTTGGATTTTTTAAATAAACTCCAAGATTTCCTTTAGCAGAACCTTCAAATGTTTTTTCACCCAATCTATCTATATGTTGTTTATTTAAATAACCTGGTTTTAATACTCCATCTGCAAACTGCATCAACCCTTCACTATTTGAAAATAATCCAGCATGACCAGTTACTCCACCAAGATTTCTAGATTTAGGATCATGTGGTAATCCTAAATCATTAGCATTTCCACTTATATTAATTATGCCTGGTGTAAATGTAGTATTTTTAATAAATAATGGTTTAAATAAAAATTCACTCATTATTTCATCAAATTTCATATCTTTATTTAAATATTTAGAAACTACTTTTTCAATAGTATTAGCTATTATCATAGCACCAAAATCAGTATATTTATTTTTAGTTCTATCATTTGAAATAAGATATGCTGTTTTAAATCTGGCAAGTGCTTCTTCATAAGACTCAGCAGTTGCTACATTTCCATCAGTTCTTATTTCTCCATGTAATCTAATTAAATCATTTAAAGTAAAATCTTCAAAGTTTGGAAAGTCAGAATTAATATCAGATACTTTAGTATTTAAATCTAATATACCTAATTCTTCTAATTTAAAGCAAAGAACTAATGTATATACTTTAGTAATAGATGCTAAATCAAATAAAGTATTATAATCAACAGGATCACTACCATTTCTTTTAGTTGTTCCTCCAACTAAATTAAATTTATAATTACCACCATTTTCATAGTCAGGTAAATATATTCCTGTAGATATACCTGTTATTAAAGGAGTATCAAACTCATTTTTCTTTTCTAAAAACATTCTAGTTAATACTTCTATATCATCAGCAATACCTTTAAAAACATCTTTAAGATCTAAATCTTTTTTAATTTCTTCAATGCTTTTATCTTTTAATTCTTTAATATATGAAATATTACTACCAGTATCTAATAAATTATTTAGTATTTCATCGATTCTGTCTTCCATATTATCCCCTCTAAACCAGTTAGATTGTAACATAAAAAGAATAGAAACTCAATTTCTATTCTTTACAATCAGGACAGAATGTATCTCCATTCTTTTCTACGATTAACCCACCACAGTTTTCACATATTTCCCCAGTAGGTTTATCCCATAATGCATATTTACATTTTGGATAATTATTACATCCATAGAATATCTTACCTTTTTTAGTTTTCTTTTCAATTATTTTATGTCCACATTTTGGACAATCACATATTTCAGTAACTGGCTTTTCTTCTTTTTGAACATATTTACAATTAGGATAATTTGAACATGCTACAAACTTTCCAAATCTACCTGTTCTAAATACTAAAGGACTACCACATTCTGGACAAGTATCTCCAGTTTCTTCAGGAGCACTCTTCTCTACTTCTTTAAGGGCTTTATCATACATAGGCTTAAATAATGTCCAAAAATTACCAAGCGTTTCATACCAAACTGATTTACCTTCTGCGATTACATCTAAATCTTCTTCCATATTAGATGTATATTTAACATTAATAATTGAAGAAAAACTTTGTTGTAATTTATCATTTACTTCAAATCCTATTTCAGTAGGAATAAACTTTTTATCTTTAACAACAACATTTTCTTCTTTTAACTTTTCAATAATAGTTGCATATGTACTAGGTCTACCTATTCCATATTTTTCCATTTCTTTAATTAAAGATGCTTCAGTAAATCTAGGTTTTGGTTCAGTAAAGTGTTGTATTGCTTTTACTCCAGAACAAACTATTACTTTAGATTTATAATTAGCAAAATCAGGTAATATTACATCTTTAATCTCTTTATAATCTTTATATACTTTTAAATAACCATCAAATAAATATACTTGACCAGTTGCTTTAAATAAATATCCATTATTTTCTAAATCAACTGTTGTTGCATTAATAACTGCATCTGCCATTAAACTAGCTAGTGTTCTTGCATATATCAAACTATATAATTTAAATTGATCAGGAGTTAAATATTTTTTTACTGACTCAGGAGTTCTATAAATGCTAGTTGGTCTAATAGCTTCGTGAGCATCTTGAACATTATCTTTCTTCTTAACTACTTTAGTATACCCAACATATTCTTTTCCATAATTATCAGCAATATATTTCTTAGTATCACTAACAAATACATCAGAAAGTCTTATAGAGTCTGTTCTCATATATGAAATTAAACCAACTCTATCACTACCCATATCAACACCTTCATAAAGTGTTTGTGCTACACTCATAGTCTTCTTAGCAGGAAATCCTAATCTATTAGATGCCATTTGTGTCATAGTACTTGTAGTAAAAGGAAGTTCACTAGGTTGTTTCTTCTCTTTTGTTTCTACATTATCAATATTATAAGCATTAGACAATTTACTAATTATTTCATCTGCTTCAACTTTTGATTTAATTTCAATATCTTTTCCTTGATATTTTTTTAGTTCTGCTTTAAATTCTTTAAAATCTGCTTCAATTGTATAATATTCTTCAGGAATAAATGCTTCTATTTCACGTTCTCTATCAACTATTAATTTTAAAGCAACGCTTTGTACTCTACCAGCATGTTTACCTTTAGTCTTATACATAACAAACTTAGATAATAAAAAACCAATAATTCTATCTAAAATACGTCTAGTTTCTTGTGATCTAACTAAATCATCATCTATCTTTCTTAAATGAGTAAATGCTTCTTTAATAGCACTTTCAGTTATTTCATTAAAAACTACTCTATCATAATCACTGTCTTTAAGACCCAACACTTCTTTTAAGTGCCAACTAATAGCTTCTCCCTCTCGGTCAGGGTCTGTTGCTAGTATTACATGATTAGCACTCTTACACTCTTTTTTTAAATCATTAACTAATTTTGTTTTACTTTGTTTGCCCTTACCACTAATAATTTCATAGTTTGGCTTAAAATTATTTTCAAGATCCACTCCCAAACCATATTTACCAGTAGTTGTTAAATCTCTAATATGTCCCATTGAAGATAATACTTTATATCCACTACCTAAATATTTCTCAATAGTATGACTTTTACTAGGGCTTTCTACTATAACTAAATTTTTCATATTATTCTCTTTCTTCATAAAATTAATATTATATTTATTAAAAATCTTTGTCAAGGTTATTTTTTTTAGTTTTACAATTATAATATATAAATATATTATAAAAAAATTAGTACCAAAAAGGTACCAATTTTACATCCATACACCATAGTATATAGCAAGCATTCCAAGGGCAAATCCAATAATTAAAAATCCTTTTACTATATCAGTTTCTTTAAAACCTAATTTTTCAAAGTGATGATGAATTGGTGCCATCAAGAATACTTTCTTATGAAATTTTTTAATAGCAGTTAATTGAATAATTGAAGATAAAGCTTCCATTACAAATACTCCACCAACAACAGCAAGCGATAATTCGTGTTTAGTTAAAATTGCTACTGCTGCTAAAGTTGCTCCTAATGCTAAAGATCCAGTATCACCCATAAATACTTTAGCAGGATGAGTATTATATACTAAGAATCCTAAAATACTACCAGAAAGTACAAAACAGAAAATAGCTATTTCTTCATTTCCACTAATCCAAGTAGTACCCCAAGAAATAATTCCAAAACTTAAAAATGCTATTAATGATAAACCACCAGCTAAACCATCAAGCCCATCAGTTAAATTAACGGCATTAGAACTACCAACTAATAAGAATAAGATAAATAAACCATATATCCATCCTAAATTAATATTTATTCCTAAAGAAGTAATAGTTAAATTAGCATCTCCTCCACCTCTCATATATATATAGAAGAACATAAGTGCTATTAAAACTTGAGCAAATAATTTAGTTGGTATTGATAAACCATCATTATTTCTAGCTCTAACTTTCAAATAATCATCTACAAATCCAAGTATTGCATATGATACAAATACAAATACTATTATTAATAAGTTATAACTAATATTAATACTTCCCCTAAAATATAAAACTAACATAGTAATAATAGTAGGAATAATAAATATTAATCCACCAATAGTAGGTGTCCCATTTTTAGATGCATGTGCAAATGCAGTAAAACTACTAATACTTTGCTTGCAATTTAATCTTTTTAATACAGGAATTAAAAACCATCCAATTATAACTGCAGCAAAAAATGCAAGCATTAAACCTAATATACTTTTAGCAAGTATTAACATAAGTATCCACCTCTTCAATATAATTATACTTTAAATAATAATTTTTTTAATAAAAAACAATTTAATTTATGTAAAGAACATGTATTAAATAGATAATATAAAACTTTCTAATACTTCTTTCTTATCATAGCCTTGTATCTTAATTTTTTCATCTAATACACTTATTCTATATAACATATCTGCTATTTCTTCTTCTTTATATTTATCTACAAAAGGAAGTAATTTTTGAATAACATATTCATTTACTCCTAATAATCTGGCAATCTCTTTATAATTCTTTTCTTTAAACCAATATTTAGTTTGAAATAATAATCTAAATTGCTTTGCCATACCATCTATTAATACAGTTTCATCAGTATTAGAAGATAATATTTCATATGATTCTAAAGCACCAACTATATTTTTACTAAGTATTTTTTCATTAAAAGCAAATATTTCCTTTTCATTACTCTTAAATATAACTTTTTCTATATCATCATTACTAACTATACTATGTTTTCCTTTATATAATATTAATTTATTAGATTCATTTATAGAGACATCTACATTATTATCACATAAAAACATAATTCTAGATATTTGATCATATGTAATATTAATATCTAAACTATTAAACATATCTTCTAAATATGAATGAAGTGATCTATAATCCATCTTTTCACATATAGTAACACTACACTTCTCTTTTAATAATTTAGTTAATTTTTTTCTTTCATCTAATGAATCATCTATACATTTAAGTATAATTACATTTTCAGACATATTATCAATATATTTCATAAAACTTGATTCTTCATTAGAATCTAATTTTTTAAATGAAAAAGAAGATACAATAACTAATTTCTTTTCGTTAAATAAATCTACATAATTAACTTCATTTAATATATCCATAAAATCTATATCAGCAAAGTCATATTTAATAATATTATTTATTTTTAAACTAGAAATTAATTTTTCTATCTTACTATTTAAAATATTAATATCTTTTCCTAAAAATACATATATCATATTTATCCTTTTA
>OCVV011354627.1_pt1 | contig 16696 bp, 12 predicted proteins | sample 1539721 | NCBI WGS metagenome assembly OCVV01 (sample SAMN02144230, study PRJEB22623) | gut metagenome | biome: sheep rumen | host: Ovis aries | place: New Zealand | reverse complement strand
GGATTCACCGTGATTGTCGCGGTTTTGTCGGTTTTCTCGTGCAGGTGCAGGGTTATGTCCGGAATCACGTCGTCAATGTCGTTTGTGGGTCTTGTGATTGTGATTCCCTCGTATTTGATGATTGCATCCGAAGCCGTTGCGATGGGGTGATTCGGTTTGAAGCCGACTCCTTTTTCCGCATCGTATGTTTCGGGAACACTCATTGCGAGGGTCTTTCCGGTGTTGTTGTTGCGGATGACGATGCTCACTGCGTCGGGGTGGTCGTTCAGGGCAATCACGATTCTTGTGTGTCCTGCGTCTCCCTTTATGATGCTTGAGTCGGGAAGCTGCTCTTCGCTTCCGTCGCTGTTTTTCAGGAAGACAAATCTTTCATCCTCTACAGGAACAAGCGGTTCGGTGAGTTCTATGGTAAGAGTTGTTTCGTTCTGCGCGTTTATGACCGTGACGCCTTTGTAGTCAATCTGTCCCGGACTTTCCATCTGAACCGTCATGCCGGAATTGATTTCATCGGTAATGTCGTCCGTGTCCGAAGCGTCTATCGTGAATTCAATCTTTCCGTCGGGCATTTTCCTTGCTTCTTCAGGAATGGGGATTTCTATGCCTCCCCGCGGAGGAATCGTGATTGTGCTGCCGTCGGATGTGACTCCGCTTTTCGTGATTGCGGGCATACCGTTCTGTGCATCCCCTGAGTCAACGGGGGCAGGGGTTTTGTATGACGAGACGTCGGAACTGAGTCTGGCGGCACCTTCTCCGGTGGTTTCAGTGACCATATCTATCTGTTTTGCGAAATCAAGGGCGGCATCCTGGAAAATCAGTCTGTTTTCTTCGCCGGGCTTGAGGCTTTCTACAAGGAGTGCCCTCTGCTTTGAAGTGACTCCGATTATGTTCGCTTTGATTATGTTGGTTCCGCGTTTGTTCAGGGCCGTTACGAAATCAGAGAGTTTTCCGCCTTTCCAGTTGAAGGAAACGGTTTTGTCTCCAGTTTTGAATGTGTAGAGGCCTGCTTCCACACGCATGTTTTTGTCCACATTGCCGCTTAAAAATCTGTCTGCAGTTGCGGGCTGGACGACATCTATTTTAAAAGAACCATAGTCCGCGTCACGGCTTGCATCCGCCGTAACAGCAGCTTCGTCTGAGGAAGTCGTAAGTTTGTTGCTGAATGGATTCTCGAAGGAGTACAAAGATCTGACGCTCTCACGCAGTGAAGACATCCGCTGATTAACATCACGCCATGCATCCTGCTGGGACTGATATTTCTCAAGCTGCTCCTGCTCCCTTTTCAAGGGAATGCGCTCGGTCTCCATAAGAGCTTCTACGAGGTCATTTGTTTTATATTTGTCGGTTACACCGGGTATGCTGATTCCGCCTGCCATTATCCCTTCCCTTCAATAAAATGCTTGTCCACGCTGCTCCCACGTCAGCGCAGCCAACTAAATCATTTCGTCGAAGAGCAGTCCTATGGCATGCTTCATTTGGATTTGAATTCTCTGCAAATCCTCAGATGGTATCTGCCGTATAACTTTATTCGTAGACGGATCCACCACTTCAACAATGATTTTGCCCAGCTCGTTGTTTACATTGAACTGAAGCGTATGTCCCATAACCATATCAGAGAGTTTTTGAAGCTCCTGTACGGTTTCCTTCGTTTTGGCCAGATTATCGGCAAGGTATTGGGAAACTTCTGCCGCACTGGTGGGCAGTGTCATTGGAACTGCCTGAGCATTTTTCTTTGCCACGTTACCAGAGGGATAGAAAGTACGGCCATCCATTGCCATATTCGGCCCAATCATACTTATCGCATTCATGGACTTTTTCCTCCTGAAAAAAAGAAGAGAAGGGAAGGTGGCGCAACCTTCCTCTCCCTTACGCACTTATTGCCCAAAAGATGACATCCAGATATCTCTTAAACAACAAATACGGTTTTGATTCTACTGAAGCAGAGCCAGAACGTTCTGTGACTGAGTGTTGGCCTGGGCCAGCATAGCGGTGCTTGCCTGTGTGAGAATGGAATCCCTTGTGTATTCCACCATCTGTGAAGCCATATCTGTGTCACGGATCACGGATTCAGAACTCTGAGTATTCTCGGCAGCAACGGCGATACCCCTTGATGCAATCTCGAGGCGGTTCTGATAGGCTCCCAAATCTGCTCTCTGTTTGTTGACCAGCTTGAGTGCGTTATCGATTGTACCGATAGCCAAGTTTGCAGCTTCCGGAGTAGAAATGCTGATCTGCTCGTCCAATCCCTGTGCTCCCTTGAGACCCAGTGCTGTAGCTGTCATTGTACCAACGAAAGCTTCTATGCGCTGATCCATGTTCGCACCGATGTGGAACTGCATGATCTGTCCGGAGATGGAGTTTTCTGCGAAACGGCCTGTGAGCATGTTCATTCCATTGAACTGGGCGTGACTTGCAATGCGGTCCACCTCTGACACAAGCTGTGAAACTTCCACCTGAATCTGCATGCGGTCCTCGTCTGTGTAGATACCGTTGGCAGACTGTACTGACAATTCGCGGATGCGCTGCAGAATGTCTGTTGTCTCCTGCAGATAGCCTTCAGTCGTCTGAATGAAAGAAATTCCATTGTTGGCGTTTCTGTTGGCCTGGTTCAGTCCGCGGATCTGTGAGCGCATCTTTTCAGATACGGCCAGTCCGGAAGCATCATCTCCAGCTCTGTTGATTTTTTCTCCAGAACTCAATTTCTCAATGTTGCCCAAAAGGGAATTGTTGTTGATTCCCAACTGGCGGTTTGCAAACATTGAGCTCATGTTGTGATTAATAACCATAAATAGTCCTCCATGATTTCGTTCACAAGGCTTCTTGCCTTATGCCTGCCTCGTTTGTGCGAGCAGCCGTCAGTTAAGCGCCCCTGACGACCGTTTTAGAACTCAACAGCAGGAACTGTCATTTTGATTCACAAAGTGACAATCCATACTGTCACAAACGCTGGAGAACATTTTCAAAGATCAAACCCCATCTAAAATTGGGAAAAATGTGACCATTTGAACGGATTTTTGCTGTGGAATTTACGTCCTGACTAAAGGACTTCTTCGGCAGCGCAAGTCCGCACAGTCAACAGGGGAGGGGGCTGTACTTCAATACATTCCCTCACACCTGCTGTCAATTATACCACACTATTGCAGCAATGACAAGACTGTTTGTGACTGAGCGTTAGCCTGTGCGAGCATAGCAGTTCCAGACTGAACGAGAATCTGATTCTTTGTGAACTCGACCATCTGTGAAGCCATGTTGGTGTCGCGGATGCGTGATTCAGAAGCCTGCAGGTTCTCGGCTGCGATGTCAACACCCTTGATGGTGTATTCAAGGCGGTTCTGGTAGGCACCGAGGTCGGCGCGCTGCTTGTTAATCTTCTTGATTGCCTCGTCGAGAGTTCCGATTGCACGGTTGGCTTCGTCGGGAGTTGCCAGTGTGAGGATTTCCTCTGTTCCAAGCTGTCTTACTCCGAGTGCAGATGCTGTCATGGTACCGATGAAAACCTGGGTTCTCTGATCCATGTTTGCACCGATGTGGAGCCACATGGAAGCTGTAACAGAGTTCTCTCCTGTGGGGCGTGCAAAGCGGCCTGTGAGCATGTTCATACCGTTGAACTGGGCATGTGAGGCGATGCGGTCGATTTCAGCGATGAGTGAAGAAACCTCAACCTGAATCTGCATGCGGTCCTCGTCTGTGTAAATACCGTTGCTTGACTGTACGGCCAGCTCGCGGATGCGCTGAATGACATCCTCAGTCTCCTGGAGATAGCCCTCTGTTGTCTGGATGAAGCTGATTCCGTCTCCTGCATTCTTTGAAGCGCGGTTCAGACCACGAATCTGTGAGCGCATCTTCTCTGAAACTGCGAGACCTGAAGCATCGTCTCCTGCACGGTTGATTCTTTCGCCTGATGAAAGTTTCTCCATATCCTTCTGGATGGAGTTGTTGGTGATGCCGACAGAGCGGCTGGCGAACATAGCGGACATGTTGTGATTGATAACCATAGTGTTTTCCTCCGTGGAACTATGAATTGTGTTTGTCAGGCAAAATCCTTTCTGCCTGTTTGTAAAAGATCACATCTGCATTACAAGGCTACATCAGCAATCTTTTACGTGAAGGTCCGACTGTTATCTTCTACGAAGTTGAGCAGTCATAACTACTTCATTAACAAATATCGGAGAGTAGGGTCACAAACTTTAGCGTTTTTTTTTATTTTTTTTGAATTTTTTTTGATTTTTTTTTCGGAAGATTTTCAAAAGGAAAACTCCATGCGGCATATTTTTTATTGTGGAAAAAACAAGGCATCTTGAAGAACTGATGTTTTAGAGGCTTCCAAATACAAATTCCTGTCAGAAAAATACAGAATCTATAGGAAAACTACAGGAGATTGTAGGATTCTGAGACTTCGAATGGTGGAAATCAGTCTTTTTCGAGGGAAAAACAGCGGAATTTACGTTTTTTGCACTTGGCACGGAAATTGCTTATGTATCTGTGCGGATGAACGCAGGCTTTGTTCAGGCAGAGCAAAAAAAAATCAAACGGAGTATAGAAAAATGAAAGAGCTGGAAGATGTCTACAATCTGGTTAGGGAGGGAAAGATTTCGGTAGACGACGGTGCGAGGAAATTGATGGAAATTGTTTACAGAAACAAGGCGTGGTTCGGTCTTTATGCGCTTGATATGGACGAACTTCATGATTTTCTGCTGGAGCAGTTCGGGAAATTCAAAAGGCTGTTTGTGATTTTCGATGAAAAAATCGGGAGCTTTCCGTCTTTTGTTTACGGAGGAATTGCACACGGACTCAAGTCTTGGCGCAAAATGAAATCAAGGAAAAATTTCGATGAACTTGCGATTGACAGTCTTCAGTCGCTTGCATACGAGGAAAGCCTTTGCAATTACGGCACGCCGGAAGATGCCTATTTCTGCGAGTGTCAGTCTGAAATTCCTGATATGGGCGATTTGAATTCCGTTGCAGTTAAGAAGGATGTGGATTACGGAATGTGCCGCCGCGGAGAACGGACTTCAGTTACGGAAAACGCAGAGAGGAGGATTCTCAAACTGCGTAAAATTGCGGTGCTTGTGCTTACGCTGAAGTGCTGCAATTCTGTTGACGAGTCCATGATTGAAAAGGCGGCGGCCGTGAGCGGAAAACCGGTGGAGGATGTGAGGTCTTTGGTGGACGAGGCCCGGAAATGCACTGAAATCAAAGTGAAGAGATGGAATTCAATTCTTAGGACAAGGGACAAGGCATTTTTGTATAAACGCCGTTTCCATCTTGAGAGCGAGGCATTGGACAAATCAAGTCTTTTGTGTTCGGTTGTAAGTCAGAAGGCTTTGGTTCAGGACAGGGTGTGGGAGGAGAAAAACGGTCTCTTGAGTGAACCGAAGAAGCTGGAGCCGTCGAATATGGCGGTTGGAAGAATACTTGGAATCACGGACAGGAAGGTGAAATACATTATGGATTCCGCATCGAAGAATATGGACACGCTTTCACTAAGTCGCTATTATGGAAGGCATGAAACTTTATTTGGCAAGCGGAAATCTGAACAAAAAGCGGGAAATGAGTGAGATTTTTCCCGAGCTTGAGGTGGTGGTTCCTAAGGACGAGGGAATTGATTTCAATCCTGAGGAAACGGGATGCACTTTTTATGAAAACAGTCTCATAAAGGCAAAGGCTCTGTTCGACATTGTGGGATGTCCTGTCGTGGCGGATGACTCCGGCATTTGCGTTGATGCGCTGGGTGGTGCCCCCGGAATTTATTCCTCAAGATACGGCGGCCCTTCCTTCATGCACGGAAGACCTGACGGGGCAAAGACCAGCCAGGCGGATCAGAACAGAATGCTTATCGGGCAGCTGAACGAGGCTCTTTCATCAGGAACAGAGACCCCCTCGAACGGTCGCGACGGACTTTATCCCAACGGTCCCAGAAGCGCACGCTACATTTGTGCGATGGTTCTTTACATGGGGCCGGGACGCCTTTATGTCTGCCAGGAGACGATGGAGGGCACCATAGTAGAGAGACCTGAGGATCAGAGGGGAGAAAACGGCTTCGGATACGACCCGTTGTTTTATCTTCCGAAGTACGGCAAGACCAGCGCCGAAATCAGTCCCGATGAGAAAAATGCCATAAGCCACAGGGGAAAGGCAGCCCGTCTTCTGCAGAAGATTGCAAACGAAGTGCTTTCACTCTCCTGATTTACCCTGAATAATGTCGGAAACGGCCTTGAGTCCCTTTAGCGTGAGTTCCTTGTCAACAACCTGGAATGCGTCCGTGAGGGGCTTTAGGACCGAGTTCAGTCCTCCGGTTGCCACGACATGCACCGATTCAGGACTGTCGCCGGAGATTTTTTTCAAATCAGCCTTCACCTGCGAAATCAGGTATTCCACAAGTCCTTTGTAGCCAAGGACAACCCCTGCCTGTATAGCTTCCTTTGTGGTGCTTCCCAGTGATGACGGAGGGGCCTCAAGCGGTACGACGGGAAGCTGTGCGGTGTTGGATGCAAGGGAGTGTATTGCGGTGCGGAGTCCGGGTGAAATCGTGATGCCCTGGATTATGCCTTTTGAATCAGTCACGGTGAGCGTGAGGGCTGTTCCGAAATCAACGACGATGTTTGCTTCCCCGAACATTTTCCATGCTCCGACTGCGTTGCAGAGAAGGTCTGTTCCAAGCTCGTGGGTGCTTCCTCCGGGAAGTCTTACGGGGAGTGTGCCGTCAAGAGAAAGCGTGGAGCGGAGTACGTAAGGCTTTTTTCTTGTGATGCGGTTGCATACGGTTATGAACGGGCCTATCAAATCCGGGACCACCGAGCTTATTATGCTTTTGTCAATGTCTTCTCCGCTGATTCCCGCGTCCCTCATCAGTGTGAGGACTACGGATGTGTATTCGTCGCCGGTTCTTCGGGCGTCCGAGGCAATGCGCCACTGGCAGAGGATTTTGTCCCCGTCGAAAACTGCGGCCACCACGTTTGTGTTTCCAATGTCAAGAGCGAAAAGCATATAGATTCTCCGTATGATTTTGATTTTCGTGCAAGGGAATTTCTAAATAACAGGGTTACTTGAAATAATCCGATGATAGCTATATTATAGCAATATGGAAACTCTGATTCAACCGAAAGTTTTAAAAGGATTCCGGGATTTCCTTCCCGTGGATGAGATTGTCCGCTCCGATCTTATCGAGAAGCTGACCCGCACTTACCGCTCATACGGATTCGTTCCTATTGACACTCCTGTTCTTGAGTACACCGAGATTCTGCTCAGAAAAAGCAACGGTGAGACTGAAAAGCAGGTGTTCCGCTTCGAGGACAACGGACACCGCGATGTTGCAATGCGCTTTGACCTTACAGTGCCGTTCGCCCGTTTTACGGCAGAGCACCGCGAGGAACTTTATTTCCCTTTCAAACGCTACCATATTGCAAAGGTGTGGAGAGGCGAGAAGCCGCAGGCAGGACGCTACAGGGAATTCGTCCAGTGCGATTTCGATACGGTGGGTTCTGATTCCGCCAATGCCGATTTCGAGATTCTTTCCCTTATGAAAAGCGCTCTGTCTGAAATCGGTGTGGACAAAGTGCACATCCACGTGAACCACAGGGGCATTTTCAACCGCTTCCTTGCAAAAGTCAATGCCGCAGAAAAATCAGAGGACGTTCTCCGCATTGTTGACAAGCTCGCCAAAGTGGGTGCCGATGAAGTGAATCGTGAGCTTACCGAAGTGACCGGTTCTGCCGATTCCGCATCTCAAATCCTTGAGTACATACAGGGGGCCTCTTCCTTCGAGGAGACACTTTCACACATAGAGACGATGGCCGGAGGCCCCGCAGAAGATACGCAGCGCATGAGGGACATCTTTGCCATGATGAAGGCTGCCGGAATCGAGTCTTCCTACATTCTTGATCCGAGCATCACACGCGGACTTGACTATTACACGGGCGTTGTCTACGAGACCTTCCTTGACGACCTTCCCTCCATCGGTTCCGTGTGTTCCGGCGGAAGATACGACAATCTTGCGGGGCTTTACATGAAGGACAAGGTTCCCGGAGTTGGTGCCAGCATCGGGCTCGACAGGTTGATTGCAGGTCTCACGGAACTTGGACTTACAGCTGAAAAGGGAAGCTATCTTGACGCGGAGATTTACAACACTGATTCGAATCTTTCAATCCACTATCAGGGTGTTGCAAGCCGCCTGCGCGGAATGGGTGTTTCCGTTGAGGTTTTCCCCGACACTCTTAAGATGGCAAGACAGTACGCCGTGACGGAAAAGAAGGGCATGCAGTGGGGCATAATCATCAATGCCGAAGACACGGGAAAGAATCTGCTCACTCTGAAAAACCTCAAGACCCGTGAACAGTATGCGGGACTCACAGTGGAGCAGGCAGCGGAAAAAATTCTTGCACGCTGATTCTTGACGTAAAAAACACCGCAATGAAAAAGGCCTCTTCGCGGGAAAAAATCCTGCAAAGGGGCCTTCGTTTTTCCAATGAAAAAATCTAGAACAGCTCAAGCTGTGAGGCAGTCTGAACAGGTTTTTCCATCACGCTGGGATCAAAATCCTTCTGTTTTGGAATGGAGTCCTTCAGTATGCGCTGAAAAATCTCCATGAGAACGCGGGCATCGTCATCGGCGCGGTGGGCTGAAAGCACTTCCACGTTGAATCTTTTTGCGAGCGTCTGGAGCTTGTACTGACCTTTTTCTGCTTCCTGCTTGAACTCAGGGTAAACCCATCTGGCAAGGGGCAGCGAGTCTATGGTGGTGTTCGGCACGGAAGGAAGCCCCATGCGCATCATCTCCATATTCAGGAAGCCCAGGTCGAACTGTGCATTGTGTGCCACAAGAATAGTTTCCTTGTCTCCCAGAAATGAGAGGAATTCGGGCATGACTTTCGACGCGACAGGGCAGTTTTCCACCATCTCGTTCGTGATATGGGTCAGCTCCACCAAAAAAGGCGGTATCTTTACGGGCGGCCTTATCAGCTGGTCGTAGCGGGCGATTTCCCCGTTGCAGTTGAATTTAACCGCACCGATTTCCGTAAGATAGTCATTCTGGCACTCAAGTCCCGTGGTTTCCGTGTCAAAGGCTACGAAAGTGGCTCCGCTGTAGAAGAGTTTTGCCAGATGCTCGTAGTCCTTGAACATATACACTTTGGGCTTGACTGCGGTGGAGTTATTTTGCAGCATCAAGAATCGCCTTAATCTCCGTGGAAATATTGTCGCAGAGTGATGCGGCATCCTTCTTGGCGGCTTCCAGAGCTTCGTCGGTAGCGGCTGAAACAGGCACAGAACTGTTGATGTAGAACTTGATTTTGGGCTCTGTTCCGGACGGACGCGCGCTCACGATAGTGCCTCCCTCAAGGAAGAACTGAAGTACGTTGCTCTTCGGAAATGAAAGCGGAGTCTTCTTTGCCGGGTCTGCAGGATCGAATGACACGCTCTGCTGAATGTCGCGGATGCGGAGAACCTTCTTTCCGCCCAGAGTCTTGAGACCTTCTTCACGAAGCTTCGTCATGATTCCGCCCATAATCTTCGGACCTGAGATTCCCTCGAAGTACTTGCTGATGGATCTGTCCTCGAAGTAACCGTATTTCTTGTACATGTCGTTCAGATGCTCGAGGAGACTCTTTCCCTTGCTTGCCCAGTAGAGCGTCATTTCCGCACACATGGCGGCGGCTGAAACACCGTCCTTGTCGCGCACTTCGGTTTCCACAAGGTATCCGTAGCTTTCCTCAAGTCCGAACACGTAATTCTTCCTGCCGCTCTTTTCGTACTCGCCTTCAAGATATGCAATCCACTTGAATCCCGTGAGCACTTCCTCAAGGTCGACATTGTAGTTCTTTGCGATTGCATCCACGAACGGGCTTGTTACTATTGAACGGATGAGAACCGGATTTGCGGGCATCTTGTTGAATTCCTTCTTTGAGAGGAGCACGTAGTCGGCAAGCAGTGCACCCATCTGGTTTCCCGTCACGAGCACGTAGTTTCCGTTCTTGTCGGGGAATGCCGTTCCGAAGCGGTCTGCATCGGGGTCTGTCGCCATAACGACGTCGGCCTTTTCCTTCTTTGCGAGATCAACGGCCATCTTGAGCGCGGGAGCTTCCTCAGGGTTCGGTTTTTCCACTGTGGGAAAGTCTCCGTTTCCTTCGCGCTGTTCGGGCACTGTGATGACGTTCAGTCCCAGGTCTCCCAGAACCTTTTCAACGTGCATGGCTCCCGTTCCATGGAGAGGCGTGTAGACTACCTTTACGGATGAAGCCTTTTCCTTGATGAGGTCGGGGCGGTAAAGGTTGCTCTTTATCATATTCTGGAACTTTTCGTCAACTTCCTTGTCAATCAGAACGATTTTTCCTGATTTGATTCCCTCTTCGCGGCTTATGGTCTTTACTTCCTTGACTGCGTTCACTTCGTCGATGATTCCCTTGTCGTGGGGCTCAACAACCTGTGCTCCGTCTGACCAGTATGCCTTGTATCCGTTGTACTTCGGCGGATTGTGGCTTGCCGTGACGACAACGCCTGTCTGGCTTCCGAAAAGACGGATTGCAAAGCTGAGCTCCGGAGTGGGGCGGAGGCTTGTGAAAAGATACGCCTTGATTCCGTTTGCGGCAAATACGCGCGCCGTGATGTCGGAGAACTTGTCGTGGTTTCTGCGGCTGTCGTAAGCTATGCATGCGCTCAGGGTTCCTTCAGCGGCCTCTTTGGGGAATGCCTTGATGATGTAGTTTGCAAGTCCCTGGGTGGCTTTTGAAATATTCAGTGTGTTCATGCGGTTGGTTCCGCCTCCCATCACACCGCGAAGACCTCCTGTACCGAATTCCAGGCTCTGGTAAAAGCGGTCCTCGAGCTCGGCCATATCTTTTTTGGCCACCAAGTCTTCAACTTCCTTGCGGAATGCCTCATCCTTCTCCTCGGCGATATACTGCCGGGCGCGTGAAAGAATCTCGTTTTCTTCCATAACTGTCCTCTTTTTTTTAGTCTATGAATTCCAAAAATCAGACGATTTTTTGGAAAAGCCCAGTCTGCCCCACGGACAGGATTTGAACTGAATTTTTCAGGTTGATTGTATCACAAAAAAAAATGTTGTGCTAGAGTCTTTGACGAATCTCGGCCTGTTTTCGAAATCCGCTTCATGGCAAAATTCCAATGAAATGATTCTCAATGCCTTCCCCGGCTTCCCCGTTCTGGACCTGCGCTTCTGAAAAAAAAAAGACCCGGCGCCAAAAGGTGACTTCAAATCCTCCGTGCGCAGAGTCTTTCCTCCGATTACGACATCTTCATCTGAATCATCTGCGGTAGTCTGCCGCCGAAAAAAAGCTTCAGTTTGAGTCCGCCTTTTTGATCATGGTAGTCTCCCACCTGAGCAGGCTTCTTTCTGCTGCGAACTCATTGCCCCGCACGTCGCACATGATTCTGAACACAGGTTCCGTACCGCTGGGCCTCATCCAGATGAAAGCGTAGGGAAGTCCCCGTCCGTCGTAGAACTGAATCTTAAGACCTCCGTTTCCGTTGTTCCAGCTTTCGTCAATGGAAACCTCACGCTCCACGGTGCCGTTTGTCAGGAACACCCTGTAGCTTTCGATGCCGTAAATGGCCTCCATCTCCTCGCGGTGGTGCTCCCAGTCCGTAACGAAAACCTTTCTGAAATTCTCCTTGAGAATGCCCTTGTCCTCAGTCTGCACATTGAGAACGGCAAGTTCATCGCTGACTCCTGTCGTAGTGTACTCAGGCAGTGTCGCAATCACATCGCTCAAAGTGAAATCATCCCTGTATTTGAACTCCTGGTCGGATTTCTCGCACCACAGATGGAAAAGCCCCTTGTTCAGGCTTCCGTCAAGATTCAGGCTGTCGCGGATCACCAGCAGTTTGATCAGGGCAAAAATGGTCGCCACAGGATCACGCACGGCAGAAGGATAAGTGATGTTTCCACCGTTGCTTCCTTCACCCAGAATGCGCACTGTATATCCGCTGTCCCTCTTTTCGCGGGCAAGGTTCACCACATTGGCCTCTCCGACCTCCGCACGGAACAAATCCCTCTTGAAAGCCCTGCAGATTTCGTCCACACGCATCGAAGTGGGCCCGTTCACAACCACCGCATTCCTTCCGTAATGACTCACAGCCTTCCACAAAAGACTCTTGTGCGGCATATTCTTCTGCTTCCAGATGTCGAAAGCCGACTCCGCCAGAACACACAGGGCAAAAACCTCCTGTGCGGGAATGGCCCTGGCCTTTTTTTCCTTTTCATCCCAGTAAACGATGTTTCCGCGGTCTCCGTCACAGTCAGGCATGAACCCAAGCGTGGCCTCTGTCTCACCGTCTTTCTGCAGATCCTCCATCACATCGGCGCACCAGGTAAGATTCTCCGGCTCGGGAATTATGGCATGCGGTATGGTTCCGGCCTCGTTGTTGAAGGGAAGGAAAGTGATTCCGCAGCCGGAAAGGAAAGTCTCGTCAATCGTCTGGCATCTGGCGGATCCGTTCATATCGGCCACAATGCCCAGAGGCTGCTCCATAATTGAAGATTTTATGATGCTGAAAAGCTCGTCCTGCTCATGGGTGTCGGTTGTCCCAGAAATGACCACGCGTATGAAATCCTCGTAAGTCCAGAGCGAATCCTTCTTGTACTGCGAGGCAAGGGCATAGGCAAGTCTGAGCTCTCCCACATCCACATCGGAAAGAATCTTTTCTGCATGGAGCTGGGCATCAGGAGCGGAACACTTCTCGAGAAAAACTTTCACCAGCTTTGCATTTTCCTCTCCATTCAGGACACCGCCGTCGTTGAGGCCGAATTTTATTCCGTTGTGTCCGATCGGATTGTGGCTGGCGGAAATGTACAGGAATCCGTCCAAAGTCTTTCCGTAAGCCATTATCTCGGGAGCAGAGGCAATTCCTATGTAATGAATCCCGATTCCCTGTGAGATAAGTCCCCTCAAAACCGCATCGGCAATCTCCTTTCCGGTAGGTCTTGAGTCCATGCCCACAGCGATGACAGGCTTTTTTGCGTAAATTCTTTTTATGTATTCGGCAAACGTCTCTGCAATGAGCGCACTGAGTTCTCTGTTTGTCTGTCCAATGGCAGGGGAATAATCCTCGCCCTCTCCGGATTCGGCAAACACTTTTCGCCACCCGGAAGCTGAAAGAATCATATTGTGTTCCATAACCACCAGTATAATGCCTATTGTGAATTTAAGCAAGTTGAAAAAATCCCTTGAAAAAAAATCTTCACCAATGATGATGCCGCTACGGGCGAACCCTTCGGGCCGGGCTGCTGCGGGTTCCGCTGTCCGCTCCATTCAGCAGGGCTGAACACCTCCGGTGCCCTCCGCATCCCTTTCGCGGAATTGATTGTGGGAAGGGGATGTCCGGCAAGTTTGCCACCCGGTGTCATTCAGAACCTGCTGCCGCCGTCATTCTGGGCCTGACCCGGAATCTCCCCTGTACGAGAGATGCTGAAATAAATTCAGTATGACAATACTTTTGGGACAGCCCCTAACTTTGTATTGATTAAATGCGGAAAATAGTGTATTACAGAACCATTTCATAACGGGCATCTCTGAAAACCCGCTTTGCGGCTGCTGTATTACCGTCGGTAAATCTTGGAATGTCGAAGCATTTTACTGAAACAGGTGTTTTGGAGACTCCCGGACATTTAATGGAAAGGTGTGTATATGTTCAAACCGGAAATCATTTCATCGCTGAAAGACTACAGCGCAAAGAAATTCGTCTCCGACCTTATTGCAGGAATCATCGTCGGCATTGTGGCGCTTCCTTTGGCAATAGCGTTCGGAATCGCAAGCGGAGTAGGGCCTTCCGAGGGTATTTTCACTGCCATCATCGCGGGATTCATCATCTCGGCCTTCGGCGGCTCCAAAGTCCAGATCGGCGGACCCACCGGCGCATTCGTCGTCATAGTCTACGGTGTCATCAGTAAATACGGAATGTCCGGTCTTGCCACTGCTACAATCATGGCGGGCATCATACTGATTCTTCTTGGCGTTCTCAAACTCGGGGGACTCGTAAAGTTCATTCCATATACAATCATCACGGGATTCACCGCCGGAATCGCCGTCACAATCTTCACCACGCAGATAGGCGACTTCTTCGGTCTTACAACAGGCCCCATGCCGGGTGATTTCGCGGGAAAGGTCTCTGTTTACGCAAAAAGCTTCGGAACAATAAACTGGTGGGCTTTCGCAGTTGCCGCTGTCTCTCTTGCCGTGATTTTCCTTTGGGCAAAAGTTCCCGTGGTTGGAAAGAAAATTCCAGGATCCCTCGTGGTCATAGTCCTTGCAACCGTGGCATGCACAATCTTCAAAATGCCTGTCGACACAATCGGCGACCGCTATGTAATCCCCACGGGCCTTCCTGCGCCGAAACTCCCCGACCTCTCGCTTTCCACCGTAAGGGAGCTTTTCCCCACGGCCGCATCAATCGCAATCCTTGCCGCCATAGAATCACTTCTTTCCGCTGTTGTTTCCGACGGAATGATCGGCGCAAAACACGACTCCGACACCGAACTCATCGCACAGGGAATTGCAAACGTAGTAACACCGCTCTTCGGAGGAATTCCGGCAACCGGGGCTATCGCCAGAACCGCAACCAACGTGAAGAACGGCGGAAGAAGTCCGGTTGCAGGCATAGTCCACGCAGTCACCCTTCTTCTGATTCTCCTTTTCCTCGGCTCCCTCGTGAAGTACATTCCCATGCCGGCTCTTGCGGCTGTCCTTGTCTCGGTGGCCTGGAACATGGCCGGTTTCAAGGAGATAAAGGGGCTTTTGAAAGGTCAGAAATCAGATATCCTCGTGCTTCTTGTCACTTTCGTTCTCACCGTTTTCGTCGATCTTACTGTGGCAATCGGGGTGGGCCTTATTCTTGCGGCTTTCTTCTTCATCCAGAAAATGGCTCTTCTTTCCGACGTTCATTCATACAATGAGGACGGAACCCCGGTTTCCCATGCCGACACTCCCGAAGAGCATCTCGATGTGCCCAAGGGTGTCCTCATCTACGAAGTGGAGGGGCCGCTTTTCTTTGCCACTGTCAGAAAATTCGAAGTTGCGGTGGGGCGTTCCGGGGCCGAGTTCAAGGTCATGGTAATCCGCATGAGAAACACCACTTATCTTGATGCCGGCGGAATAAAAGCCCTGCGTCAGCTTCAGAATGCCTGTGCCTCACAGAAAATTACGATTGTGCTTAGCGGTGTGCACGACCAGCCTCTGCGCCTTCTTGAAAAATCGGGAATGGTAGAATCACTTGGAAGCGAAAATGTGTGCCGCGACATAAATGCCGCACTTGAACGGGCCGGGAAAATCCTTGCGGAAACATCCAAAAAATGAGGCTCCTCCTGAAATAGGTTTCAGGAAAAATCCTGATTCTGCGTTTCAGAGCCGGTGATCAGCGAAAGCGCCTTTTCCATATGAGGGGGAAGGGCTGCCGTGAATGTCTCGTTTTTTCCGTTCAAGGGAATCGTGAGCGATGTTGCGGCAAGACAGAGTTTTTTCACTCCCAGTTTCTTGAGCAGTTTGTTCTGCCTGAAATCACCGTGCTGGTCATCGGCTGCAAGAGGAGAGCCTGCCTGTGCCATCTGGATTCGTATCTGGTGCATCCTTCCCGTTCCAAGTCTTATGCGCACAAAAGAAAGAGTCACTTTTTTTTCGCTTTCAGGCACTGAAATCTCTTTGGAGGCCTCCACTTTGAAATGAAGAGTGGCTTCCTGTTCCCTGCCGTGTGCCGTCACCGTGGATTTTATGGTCCCGGATGGTTTTGCTTTTCCATTTACAACAGGATACCCAAGACAGATGGCGCTGTATTCCTTGCTCACTTCCTTTGCTCCTATGAGCTTTGTCCACTTCGAGGCGGCCTGAGGGGTCTTTGCGACCATCAGAATACCGGAAGTCTCTTTGTCCAGTCTGTGCACCAGATGGATTTTGAAGCCCAGCTGCTTTGAAAGTTCTTCGTCGAGAGGATGAAAAATTCCCTGTCCTCCCTGTACCGGAACGCCGTTTGGTTTGTTTACTAAGAGAATCTCGCTGTTTTCAAACAATATGGAAAATGGTGACATCAACCGATATACTAGTGAAGGTGGCAAAAAATGGCAAGACACTTTAAGAGATTTATTTTCCAGACCGCATTTTTTTTCGCACTGGCAGCGGTTTTTCCCCAGCGGACAAGCATACTGAACGGCAACAATGATTTTTCCATAGATTTTCCGCTGGGATTCAATCTTGTGGACTCAAATTCCGAGGGCACTTCCTTTCAGCTGCAGAGCCTTGTCCCGAGCACCGTGGTCACTGCGGTGGTCAGAGTGTATCAGGACGGCAGATACGACAGTTCGAAATCGGCACTGGAAGGCACTATGAAAGCCCTGGGTGCTGAATACGAAATCGAGGAATTCGAATGGAGAAATCAGACTTCCGCCATATCCTCGCTTGCAATGGTCATCGGACGTGAGCAGGAATCAGGTTACGCATTGTCGGCAGTCCTTCCTGAAAAACAGGGAATCGTGGTCGTCGTCACATGGACACCGGCACGCTTTTACGACAGGGCGGAATCCTATATGCTGAGTCTCCTCGACAGCCTTAACATCGACGCCGGAAGCTACTACGAGGCAGGACCCGTGACGGCATACCAGTTCGCCAAATCCTCCGAATATATTCCCGTGAATCTTGAAATCGACGGCACGAAGATAAGCACAAGACTCCGCGCAAACGACAACGAGGCCGCTTCATACC
>OCVV011062447.1_pt1 | contig 16701 bp, 17 predicted proteins | sample 1539721 | NCBI WGS metagenome assembly OCVV01 (sample SAMN02144230, study PRJEB22623) | gut metagenome | biome: sheep rumen | host: Ovis aries | place: New Zealand | reverse complement strand
GCTTTTATTTTTTTAATTTGCTTTTTTAATCTTTCAATAGAATCTTGGTCTTGTTTATTTGTTGATATATATTTTTTTTCATTCATTTTTAATATTTGATTGTCATGTTTATATATTCTGTCTTCTAAATTCTTTTGTGTTGCTTCTAATTCATTTTTGGTATTGATTTCATATTCATTAAAATCTATTTCGGCAATCAGTATTTTTAAAATTCCACTTGGTTCTAGTGTGTCCCACATTGCTTCATAATAGGATAGTGGGCGATCAATAAAATCCCTTCTATCTCCTGTATGTTCCATAATACTTTTAAATAGAGGTAATTCGTCTTTCTTTATTTCTCTTGTTTTAATGCCGGCTTTCTCATTTTTTCGCAATATTTGTCTAGTCTTTGATTCCATCTCTTTTTGGATTTCTTCTTCGCTTTTCCCATTAATTTCAATCACGTGCATCCATCTAGGTTGTAGTGTATCTTGCATAATATTAAATCCAAAAAACTTGTATCCTAATTTTTTTAGATTTTCTATTACTACTTTGTTATTGTAGCCATTATCTACAATATTTCCATTATTATCTCTTTCTTGATATTCTACGTAAGGGTCAATTTTTATGAATATTCCTCTTTCTTTTTTTATAAATCGTTTTATTTCCTTTGTAAATGTTTCTAAGACTTCCTTATTAGTGTAATCAATTAGAAATCCCCTAGGAGAATAAAACATTTTTTTTCTTATAACTGGTATTTCCTTTGCTAAAAGAAGGGCAGCAGCGATGATTTTTTGGTTTTCTTTTAGCCCTACATAGTAGGCTTTCCATCCAGTATGTCTTTTTAAGTTGGCCCATTCTTCTGTTTGATGGAAAGTAATTTGGTCGTGATTATCTGCAAATCTTTTAAATTCTTCTTTATTCAGATTTACTAATTTCATGCTTTAACTCCTTTTTGCTTTTTTGCTTTATTATTTTACGATAAATTGGAACTAATTTTGTAAAAATAAAATACATAGGATAATTTATTATATAGTCCCATTCTCCAATAAATTCAATATAATTTCCACCAAACTTTTTCTTGAATTCATGTAATCCTAATCTAGGATTTTCTTTAGATAAATCGCCTATTGTACCAAACTGATCATAAATTTTTATGCCTTTTTGTTTGCAATATTTAATATGCTCAAAATAGGTGTTATAGTTAACGTAAGTTTCACTTAAAATGTTGTGGTTTCCTGCATATAGAACCCATGCTTTATCACCATATTCAATTATCATGTGGGCACTAAGGGTTAAATCTAAGCCATACTGTTTTTTATATTCTTTGTATTTTTCAATTTCATTTATCACATTTTCTTTTTGTTTTGTTAATTCAGATAGTTTGGTTTTAGCACTTTTGCTTAAATTGTCTATTGGTAAAATAGAAATTTGATTGTTAATATCTTTTAAGTTTTTTTCAAGGGCTTTTATGGTTTTGTTCATATGTACTTTTCCCAAGAACAAGGTGGCTTTACTGTTTTTATTTCCATTAAATATTTCATATAAAGTTTCGTAATAGTCTTCGTTATATGATACAAAGTCTTTTCTATTTTCAGTTAGTGTCATTAAATGGTAAAATTCATGAATATCGTTTTTTGTACCAATTATCACTTCAGTATCTAGTTTTATGCTTTTTGCTATTCTTTGTTTGGTCGTTTTTGAAAAATGGTTTTCTATTTCTTCTAGCGATTGATTTAAGTCAATGCGAAACGTATATCTTGGCTGCATTGTTTCAAAGTTTTTGGTGAAGCCCAAGTGTTTAAAGCCACATGATTTTAAAGTAGTAAATATTTCATCAAAATCATTATTGTCTTGCTTCTCATTTTTATAGTTTATCGATGTTTTTACAATATCTGGATCAATCTTTACAAAGATAGCTTTTTTCTTTTTGGCAAACTCTATTATTTTTTCTGTCATACTTTGTGTTAAATGCTTATTATTATAATCTATTACAAAGCCTCGAGGTGCATAAAAGTAGCAGAAATTTAGTGGAAGTTTTTTTTCAAGTAAGAGGGTTGCTCCTAAGATTTCTCCTTTTTCATTGGTTAGTCCTAGATAATAAGGGGTTAAATTTTTTTTGACTTTGGCAAATTCTCCCCAAGAAACTGATTGTAAAAAATGTGATTTTGTTTTATGATTTCTTACAAATGAGTCAAATTTTTCTTTGTCTATAGTATTTAGTTCTAACATTTTGTTGCCTCACTTTCCTTATCTATTAGTATATCATATGCTTTTGGAAAATGAGCAAATTTTTCTTTTAAATCATATAATAATTGTCATCTTTTTTTAAATAATTGCTATTTGTGTTGTTTTTTTTATCTATTTGTTCTTCTAAATTTTTAATTTGTTTTTTAATTTCCTCTAATTCTTTTAAAATGAAGTAGTAATCATTTTGATTTATTATCGGAATTTGAAATGGATAAGGATTCATTTTATCACCAACTTTATTTCTTTCTTATTTATTTTATGCAAAAGTGGGCAATATGTGATAGAATAAGTAATAGGTGATTTTATGCGGCTTCGAAATGTTAAAAATAAGGAAGAAATTCTTCAGTCTTCATCTTATTTTATTTCTTTGTTTGAAGCAAAGGAAAATCGTGGAAAGTGGAAAAAACTATTTAAAAATGATAATCCCATCTTTGTTGAAATTGGTATGGGGAAAGGAAAATTTATTATTGAAAATGCTGAAAAGTATCCTAATATTAATTTTGTAGGTGTTGAAAAAAGTGATAGTATTATAGCTAAATGTTTGAAGAATATTGTTGAAAAATTGGATAATTTAAAAATAATTCAAGCAGATGCGCTTTTTATTGACGATATTTTTGATCATGAAATAAGTCATCTTTATTTAAATTTTTCCGATCCTTGGCCAAAGAAAAGACATCATTTAAGACGTTTATCTAGTACGGTTTTTTTGGAAAAGTATGAAAAAGTATTTTGTGATATGATGATTATTGAAATGAGAACAGATAATCTTCAATTATATCAGTATTCACTTATTTCTTTTAGTCAAAATGGCTATATCTTAAATGATATTTCGTTTGATTTTCATCATGATAGAAAGCCTACAATTACAACAGAATATGAAGATAAATTTTCAAGAGAAGGTTTACCAATTTATTATTTACTATGTACTAAAAAGAATGTCTAATGTAGTAAATAGATATAAAATAATTTTCAAAAACCAAAAAAAATGATATAATGTTATAAGAGTAGGTGAAATATGAAGAAATTAATTGTTTTGCTCTCTATTATTATTTTTATAACCGGTTGTAGTATTGAAAAAATAGATTGTAACGATGTGGATAAAAATGTTGATATGCTCATGTCTAAAAAAGTAAAAATATATAATGTTTTTTATGAGGGTTACAAGTATTATTTGCCAAAGGGTATTCAATTTTTAAACCGTGATGAGTATAATGCTATTTTGAAAGATGAGAAGAATAATCGCTATTATTTATATGTTGATGCAATCAGTTATTACCATAAAGTTGAAAATGTTTATGATAAAGAAAAAAATGCCTATTTTTCTAAAAGAATAGATAGTAATAAAAAAACTGGCTATTTGCAGATTGATGAGGTTAATTCAAAGTATTTTATTCAGTTTGTTTATAATTATGTTAAGATAGAAGCTTATGTTAATAAAAAAGATTTAATGAATGTTATTGTTAATATGTGTTCCATTTTACGAACTGTTCAATTTAATAATGTTGTTCTTGAAAGTTTAATTGGTGATAATATATTGGATTATAAAGAAGAGGATTATACTTTATTTAAGGCTGATTCTTCTGAAGAAGATTTTTTAGATGTGGTGGAAAGAGAAGAAACAGATTTATATAAAAAAGATTTAGAAGATGAAAAAATTGATTTAGATAATTAAGGTAAAAGAGGTGAACTCATGGGTGTGTTGGATAAGATAAAAAATGCTCTTTTTGAAGTTGAATATGTTGAAGTGGAGGAACCTCCTAAAAAAGAAAAGAAAACCAAAAAAGAGAAACATGAAAAGAAGGAAGAAAAGCCGATTGCAAAAAAGATTGTTTTACCGGGAGCTAAAGAAGCAAAGGTTGAAGAATTACAGGAAGAAGAATTAAGGGATGAAGATTTTGAAATAAGACCTAAAACAGGATATTTAAAAGAGGAAAAGCATGACGATTTTAAAATTATGAATGATAATGATTTTAAAGTGGAGGATGATTTTCAAGAAGAACCTGAAATATTGCGAGATTTTGAAGAAAAGACAAGTTTTAATGAACAGAGCAGAGTTTCTCGAAGAAGTCTTTATGAGGAGCAACATGATGACTATTATCAGGAAGAGTTGTCAAATCAATCATATTCTAATCCTTCTAGTGAGTTTTCTTCTTATCAACATGAAAGTAAACCTTACGGAAGAGATAAGTCTTATAACGTTCCTGTTCATGAATATGGTACCTACGAAAAAAGGGAAGAAAAAGTTTACTTTAAACCTAGTCCTATAATTTCTCCTATATATGGTATTTTAGACAAGAATTATAAAAAAGAGGATGTAAAAGAGAAAAAAGAAGTGCGCATTACAAGTAATTATACTAGAAGTAATGTTAGTGTTGATGATATTCGAAATAAGGCTTATGGTAGTAAAGTTGTTGTTAAACACGATGAAGTTGATACTGAAGAAGATGCTAAGTTTGAGGTGGAAGATGACGACAATTTATTAGTTGATTTGAGTGATCATAAAAAGCCTGAAGTAAAAGAACTTACTGTGGGAGACGCTTTAGAGTATTTTCAAGATTTGGGACTAGAGTATAATGTTGATTATGTTGATGTTAGTAAGAATCGATCTTCTGTTCATCAACCAAAAAAACTTGATAAAGAAACAAATCCTTTAGAAAAGGATATTATGGAAGCTGACAAGGAAAATAAGAATGTTGTAAAAGAAAAAAAGACCATAGAAGTTAAAGAAGAATCTGGACAATCTAAAGAAAATAATTCTTCTGAGGATAATGATAATTTGTTTGATTTGATTGATTCTATGTATCAAGAAAATGATTAAAAAGGAGGAAGAGTATTGTGGAAACGGGAACACTTTTATCTGTTTTACTATCTATATCAGGAATAGTATTAATGGTTGTTTTTATAGTTGTTGGCGTTAAACTGATTAATATTTTAGATAAAGTTGATCATATTGTTGATAATGTGTCTGAAAAAGTAAGTTCTTTTGATAATGCATTTTCTGTTTTAAGTAAAGCTGTAAATGGTGTTGCTAATATAAGTAATACAATGGCTTTTAGTGTTTCATCTGCATTGTCAAAATTATTTAATAAGAAAGCAAAGAAAGAGGAGGATAATTATGAATAAAAAAAGAGGAATGGGAAAATTTTTTGCAGGAGCTTTATTGGGAGCTGGACTTGGTCTTTTGTTTGCACCTAATAAGGGAAGTGAGACGAGAGAGGCTTTAAAGAAAAAAATTGATGAATTTGTTAATCAATTAAAGAATATTGACAGTGAGGAAATTAAGAATGATCTTAGTGAAAAAATTCAAGAAATTAAGGACGAATTGGCAGACTTAGATAAGGAAAAAGTTGCGGGATTTGCTAAAGAAAAGGGAAATAAGCTAAAGAAAAAAGCTCAAGATTTAGTTGATTTAGCTAAAGAAAAGGGAACTCCAGCTATTCGAAAAAGTGCTGAGGCAGTTTTAGAAAGTGTTATAAATGTTTCTAAAGATGTATTAAAAAGGTTAGAAAATAAAGATACTGAAAGATAACTTGACTTTTTGTTTGAATATGATTAGTATATAAGTATATTTTTTGTTGATGAGTACATAGTAGTAAAATATTGTTATTAAATAGAGAGCTGTTGGTTGGTGGAAGACAGAGAAGATATTTTATGAATTACATACTTTGAAAAAAATCGTTTGTCCGCGTTAAGGTTAAAGAGCGCATGTTTTACATGAATTAAGGTGGTACCGCGGTTTTCGTCCTTATTGGGTGGGAAATGCGGTTTTTTGTTGGAGGTATTTTATGCATACAGAATATGAAGTTCGAGTTTTGAATGTAAACGTTTTAGAATTGATTGATAAATTAGAAAAGTTGAATGCACATAAGGAATGGGATTGCCTACAAAGAAGATATGTATATGATTTTATTCCTAAAGTTGATGGCAAGTGGATTCGTTTACGTACAAATGGGAAGAAAACTACTTTAACTATCAAAAATTTAGTTTCTTCAGAAATAGATGGGACTCAAGAGCTAGAGGTAGAAGTTGATAATTTTGAGAAATGCAATTTGATGTTAAATGAATTGGGATATGAGGCACGAAGTTATCAAGAAAATAGACGAATTCAATATGTTTTAAAAGATGTTGAGTTAGATATTGATTATTGGCCAATGATACCTACATATTTAGAAATTGAGGGAAGGACGGAAGCTGCTGTTTATAAGGTGCTAGCAGAGTTGGGTTTTGCTAAGAAAGATTATACTACAAAGGATATTAATAAGATTTATGCTGATTATGGGTATAATTTAGATGAAATTAGAATGCTAAAATTAGAGGAGGAAAGAAAATGACATTATTTGAAGATTTAGAATGGAGAGGACTTATACAAGAAATTAGTTCTCCAGAATTGATTGAAAAATTAAATAAAGGTGGAATGACGTTTTATATAGGAACTGATCCTACTGCTGATTCTATGCATATTGGACATTATTCTTCTTTTTTAATTTCTAAGAGATTAGCTAAGGCTGGGCACCATCCTATTTTGCTTGTTGGTGGGGCAACTGGGTTAATTGGTGATCCAAAACCTACGTCTGAAAGACCTATTATTAGTAAAGAAGAAGTTGAAAAGAATATTAAAGGATTAACAGCTCAAGCAAAGAAAATATTTGGATTTGAAGTTGTTAATAACTGGGATTGGACTAAAGATATTAATATTTGTGATTTTTTAAGAGATTATGGTAAGTATTTTAATGTAAATTATATGCTTGCTAAAGATCATGTAAAGTCTAGGATGGATGTTGGAATTACTTTTGCTGAATTTTCTTATATGTTATTGCAAGCAATGGATTTTTATTATTTGTATAAAAAATATGATTGTGAATTGCAGGTGGCAGGAAGTGATCAATGGGGCAATATTACATCAGGGATTGAATTAATTAGAAAAAAGTTAGATAAAGAAGTTTATGGAATGGTTATGCCCTTAGTTGTCGATGCTTCTGGTAAGAAATTTGGAAAAACGGAAGGAAATGCTTTATGGTTAGATGAGAATAAGACATCTTCTTATGAATTATATCAATATTTAATTAATCTTGATGATTCTATGATTATTGATTATCTAAAAAAATTAACTTTTTTAAGTCGTGAAGAAATAGAAAAAATTGAAAAAGATAATTTGGCTTGTCCTGAAAGACGTATTGCTCATAAAGCTTTAGCTCGTGAAATTATTACAGATTTACATGGAGAAGATAGTTATTTAGAAGCTATTAAAATTAGTGAAAGTTTATTTAGTGGAAATATTAGCACATTTAATAGTAAAGATATTGAAATAGCTTTTAAAGGACTTACTCCATTCAAAATATCACGCAATTTAAATATTGTAGATTTATTAGTAGATGGTAATATTTGTTCTAGTAAACGAGAAGCACGTGAGTTTGTTAATAATGGTTCTATTACTTTGAATGGGGAAAGAATTATAGATTTAGAATATGTTCTTACTAAAGATAAATGTATTGATAAAAAGTATGTTGTTATTCGTCGTGGTAAGAAAAAATATTTTATAGGAGTTTACAACTAGAAAGTAAGAATTTTTCTTATTTTCTTTTTGCTTGTGGAAAAAGAAAAACTCTTCTGTTACAATTTATTTAGGGAGGTCTTTTATGGGATATAAGTTATTAAAAAAAATAAAGATTTTTGAATTTGTTTGTTTTTTATTTATATTGATAGAAATAGGACATATTTTTTATTCTTTGTTTTTAAATAATACAAAATATTTATATTTTGATAGTATTAATGCAGTTGATAAAAACTCTAATTATTATGTGACTGTTGGAAGTAACAATAGTAATGTTAAGCATTATGAGAAGGCACGGGTTTCAACATATAATAAAAAACGTGAAAAGAAAAAAGAGTTTCTTTATAATATTGGCTATAATAGTGCTTTTTTTGGAGTATCTTTTGATCAGGATAATATCGTTGCAGTTGGAAGTTATGAAAAAACTATAAAAGAACATAAAGACTCTCGAAGGCGAGCTTTAATCGTAAAATATGATCTAAATGGTAATATTATTTTTCAAAAAGATTTTCAGGTTTTAGATAATTCAAAATTTACTAATATTAAAATTGTTGATGATGGATATTTAGTTACAGGACAAAGCATTTATCAAAATACGACGGTTGATAAAAAAGAAGGTGGGGCAGTTCTTGCTAAATATGATAAAGAAGGAAATCTTTTGTGGACAAAAATGTATGGCAGTAACAAATTTGCGAAGTTTAGTGATTTGTTGGTAGTTGATGATTATATTTATACTGTTGGTGTTGATGAAAATCATATTGGAATTTTGTGTAAATATGATATAGGTGGTAATATAATTGAATGTGGTCGATATGAAGATGTCGGTGATTTTGGGTTTAGTAGTGTTGCTTTTTTTGATGGTAAAATTTATGTTAGTGGTTCTAAGAATATAAATAATCATTTTTCTGCTATGATTGTTATGTATGATATGGATTGCTTTTATCTTGATGAAGTTCTTTTTGAGAGTGAAAGGGGAACTCGGTATAATAAATTGATGGTGGATAATCAAAATTATCTTATAGCCATTGGAATGGTTTCTAATGAAAGTGATTTTTCAAATCTGGAGATTAGCAGATTTCATTCTGATGGTATTATTGGAAAATATAAAATGAATTTAGAGAAAATCAATGTTGTTACTTATGAGCATGATAGAGATGATATTTTTACTGATGTTATTGATAATGACGGAGAATATTTAGTTGTTGGATATTCTTCTTATGATGATGTTTATCTCAGTAAATTTATTCGTTATAGTGAAGCTTTGAAAGTTTTAGATGTTGAATCTTAATAAAAAATACTCACTAGGTTACTAGTGAGTATTTACATATTCTATTTATTATAGAATTCAACAATTAGTGATTCATTAATATCAGCATTTAATTCATTTCTTTCTGGTAATCTAACATAAGTTGCTTCTTTTTTGCCTTCATCAAAAGTGATGAATTCAACTCTTTTTGATATTTTTGCTAAAGAATCATTAACTACTTTTAAGTTTTTATCGTCTTCCTTTAATGAAATAGTATCTCCTGGTTTGACTCTGTATGATGGAATGTCTACTTTGTGTCCATTTACAGTAATATGCCCATGGTTTACTAATTGTCTAGCTCCACGGCGAGTTGTTGAAAAACCAATTCTAAAAACTAAATTGTCTAATCTAGATTCTAGTAATCTTAAAAAGTTTGTACCGTGGATACCTGTCATTTTTGCAGCTTCATTAAAAGTTTTTTTGAATTGCCTTTCATTTACCCCATACATGAAACGAACTTTTTGTTTTTCTTTTAATTGAGTTCCATAGTCAGATGCTTTTCCTTTACGATCTTGTCCGTGTTGTCCTGGCCCATATGGACGACGAGCTAATTCTTTTCCTGTTTCGCTAATTGAAAAACCAACGTGACGAGCTTTTTTATAGCTTGGTCCTGTATATCTTGCCATATTAATCTCCTTTCTTTTTTTGTTACAAATCTTGAAAATTTAGCCATATTTTAGGGAGTTTTTCTTTCACGTCAACAGCGATAGCTACTTTCCTTATGAAAACACATTAAAATATTCTAAATTTGCTGTTTCAAGGAATTTGCATTTTTAATTATATTCCATAAATGTTTTTATGTCAAGAAATAACTTATTTATTGCTAAAAAGAATAATATTTTCTTAAAAAGTAGAAAAAAGAAGTCGAAATATGTTAAAATAATAAATAAGGATAGAGGTGAGTGTATGCAAGGACAGTTTCTTATTATTGGGTCTGCTATTGTTATTGCATTTATAATTGTTATTGTAATACTTCATTTTGTAAAAAAAGCTGAAATAAACTATTATCGTGGTAAGGTTAAAAATTTGGAAATTCAGCGTAATATGGTTGCATCTACACCGGTTTTGGTTGAGTTGTCTAAAGTAGAGCCAATTATTAAAAATGATAAAATGGAAGAAAAATATAATAAATGGCAAGAAAAATTTGATGAGATACGTGAAAAGCGATTAACGCTTATTGATGATATGCTTATTGATTTAGATATTTATGTTGAAAAAAGAGACTATAAATCTTGCGGTTATCGAATTGCAAGTGCCGAAATAGAAATTTATAAAGTTCGAGAAGCGGCAGAACATCTGTTGGATGAGATAAAAGATATTACTTTGAGCGAGGAAAAATATAGGTCTATTGTTATTAAATTAAAGTCGAAATATCGTACTTTAAATAGAGAATTTCAAGATCATAAAGAGTTATATGATTTTATGCAAGAAGCTGTTAGTTTACAATTGGAGAACATTGAAAAAAGATTTTTAGATTTTGAAAAGGTTATGGAGACTAATGAGTATACTGAAGTGGTTCAGATTTGTAAGGCTTTAGATACAATGATCGATCATATGGAAATTATTATAACGGAATTGCCAGATGTGTTGTTAATGGCTAATCAGGTTATTCCAAACCGTATGAAAGAAGTGGAACAACTTAATAAAGAAATGCTTGATGAAGGTTATGTTCTTGATTATTTGAATATAGATTATAATATTAAGGAATCTAAAAAAAATATTAATCAAATATTAGACAAAGTAAAAATTTTAAATTTAGAAGGTTGTATGTTTGATTTAAAGACTATGCTTCAGTATTATGATTCCTTATTTCTTGATTTTGAAAAAGAAAGATTATCTAGAAAAGTTTATAGTGAAATTAAAGATTCTTTTAATGAAAAGCTCGAAAAGACTAATTCTTTAGTGAAAGAGGTATATGATCAGCTAGAGGATATTAAAAATATGTATGATTTAAAAGATGAAGATGTTGAGGTAATACATGAGGTTAATAAGACTCTTGTTGTTATTAATGATGATTATCGCAAGATGCTTGCTAAAGAAGAATCTAAATCTAGTCCTTATTCTGTGTTAAATGAGGAGATTGAGACTTTATCAAATCGTTTGGCATTAATGGAGGAATCTTTTGATGAAGCGTTAAAATCTTTAGGTAATATGTATGATGATGAACTTCGTGCTAGGGAGCAATTACAGGAAATTCAAGAGTTTTTAAAAATTTGTAAAAATGAAATTCATAGTTATAAGTTACCTGTAATAGCAAATAATTATTTTGTTCAATTGAATGAGGCAAATGAAGCGATTTATGAGGTCATTAAAGAGTTGGAAAGAAAACCTATTGTTATTAAAGTATTAAATACTCGGGTAGATACAGCTAGAGATTTGGTATTGAAGCTTTATAATACTACTATGGACATGATAAAAACTGCAAAATTTGCGGAAAAGACAATTGTTTTTATTAATCGTTATCGAAGTACTTATGATGATGTTGATAGGGCTTTGGTTGAGGCAGAAAGAGCTTTTTATAAGGGGAATTATAAAGAATCATTAGATATTTCTATTAAAGTAACTTCTTCTATTGATGAAAAAATCTATAAAAAATTGATGATGATGTATGAAAAATAGATTTGGATTTTTTCATTTTGAAATAATAATTGGAATTCTTTTGTTGTTGATAGTTACCTCTATTTTGTTGTTAAATATTTTTAAATCAAAATCTTATTGGACATTTGACACTATGAGGAAAAGTTCTGTTGTATTTTTCAAGATTGTTTCAACTAATATTTCTAGTTTCAGTAATTCTAATGTTGTTTATTTGCAGGAAGTTATAGATGGTGGATTTATAGATAAAATCAAAAATCCTGTTGGTGATGGTTATTGCTCTACTTCAGAGTCTTTTGTTTCTTTTTCTAACAGTAATGCTTATGTAACTTTAAAATGTGGAGATTTATTAATTGATCATGTTGATGTTTCTTCAAAGAAGATAAATATTTATAAAGTAACTGAGTGGAAATTTAATAAAAATGGTGATAATTACGAAGAAAGGTTATTATATAATTGTTATGAAAATGGAAAAGAAATTTTTAGTTCTTATATTGATGAGTCTTATTTTATTTATATGATAAATAAAAAATATCAGACTTCTGTTTATTCTATTGATGATATTTCTTCATGCAGAGTTATTTCTAAATTTTTTTATCGTACAAAAAAGAAAGTAACTTAGTATTGTTATTTTCTTTCTTTTTGTGGTAAAATATGGCGGGTGGTGATATTATGGATAGAGTTATATTAATAAAGTATGGGGAATTATCTACAAAGAAGGGAAACCGTAATTTTTTTATCAATACTTTATATAATAATATAAAATCTAAATTATCAATTTATGATGTTGAAATTCATAAAGATCGTGCGCGAATGTATATCGAATTTTTAGAAAATGATTTTGATGCTATTAAAAAGGTTATCGATAAAACATTTGGAATTCATGCATATCATATTGCTACTATTGTTGATACTAATGATGAGAAGATTCAAGATGCTGTTTTGAAGCTTGCTTTAAACGAAAAATTTTCTACTTTTAAGATTGATACAAAACGAAGTGATAAATCTTTTCCTATTCATAGCCAGGAGTATAATAAGGTTTTGGCAGGTCTGTTATTTACAAATATTTCTCATATCTCTGTTGATGTTCATAATCCTGATTTATTGCTAAAAGTAGAAATACGACCAAAAGAAAGTTTTATTTATTTTAACAGTTATGAAGGTATTGGTGGATATCCTGTTGGAACCCAGCCTCGAGGTTTATTAATGTTATCTGGTGGGATTGATTCTCCTGTTGCTGGATATTTAGCAATGAAGAGAGGAATGATTTTGGATGCTGTTTATTTTGAGGCTATGCCACATACAAGTATTCAAGCTCGTAATAAAGTTATTAAGCTAGCTGAGAAATTAGCAAAATACTCTGATTCTATTCGTTTACATGTTGTTAATTTTACTCCTATACAGGAAGAAATATATAAAAACTGTCGTGAGGATTATTGTATTACAATTATGCGAAGAATGATGTATCGAATTATGGAGGGCCTTTCTAAGAAATATCGAGCATATGTAATTGTAAATGGTGAAAGTATTGGTCAAGTTGCTTCGCAAACTTTATCTAGTATGGCTGTTATCAATAGTGTTACCAATATACCTGTTATTCGTCCTGTGGCCTGTTTTGATAAACTAGAAATTATGAAAATTTCTAGAAAAATAGAAACTTATGATATTAGTATTATTCCATATGAAGATTGTTGTACTGTTTTTGTTCCTAGACATCCTATTATTAATCCTAGTATTGATGTTGCTCTTGATGAGGAAAAAAAATTTGATTATAGTCCTATGATTCAAGACGCTATTGATACTGTTCAAACAATTAAGATTACTTTTGATAATGACAATCAATTTTCAGATTTATTGTAATATTAGGTATTAAATTCTAAAAAAGTTACATCCTATAATTGTATAGGAGGTGAAATATATGTCAAAAAAAAGGAACCATAATGTTTCTATGAAAGTAAGAGTACCAGGTTCTAAAAATTCTGTTGAAAAGATGAAATATGAAATAGCAAATGAATTTGGGGTAAATTTAGGTGCAAATGCGAGTAGTAGAGAAAATGGTATTGTTGGTGGTGAAATTACAAAACGATTAGTTGAAACTGGTATGAGTCGTTCTAAAACTTTATCATCTTCATCTAATTCTGCTAAAAAGAATAATAAGAAAAGAAGTAAAAAGAGTAGCAAATAATTTGTAGTAAAGTTGTAAATTAAAATATGAAATATGTGCCCTTAGCACATATTTTTTGATGTGTTTTATAAACTTATTCTTTTTGCTTAGGTTATTTCTTGAAATCTTTTTTGTAGTTTGATAATATAGTGTTTATAAAAAGGAGAGAAGATGTATGAAGTTTTTATGTGTGAATGCAGGTAGTAGTTCTTTAAAGTTTCAATTATTTGAAATGCCTAAAGAAACGGTTCTTATTAGTGGTTATATTGAAAAAATAGGAATGGAAGATAGTTTTTGGAATACTAAAGTCAATGGACAAAAGATTAAGGGTGAAAAGTATTTAAAAAATCATCATGAAGCTGTTGAAGTATTATTTAATGAATTGTTGGAAAATAAAGTTGTTAATTCTCTTGATGAAATTAAAGGAGTTGGCCATAGGGTTCTACATGGTGGTGAAAAATACAGTGATTCAGTATTAATTACAGATGAGGTTATTCAAGATATTAAGGATTTAACTAAGCTTGGACCTCTTCATCATCCTGGCAATTTAGCAGGAATTGAGGCTTTGAGAGCAGTTTTGCCTAAGGTACCTATGGTTGCTGTATATGATACAGCTTTTCATCAAACAATGCCTAAGGAAAATTATATTTATCCTGTTCCTTATGAATGGTACTTAAAGTATGGAGTTCGTAAATATGGCTTTCATGGAACAAGTCACAAGTATATTACAGGTGTTATGAAGAAAAGATTGGCTAAAGATGATGTTAACCTAATCATTTGCCATATTGGTAGTGGTGCAAGTATTAGTGCTATTAAAAATGGTAAGTGTTTTGATACGACAATGGGAATTACTCCTCTTGATGGTTTAATGATGGGTACACGTTGTGGAGCAATTGATCCATCTATTTTGGAATATGTATGTAAAGAGTCTGGTGAGAATATTTCAGATATTACAAGTGCTTTAAATAAGAAAAGTGGTCTTTTGGGTGTTGCTGGTTTTAGTGATTGTCGTGATGTTGAAAATGCTGCTGCTAGTGGAGATGAGAGAGCTATTTTGGCCCTTAATATGTATAACAATCGAGTAGCAAATTATATTGCACAATATTATATAGAACTTGAAGGAAAGGTAGATGCTATTGTCTTTACTGCTGGTGTTGGTGAGAATGGAATAGAAGTCAGAGAATCTATTCTTAATAAATTAACTCCTTTAGGAATTAAAATAGATCAAAAAGAGAATTCTTCAATTGCAAGTTACAAGGATAAGCAAGAGGGTATTATTAGTTCTACTGATTCTAAAATTCCGGTATGGGTTGTGCCTACTAATGAAGAGTTGATGATTGTTAAAGATGCGTATAATATTATTATGGAAGGATAGAGATGTTAATAACTGTCTGTAATAATTTTATTATAAGAGAAAAGAGAAATATCTCTTTTTTTGTGCTATAATTATATAGGAAAGCTTTTATATATTCTTTTCTATAAACTATTTAGTTATTTTATGGCAGGTGTTTAATTTGAATTTGCTTTTTTGGATATTATGTTTTTTAGCTGCAGTTTTACCAGTTTTAGCCTTATGTTATTATATTTATAAAAAGGATGTAAATCCTGAGCCTAGCAAGACTCTTTTGAGGATATTTGTGTGTGGTTGTATAACAACTATTCCAATTATTTTTTTGGAAGTTTTTATTCAAAAGTATTATTCTCTTGATACAGTGTTAGAAAATTTTTGGTTATTATTTATTAATATTTTTATTTCTGTTGCTTTTATCGAAGAGGGATTTAAATGGATTGTTACTAAAAAGCTTGGTTATGATATAAAAGAATTTGATGAGATATATGATATTATTGTTTATTCTGTTTTTGCATCTTTAGGTTTTGCTTGTGTTGAAAATATTTTATATGTTTTTTCAAATGGCTTGGGTAATGCTTTATTAAGGGCGTTTACTTCTGTTCCAGGTCATACTTGTTTTGGAGTTGTTATGGGTTATTACTTTTCTAAAGCTAAGATGAGTGAGATTAGTAAAGAAGAAAATAAATGTAGAAAATATATGATTTTAAGTTTTATCATTCCTACTGTTTTACATACGTTTTATAATACTGTTATTTTACATTTTGCTGCAACAGGTATTTTTTCTTTTCTTTTCTTATTTTTGATATTTTTATCACTTATGTTTATAACTTCTTTTAAAATAGTTGATGAAGTTTCTGATGAACAACGATTTTTATATAATGATATTGAAGAAGAAAATTTAAATATGATAGTGAATGAAAGTTCACAGAAAGATGCCCTTTCTGCTAAAAAAGGTGTTCACTTTTGTTCAAATTGTGGAAATAATGTTGATGGTTGTAACTATTGTACTTCTTGTGGCTTTAAAATATGTTAGTTTTAAATAGACTTTTTTTTCATTGCTCTTTATAGTATAATAATGATAGTAAATTCTCAGAAGGAGAGATTTTTGTGAAGGTTATTTCTGTTAAATATAGTAATGAATCTTTAGTATTTACATTGTTTGATATTGAAACTGAATTTGTTATAGCTAGTGGTACTTTTGAAAGAATAGGTATGCCAAATAGCTATTACACAATTGTTTATAACGGTGAAAAAATTAGAGAGGAAATTGTTCTTACTGATTGTGTCGAGGTTGCTAAAGTTTTGTTGGATAAACTTCTTTCTTTAGAAATTATATCTTCTATGGAAGATATTAAAGGTATTGGTTATTTTGTTTTTCATGGGAAGGATTGCTTTTACAAGAGCACTCTTTTAAACGAAGCTGATATTCAGCGATTGGAGGACTTTTTGGATATTGTTCCAAGCTTTATGCAAGATAATATTACTGGAATAAAGGCTTTTCAAAA
>OCVV012870293.1_pt1 | contig 16717 bp, 15 predicted proteins | sample 1539721 | NCBI WGS metagenome assembly OCVV01 (sample SAMN02144230, study PRJEB22623) | gut metagenome | biome: sheep rumen | host: Ovis aries | place: New Zealand | reverse complement strand
AAAAAAGAGCGGAAAACGAGACTCGAACTCGCGACCCCGACCTTGGCAAGGTCGTGCTCTACCAACTGAGCTATTTCCGCATTCTTTTTTAATCTTTGTAACAAGTAAAAGATCGTTGCTTCTCAAAAGCGGGTGCAAAAGTACTGCTTTTTTTTGATATGACCAAATTTTTTCGAAAAAAAATGCAAAAAAAATGCATTTTCTTACTTTTTTCTTGAATATATGGGATTTTTTGCGTAACTTTGCAGCCTAAAACGTGAAAATTATGCGAAACATCTGTATTCTCTGTTTTGCTTTCATGACCATCAGTCTGCAGGCTCAAATCAGCAGTATTGTAGGAGATTGGAAAACAGTAGATGACAAAACCGGCGAGAGGCGGTCGGTAGTAACGATATACAAAGGCAGCGATGGGTTGTACTACGGCAAGATCAGCAAGTTGCTGATGTATCAGGAGTTGAACCTGAAATGTGATGTGTGTCAGGGCGAAGACAAGAATGCGCCCATTGAAGGCCTGGTGATTATCCGCGGGATGAAAGCCGAGGATGGTCAGTTAGTAGGCGGGAAAGTGCTGGACCCCGAGAGCGGTAAGTTCTACTACGGCAAGATCTATATGAAGGACGGCAAGCTGGTTCTGCGCGGGAGTTTAGACAAGCGCGGGTTCCTCGGGCGCAATCAGACGTGGGTGCGCTAACGTTAGCGCCCGTCGGGGGCCCATAGAACGAATAATATATATAAAGAAGTATGAGATTGGTATTTGCATCGAATAATGCGCATAAGTTAAGCGAGGTGCGGGCAATGATGCCGGAAGGCATCGAGGTGCTGAGTCTGAAAGATATCGGATTTGAGGCCGAGATCGAAGAGACCGGCGAGACCTTAGAGGAGAACAGCCTGATCAAAGCCCGCACGATATGGGACTTTATTAATAATGGAATGAGCGCGGCAAAGCCGCTCAATGATGGATTGATGATTGACGGGGTGTTTGCGGACGATACGGGTCTGGAGATTGACGCGCTGAACGGCGAGCCGGGAGTATATACGGCGAGGTGGTATAGGAGGGAGCCTACCCTAACCCTCCCTAAAGGGAAGGAAATGACTGATGAGATGCTGAACTTCCATTGTAACCGTGCGAAGGCGTTGCGGGAGTTGGAAGGCAAAGAGAATCGGGGATGTCAGTTTAGAACCGTGATTACCCTCATTAGGAAGCCTACCCCATCCCTCCCTAAAGGGAAGGAGTTGATGCAGGTGGAAGGGGTTGTACGCGGACGGATAGCCGAAGAAGAGTACGGGGAAGGAGGATTCGGTTACGATCCGGTATTCATCCCCGAAGGATACGACAAGACTTTCGGCGAACTGCCGGCTGAGCTGAAGAACAGCATTAGTCACCGCGCAAGAGCCATTCAGGAACTGGTGAAGGTTCTGAATGATAGAATGATGGATTGATGGAATGAAAAAGATACTAACCATATTATGCTGTATCGCTACGATGACGTACGGATATAGCCAGCAATGGACGACATTCTTTGCGTACAACCAAGTGACGCAGATAGCAATGTCTCCGGAGCGGATATATGCCATTTCTGACGGCAGTCTTTACAGCGTCGATAAGATATCGGAACAGATCCGTATCTACAATAGTCAGTCAGGTCTGCACAGCACCGGTATCTCGTGTATCCAATACGACGATGCGCGCAACCAACTGATCATCGCCTATCAATCCGGTAAGATAGATCTGCTGACGTCCTCCGGTGTGCAGTATATCAGCGATTTGTACGACAAAGATATGACGCAGCGCAAGACGGTGAATAATATCACTATCAGTGGTTACACCGCCTATCTCTCCACAGCGTACGGCGTACAGACGATGAATCTGAAGCAGAACAAGTTAGTAGATAGTTACTGGTTGCGCCCGAATGGAGAAGAGTCTGATATCCGGGATGTTGTTCTGCTAGGAGACAGTATTTATGCGTTCACGACGGATAGTCTGTTCTGCGCCAAACTAAGCGATAATATCGTGGACTACCGTTACTGGAAGCGTGAGCTTCGCAGCGGTCGCATTGCTCCGGATCCGGACAAGGGCGTGCACTACAACGATGGTACAAGCGATTGGTATGCAGGTGGCGGGGAAGGAATCGTTCGCGTCAGCGCTACCGAACGGCAGAGTTACAAGCCGGAAGGACCGAAGACGAACACCCCCTACAGTCTGACAGCGGCAAAAGGTCAGGTATGGATGGTGCCGGGCGGAAGATGGGCAGTACAGTATTTTAAGCCGGGCATAGTGATGCATTATAACGGTCATAGTTGGGTAAACGTCGAAACTTCCTATATAGAATCGCGCACCGGAATTCAAGCCTTTGATTTCATGAATACAGCAGTCGATCCGCGCGACCCGAGCCATTATTTCGTCACGAGTTATGGCACAGGTTTGTATGAGTTCCGCGCAGACAGTTTGGTCAAGCACTATCTGCCGGCAGAAGACAATACGATCGTCGCGGTCATCCCTTCCTCGCCGGCCTTATACACCCGTCTGGATTGCGCGGTGTACGATGAGGACAATCACTTATGGTTCTTCACCACGGGCAGCGACAAGCAGTTACAATGCTTAGACGCAAATGGTCAATGGCACGCTATCACGGTGCGCACGAGTGGCGGGACATCATTTGAGATTCCTACTCCTACAGGTCTATTGATTGACCAAAGGAACGCGAACCGCAAATGGTTCAGTATCGGTCGTGAGAAGACGATAGGAGTGGCGCTTCTGGACGATAGCGGCACCCGATGGGACGAGACGGATGACGTGACTTATACGCACAGCAACTGGGTGGATCAGCACGGCAAGACCTTCGAGCCCTCCGCCATCTACGGCATCGCGCAAGACGCGTTAGGACGTATCTGGATTGTCAGCGAGCAGGGCGCAGCGTATATTGACAGCCAAACGGATTTCAAGACCTCGAATGCTATCGTACGGCCGGATTTCGAAGATAACAACGGCGAGAACCCTATCACGTCGCTGAAGATGAATGCTATTGCCGTAGATCCCTCAGGGCAGATATGGTTAGGCACAAATGAGTTAGGCGTCTATGTCTTAGACAGCGCATCGACGGAGATCAAGGCGCACTATACCACGGAGAACTCCGCCCTACCGTCCAACAGCATCTTGTCGCTCGCAGCTGACGAACAGGGGGTAGTATGGATTGGCTCCTCGGAAGGACTGGTTCGGTTCGATCCCAACGGCAGTGAAGAAGGGCTGAAAGGCAATATAGCGAATGAAGAAGACCATTTGGATCCGGGCAGTATGCAACAATGGAGACTTCACCTGTCGTACAACAACGCCACAGAGGTGGTAGGAACAGAGCAACATATCTTTGCCATCGCAAACGGAGCCCTTTTCTCCTTTAATCGCGCAGACGAAGCAATCGAATATTGGGACCAGAGCAAAGGTCTAAACGGCACCACTATCACGCATATATGCCGAGACAAAGCGTCGGGAAGTCTTGTGATCGTATATAGTGACGGACGTATAGATCTCATGGATACGGATGGTACGGTGCGTCAGATGCCGGATATATCCGTCAAAGCCGGTGCTGTCTCTGTCAGTGTCAATAGCGCACGAAGCGGAGATAAGAATACGTATCTGGCTATGCCGTTCGGCATCATCGCTATCAACTGCAAGCGGGGAGAAGTGAAAGATACCTATTATATAGGCCATGAGGCGGCAGATGTAGATGTACTGGCCGTATTGGAGAAAGGCGACTCGATCTATGCTTTCTCCGCCGACTCGATGTACAGCGGATGTATGCGGGATAACTTAGCAGACTACCATTTCTGGCACGCTAACCCTGTTCCTCTCCGCGATCTAACGCACGCCGAACAGGCTCACAATCAGATATATACCGTTCAGCATGACTCCTTATACCGCTATGAAAACGGCGCATGGCAATTAGTGGACGGCAAGCAGATCAGCTGGATTCACGCCACAGACGGCAAGATGCTTGTTTGCTCCGAAGAGCGGAATTTATACGAGTTGAACGAAGAAGGTGAGTTAACCGGTTTATGCGACCGCTATTACATCAACGACGCCATCTATTCGCGGGGCGAATACTGGTTAGGCGAGAAAAACTGGGGTCTGATCCGTTTAGGCACCTCAGGCGATGAGTTCTACCACACGGAAGGTCCCAACACCAATTCGGCATACTACGTTCATACCGCGCACGGACATGTCTATGCGGTAAACGGCGGGCGGTGGGCCACCGAATATATCCGTCTGGCGAGGATCAATGTATATGACGGTACGAGTTGGCGCGGGGTAACCGAATACGAACTGATTGCAAACTTAGGTAAATGGATCATAGACCCCGTGAGCGTGGCGGTGGACAACCAGGATCCGGGACACTATTATGTAGCGGCTTACGGATGCGGTGTTATCGAGTTCCGGAATTTCGAACCGGTCAAACAGTATAACTCAGAGAACAGTACCCTCAAGCCGGTGGACAGCACTATCAATCCGGAATTCTACACGCGTACGGACGGAGCGATGATGGACAAAGAAGGCAATCTATGGGTGATGAATGCAACAAAGATCGGCAAGCCTCTTCATGTCCTAACAAAGACAGGGCAATGGGTAGGTCTGAGTATGCGTAGCGAGGGCACGGACATTGTCTTCAATACTCCAGCCGGCATATGGCCGGACAGACGCGACAGCCGCTACAAATGGATGATGGACCAGCGAGCAGATGCCCGCGGCGTGATTTTCCATTTCGACAACGGTACTCCTACCTCCACTTACGATGATCATTGTATAAGGAGAAACACCTTCGTTGATCAGAACAATAACATCCTCACGCCGAACTATTTCTACAGTCTGGCTCAGGACAAAAATAACCGCGTCTGGATCGGGACCGACAAAGGTATATTGATCATCCCGAGCGACGTAGATTTCTTCCAATCCAACGCTTGCCGACGAATCATCATACCGCGCAATGATGGTACGGGGTTAGGCGATTACCTGTTAGGCGAAGAGCAGATCAAATGTCTGCTTGCGGACGAAGGCAACCGGATGTGGATCGGTACTGCGAACTCCGGTCTGTACCTCATCGAAGATGACACCATCACCGTAGCGCATTTCACAGAGAGTAACTCTCTCTTGCCTTCCAATAACGTGCTGTCGTTAACTATCGTGCCGGAGACAGGCGAACTCTTTGTCGGTACAGAGAAAGGCATCGCATCCTATCGCAGCGATGCGAGCGAAGCGAAGGAGGATATGTCCGGCGCATATGCATACCCGAACCCGGTACGTCCGGATTACGGCGGCATGATCACCATCGCGGGGCTGATGGATAACAGCGAAGTACGTATTGTGGATAGCGGCGGAGGATTGGTATGCCGCACGCGCAGCCATGGCGGTACAGCCGTCTGGGACGGCAAACTGCCGGACGGCAGACGCGCAACACCGGGCGTCTATACCGCACTATGCAACGCTGTAGGAGGACACACTGCGGTGAAGATATTAGTAATTCGGTAATAAAAAAAGCAGGCGCTCGCCTGCTTTTTACGACTTAATGAGTTTCATGAACTCCTCCCGGGTCTTGGCTTGATTGAAGACCCCGGTGAAATCCGAGGTGACGGTCATGGCGTGTTGTTTCTGCACGCCGCGCATCTGCATGCATAAGTGTTCCGCCTCGATGACCACCATCACTCCGAGCGGATCGAGGGTATTCTGGATGCACTCCTTGATCTGGGTCGTGAGCCGTTCCTGAACCTGTAACCTGCGGGCATAGACATCCACCACGCGGGCAATCTTGCTGAGCCCGGTAATACGTCCGTTCGGAATATACGCCACGTGCACCTTCCCGAAGAACGGCAACATATGATGCTCGCACAGGGAGTAGAAATCAATATCTTTGACCACCACCATCTGGCGGTAATCTTCCTCGAATAACGCAGAGCGGAGAATCGCCTCCGGATCTTCGTTATAGCCTTTGCAGAGGAACTGCAAGGCTTTTCCCACACGATGGGGAGTCTTAACCAAGCCCTCACGGGTCGGGTCCTCACCTATTTGCGTCAGGGTCTTCTCTACCGCCCTGGCGATCTCGTCAGTTACAGACTGAGAGGGATGAAATTCTTGCAGGTCCATTATTGCAACACTTGTATTTTATCACGCACAATATACGTATCTCCCATCAGTTCGGGATACTGCGCTACGATAACTTTCTTATACTCCCGCGCCTCTTCGTAGGTACGGAAATCGCCGATACGCACTTTCCAGAACGGCGGCAAATACTGGACATAAACGGATTGATCAAGGGTCTGTTTGACTTTCTCCTCCAACTCCAGCGCTTCACCTTTCGCAGTCTGCTGCTGATTAGAGGAGTATATCTGGACGCGGTATCCGTCTATCTCCACCAACTCGCGTTTTCCGTTCACCGCCTCATCCAGGAGGACTGCGACGGCAGAGTCCTGTACGATTTGGATACCCGGTATCGAGTCCAAAACGGATAATAATATGACTAAGATTAATCTCATTAATCTATTTAGGATTTATGATTTATGATTTATGACTTCAAAATTCGTGCCATTAGTAGCGGAACGATGAACCGCCGACGAACTCGCGGAGGAAGGAAGTAGGCGGGATCTCGCGTTCGGGAACCGGTACGAAATACTGTAGGAACTTCAAGAGCCGGTGCGCTTCGGTGTACTCGTCGCAGAACTTAGGCACCTCCTGCAGAATCGGTTCAGCATGGCGTTTCAATACCGCGAACTCGAAGATCAGCGCGGAGTTAAACATCACATCCGCTTCCTCCTGGAAGGGATAGACCCATTTGGTCTCGCCGCGGATGACGGACGGGCAACGGGCTATGGTCTCGCGCGCCGAGAATCCACGGTACTTATAATCGCGTACCACGCGGCGGAGAAGACGTATATCCGTCGTCGGAATCCAGTTATGGTTATCAATATTGATGGTCGTCAGGGCGGACACATAGATCTTATACGTCAGTTCGTGCGGCAGATCCGGCAGGATACACGGATTGAGTGCATGCAAGCCTTCGATGACGAGGACAGAGTCCTTCTGGAGTTTGAGTTTATTGCCCTTGAAGACGCGCTCGCCTTTTGTAAAATCATATGTCGGCAGATTCACCTCCTTACCGTCTAACAGATCATGCATCTGCTCACGGAAGAAGGGCAGATCGACGGCGTTAACGGTCTCAAAGTCGTACTGACCATTCTCATCCTTCGGCGTATCGACACGGTTGACGAAATAATCATCCATGGAAAGCACCTCGGGACGGATACCATCTACCAGCAGCTGGATCTGCAGACGCTTGGAGAAAGTAGTCTTACCGGACGAAGAAGCACCGGAGATAAAGACAATCTTCGGCCGTTTGGTGGCTATAGCATCTGCTATCTGGGCGATCTTCTTCTCATGCAAAGCCTCCGCTAACTTGATCAGCCCGAAAGACTTGTTCTGCTTGCAGGCTACATTGAAATCATTGACGTTATTGATGCGAAGCAGTTTGTTCCAGCGGTTGTACTCCTGGAAGATGGAGAACATCTTATCCTGCGGAATGGCATCCTCGAGGATAGTCGGGTTCGTACGGTTCGGGATACGCAGCAACAGGCCGTCCTGGAAAGGCTGGAGATCAAACACATTGATATAGCCCGAAGACGGCAGAAGAACGTTCGTATAATAATCGATAAAGTCCCCCATGCGGAAATATCGGCAGTAGGGGTTACCGAGCGTCTCGAAGATCGAGGACTCGTTATTGTACCGCTCGGCAAACATCCGGATAACCTCTTTGGTCTGTTTCTCTTCCTCGTAGATAGGTCGGTCCTCCGCGATGATCTGATGCATTCGCTCTTTGATGGCATGTACCATGTCGGGCGTCACTACCGGCGGTTCTTTCTCGTCCTCGGAGTCTGCTTCTTTGGGCTGATGCCACTGCAGCGTGCAGTAGTAACCCTTACTGATCGGGTGCTCGATACGCAGGTCTATATCGGGGAACAACTCATTGATGGCGCAGGCCAGCACCATATTTAGTGTACGCACGTACGCGCGCATGCCTGAAGGCGAGCTGGCGTCCAGAAACTCGATGTCTTTGGGCTTATACAGCAGGAAATCGAGGTTCTCCACCTTGTAGTTCACGTGCGCAGCGATAATCGGATACGGCAACTGAATGCCCAGCAGATCTTTTAGTTCAATCAACGATATTCCGCGCGGTACGTCGTGATACAGATGTGTGTTTTTACAATAGATGGTGATGGTTTGCTCCATGATGATATGTTGTTTCTCTAGTTTTTCTAGTTTTTCCAGTTTCTCTAGTTGACGAGTTCGTCGATTCGTAACGCTTGTTCGAGCAGGGCGCGCATGTCTGAGAGTCTCACTTGGTTCGCTGCGTCAGAGATGGCTTTGTCGGGATCGGGATGCGTCTCGATGAAGAGTCCGTCAATACCGACCGCTATCGCAGCACGCATCAGATACGGCACCATCGCCCTGTTGCCGCCGGTGATACCGGCCTGGGACGAAGGTTGCTGCACCGAATGCGTGGCATCGAAGATTACCGGACAACCGAAACGGCGCATCTCTACGAGCGACGTCATATCTACTATCAGACGGCCGTAACCGAAAGACGAACCTCTCTCCGTGAGCCACAGATGCCCCTCTCTGCTTGCGCCGGGTGCCACCTGTTCGATCTTCTCTATCGCCCCTTTCATATCCCACGGCGCCATGAACTGGCCTTTCTTGACGTTAACAATCCGTCCGGTCTTGGCTGCTGCCTGCAGGAGGTCGGTCTGACGAGAGAGGAACGCCGGAATCTGCAGCACATCGGCTACTTCGGCTACCGGCGCACACTGCCATGACTCATGCACGTCCGTCACGATCGGCAGATCGAAGGAGCGTTTCACCTCCTCGAGTATCTTCAGTCCTTCGTCCATCCCTACTCCGCGCGCCGACGCAGAGGTGCGGTTCGCTTTGTCGAACGAAGACTTAAAATAGAGCGTCACCCCCAAGTCATAACATAACTGACGCAGGGTCTCGGCGGTCTCCAGGACGATCTCTCTATTTTCGATGGCGCAAGGCCCGGCAATGAGGAACATATTACTCTACCGTTCTATAAGCGCGAGCCCACTGTACTTTCAGTTTACCTTCTCCGCCTTTCTCATTGCCCGGCAGCCAGCTCTGTGCGAAATAGAACATCGCCTCTTTCGGCAGACGGTTCGGCAGACGGAGTACCTCCATATCGTTGACGAACCAGATCAGTTCGTTCTTCGTCCAGCGGAAGGTATAGACGTGGTACATCGAGCGGAGGACACCGGTCAGATCAACCATCTGGGTCTTCGGACCATCGACATATCCCATCTGGTGGGTAGAGCCGTTATAGTGATAGAGGGCTACCATCGGGCTACCTTGTTTGCCCGTCGAGAGACCGAAGAAATGGTGACCGACACCTTGCGTACGCACTTTCGCCATGAACATTCCCGACTCCTGCGCAAACGCCTCTTTGGTATTCATCACATCGGAGGTATACTCGAACACATGCTCCGTGAATCCTTTCTTCTCGTCCCAAGCGACCGCTTTCTTGCTCTCCTGACGCGTCTCGAGGTCCATACGACCCTCGGCGAAGAAGGTGTTCTTACCGCCGTTATATGCCTGAAGCTCAGAGGTACGCGAGTGACCGTCTTTCATCGCAGGATTCGCATATCCGTAACCCGGTTTCCAGTTCTTGGAAGACGTCATATCGTCGTCAAAGGACGGACGGAAGAGCTCCGCCCAGTCGATCTTCTCCTCACGAGAGGAGAAGTAGAACTTGATATCCTCGGATTTAGCCAGCTCCAGGTAGCGTTTCTCGGTCTTGTACTCCTCAGAGTGCTCCCAGCGCTTCTCGTCTGCCCAGAGTGCGTTACGCTGCTTGAAGTCCTCGGTCGAAGTCTCTTTCTCCAGCTCCGTAAGTTGTTTCAACTCCGACGAGTTCAGCACTTTCTGGTAGTTCTTGTAGAACGCCGAACGATAGATCATGTTGTACATCCGACGCTCGGAAGCAGTCACGGAGTTGTCCTCTTTGTTCTGGAAGGCATCGCTGTCGCGGAACTTCAGGAAGGCCTGGAAGGTCTCGCTGTCCTGCGCGTACTTGTAACCCTTCATGCGCAAGGTAGAAGACAGACGATCAAGCGTCGCCATCTTACGACCCTCATCCGTGTCCTTGTACTTACGGTTCTTCAGAGTGTTCTTCTTCTCTTGGAAATCCGAACTCTCGACGATCTTCTTGAGCTCATTGTACTCCGCCAATTCTGGCGATTTCTCGATAGCACGCCAGCGTTTTACACGCTCTTGCATGTCGTGGATGGTTTTCTCGAACGCATCGGTCGAGCTCATTTTGCCGGTTAATCTGGCTGCAAATAGGTTCATACTTCTATAAATTTGATATTTGTGTATATAATTCTTCCAATGTGTCCACGAAGATGGGTTTGTAGGCCTCTTGTTCGGGGATGAAATGGAGCGATTGCATTAAGGCGATCTGTTGCTTGAGGGGTTCGTAGAAGCCTTTGTAGTTCAGCACGAAGGTCTTCTTATGATGCTCTCCCACGATTGCCGAAGAAGTAGCGTCCATCATCTCATCCAGCGTGCCGTAGCTGCCCGGCAGACAAACGATCACATCCGCCATGTCGCGCATCGCTTGTTTGCGCTCGGACATACTGCGAACCCGGTACAGCTCGTCGCAGTTATTGGCTTTACGGCCGCAGGAGATGATCCTCGGGGGTATCACTCCGATCACATATCCATCCGCCGCCTTGGCTGCATCGCTCACGCGCGTCATCAGACCGCCCGTAGCGCCGCCATAGACGAGCACATGACCGTTCTCGCCGATCCACGTACCTAACTCATCCCCCAACGCGAGATACTCCTCGGGTATCGCATCCTTCGCCGAACAATAGACTGCTACTTTCATTATGCGTCGATATTAGCGTAGGTGGCGTTCTCTTCAATGAACTCGCGGCGCGGCGCCACATCGTCGCCCATGAGCATGGCGATGATACGATCTGCCTCAGCGGCATTCTCGATCGTCACTTGCTTGAGCACGCGGCGTGCCGGATCCATGGTGGTCTCCCAGAGCTGCTCGTCGCTCATCTCACCGAGACCTTTGTACCGCTGGGTCTTGATCTGCTTCTCGTCGCCGTTACCGTAGTTCTGGATGAACGCCTGACGCTGCTGGTCGTTCCAGCAGTACTCGCTGTAGGTACCCTTCGAGCACTTATACAGCGGCGCGCAAGCGATATAGAGGTGGCCTTGCTCGATCACCTCTTTCATGTGACGGAAGAACAGCGTCATAATCAGCGTAGCGATATGCGCACCATCGACATCGGCATCGGCCATGATGATCACTTTGTGGTAGCGGATCTTGGAGAGGTTCAGCGCTTTCGGGTCCTCTTCGGTTCCGAAGGTGATTCCCAGCGCCGTGAAGATGTTCCGCACCTCTTCGCTCTCGAACACCTTATGCTCCATCGCTTTCTCGACGTTGAGGATCTTACCGCGAAGCGGCAGGATAGCCTGGTGTACACGGTCACGTCCGGTCTTCGCAGTACCGCCTGCAGAGTCTCCCTCGACGAGGAAGAGCTCGCACTCAGCTGCATCTTTCGATACGCAGTCCGCCAGTTTACCGGGCAGACCACCGCCGGAGAGCGGGGACTTACGGAGAACGGACTGACGTGCGTTACGGGCTGCAATACGCGCCTGAGCAGCGAGAATGACTTTCTCTACGATCTTCTTCGCATCATCCGGGTGCTCCTCCAGGTAGTTCTGCAGCGCCTCAGCTACTGCACTCGAAACCATACCGGCTACCTCGGAGTTACCGAGCTTGGTCTTGGTCTGGCCTTCAAACTGCGGCTCTGCCACCTTGACGGAGATCACCGCCGTCAGACCCTCACGGAAATCGTTCGGATCGATGGTGGAGTTACCGTCTTTGTCTTTCAGTTTTGCCTTCTCCAGCATCTTGCTGTCCTCGGCATATTTCTTCATCACACGGGTCAGCGCAGCGCGGAAACCGGCTACGTGCGTACCACCCTCGATGGTATTGATATTATTGACATAGGAGTGTACGTTCTCGTTGAAATCGGTGTTGTAGATCATCGCTACCTCTACCGGCGTACCGTATTTGTCGGTATTGAGGTGAATCACCTCGGAGATCAGCGGCGTACGCGTACCGTCGATATAACGCACGAACTCAGACAAGCCTTTCTCCGAATAGAAGGTCTCCTTCTTGCACTCCGTCACTTTGGAGCCGTCCTCGAGGGTCTTCTCTACCATGACGCGTTTATCCTTCAGCACAATCTTGATTCCTGCATTCAGGAACGCGAGCTCACGCATTCGGTTGGCGAGGATGTCCCAGTGATAAACGGTCTCCGTGAAGATCGTATCATCGGGCCAGAACTGCACGAACGTACCGGTCTTGCGTTGCTCCCAGTTACCCGTAGCCTCTTCCTCGGAGATCACATGCACCGGTGCCAGCGGTTTGCCCTTCGCGTAGTCCTGACAGTGGATCTGTCCGTTACGATAGACCTCCACATGCATCTTCGTCGAGAGCGCGTTCACGCAGCTCACACCCACACCGTGCAGACCACCGGAGACCTTGTAGCTGTCTTTATTGAACTTACCACCGGCGTGGAGCACGGTCATGACGACCTCCAGCGCGGATTTATGCTCCTTCGGGTGCATATCTACCGGAATACCACGACCGTTATCCTGCACGGTAATGGAGTTATCCTCGTTGATATGAACCGCGATCTCGTCGCAGAAACCGGCGAGCGCCTCGTCGATAGAGTTATCGACTACCTCATACACAAGGTGGTGCAGACCCTTCTGCGATATGTCGCCGATATACATCGCAGGCCGCTTGCGCACCGCCTCTAATCCCTCGAGCACTTGAATACTCGAGCCATCATACTTCTCTTGTTGTTCTTCCATTATTTTCGTAATTCTTATTATATTCTATATGTATATGTACGGGCGCGTTTATCGCACGCGCACACAAAATCGGCTGCAAAGATACAAAAAAAAATTGACATACACAAGTGTGTATGCCATTTTTCTGCATTTTTCGGTTAAAAATCCACCTTTTCGCCGATCTTTGCGTCCAGAAGACGGATTCCGTGCTTTGCGGCAATCGTGCGGGCGTTCTGTTCCGGTTCCTGGTTTTGGGACATTCCATCGTAGTAGTTCGGCGAGCGCTCAATCTTTTCTTTCGGCAATGCTGCTCTGCCGGCGTCGGTCATCAGTCCGCGGCGTTCGAGTTCTTCGCAACGGCGGATGTTCAGTTCGGTCCAATGGCTGTTTTTGCGGCGCGGAGAGAGGCGTTGCGCACCCCTTCCGTCAGGCAGCCGTTTGTACGTCGAATCGATCCATCCGAAGCAGAGCGCCTCTTCCACCATGTCCAGATAAGGAATCGCGTCTTCCCTCGGGATTTTGGTCCGGTACGTCGTCACCCAACATTCCTTCGCTTCGGCATGATTCGCCATGAGCCATTCCCGGAGCTGCGTCCTTTCGCTATATTCCAGCAAGTTCAGGATCGTCATAAGAGGTTATATTTCAGTCGATTGTGATTGTATTCTCCGGTGCAAAACAGCCTGAATGAAGGTGTCGAGTTTGGAGTACTGCTTCCGGTAGAGTTTGGATGCGCCGGGACGCAGTTTTTTCTCGAGCGGCGCTTCCGGGTCGGGTTTCTTGAACTGGGCATAAAAGCGCGCGCGGAGGTTCTCCAGTTTGAGTCGGAGTTCGGCTATATGTGCGCGCTCTTCGGGCGTCATTGAGGCAAGTTCTTCGTCGGTGTAGCGCTCGGAACGGATGATTTCGGTCGTCATCCGGCTGACTTCTCCGAAAGAGCGCATATTGGCAAGTTCGGCGCCTTGTGCGGGCGTTCTGTCGAAATCGCGCGGATGGGCAATCTTATAGGACTCCTGAACGCCGACTTTGAGGACCGCGCCGTTGGGTGCGCGATACTTCTTCTGGCGCATGATAATTCCGCTATTTTTCTCAAATTCTCCGTGCATTTCCGCCACGGGGGCATGTAGTTTAACTTTTGTCATAAAACGGCATGATTTTTGCGGTTAATAATATAGGTTTTCAAGATTTCTAACTTCAGTTAGGATTTCGAGTTTTCGTCAAGTTTTCCTCCCGTTTACGTCATATGAACAACGTGCTAATGACGCGGTAACTACCCGGTTATCACGCGCTAATCACGCGCTTTTGGATTAATTTTAGTCCTATAAAAACCTCGATTTTGGTCGAGGTGTTTGTGGGATTGAGGTGGTTGCTCCAAACGGGAAAAAGAACACTTTTGAAATCGAGTGCAAAGGTACGCATTTTTTTTGATATATGCAAATTTTCGGGTATAAATTTGCCAAGTAAAATGCAATTTTATCTATTTCACATAGATAGATAGCGACTATGCTTGCATAAGACGATATTTATATGTACAAAAGAAAGAAGCCATCCTACTTGTCAACAAAATGTGCGGCTTACGACCGCACATTTATCACAATTCAATCAACCGGTGGCGATATTGCTTGAGTGCGTCGAAACGCATAAAGTGGTCCATAGTGCCCTGCGGGATTAGCACGCGCTCAATACGATTGCACCTATCAAATGCTGAGGACTCAATGCGCTCAATGGACTTAGGCAAGGTAATAGAAACCAAATTATTGCAGTTATCGAATGCATAAGTACCTATATATTTTGTACCCTCAGATATTTCTACATCAGATAGCATTGAACAACCGGCAAATGCACCTGACTCGACAGACTCAATACAGCTGCCAATAGAGACTTTTTTAAGACTACAGCAGCCGTCGAAACAACTTCTTGTCACTTGATGGATGCCCTGTAATTTGATTTCGCTTTCTAATGAATAACAGCCCAAGAAGGCGAATTCTCCAATATGCACAACGCTATCCGGAATAGAAATGTGCGATAAATTCCGCCGTTGAGAAAAGGCAGAGTCTGCAATTACCTCAATGCTATCAGGTATAGATGAACTATTACAACCATGAACCAGTGTGTTAGTCGCAGTTACAATGATTGCATTGCAGTTGTCACGTGAGTCAAATATAGGATTTCCTTGCTCAACGACCAGAGAAGTCAGTTGTTCACACAACTCAAAATTATTCTTTTCTATCACCGTTACACTTTTCGGAATGACTAGTGCTGTCAACTCATTGCATCCATTTATGGCATATGCGCCGATGTCAGTCACAAAGTCCGGAATTCGATATTCTCCCTTTAAGCCCGATGGCATACGTGTGAGTGTGGTGATGTCGCCACAGGTGGAGAATTCAACTCCATACTCATCTTTGAAGTGTTTTCTTACAAATGTTTTCATAACTGTTCATTTTTATGAGTTGCTTTTTCTGTGTAATTTATTCTGTACTCAAGGTCAAAATCTCGGCAGAAGATAAAATCTGTGAGAGCAAATTTTGTATGGTCAAAAAGATTGTGGAAGGCATTGATGAGATGCAAGTCCTTTGTGAGCTTTTGATCCAACCGCTCATTCCAATTATCCGGTTTACAGTCCATGCCGATGAACTCTTCGAAAGAGACCTCCAAGTTTTGAGGAAGGTATAAACTGCGCGTCACACCGGTATCATACAATGAGTTCCAACCGGTATCACACAAAGCCTCCCATAATTCTTGCCTGCTATCATTTTGAAACGGATGAAGAGAAGGATACTTTTTCGATAAGAAGCATTTGGCTTCCAATTCAATCCCAGGCTGTATAGCACAGATTGTTGTGTATTGCTCATGCGCGCGGTCGTACAGGTACTTAAGTGCGTCACGAAGTGCGTCATTAAAGGCTACGATATATGGCAGAAGTTCTTCTTGATTCTTGCGCGTAAGGGCTTGCTCGTTCAAGATTCTTTTTCGTAAGTCCAGCAAAGATTCAACTTCCGGATAACCTGTTGCGTCAGAATCATAAATGTAGCTTATTTCCTCCTCTATAAGTTGAAGAGTTTGTTCATCGTATTGTATCATAGCTTTACAGCATTATTGTTTCATTCTTTCTAATCTTTCGCGTTCAGCTGCGATTTCTTCCGGAGTAAGAATCACATCATAGAGCGTGACTTTTGTAAGCATTGTGGCTACCTCTGGAGTGCAATGAGCAAACTCACAAAATTCCTTGTAAGGTGGAATTTCTGCGGCACATTCTTCACTCAAGAGATGAGCCATTTTGCTTCGGATCTTAATATCCGACATAAAGAGTTCTTTGAGACGCAACAATTCGAGTTGGTCGTTGATTTCTTGTGGTGTCATAATCTTTCAATACTAAAAAAATACAGCGTGACTTTCGAATCACGCTGCAAAATTACTGCTCAGCTCGTTCACAAAGTGGCAGAGCGTTTTTTTTATCAAAAATCGCTTCCGGATAGTTGATTTTGTATCTCCTGAGCTTTCTGCTGATTGTATTGGTCAACTTCTTTCTGGAATATACCATCCAGTGCTTCCTTGCCTCCATAAGTCACTTTGCAATCATCAAAGCCTCGATAGAATAGCTCCAAATCAATCTTATCGTCTAAATGCCAGATTGCAGCACTACTTTCTTCCAAATCTTGAACGACCTTACCGCCGTGCATCTTTTGGATCAAAGTAGCTTTACCATACTTCTCCTCAAAGCGCGAAATGATAGCGCGACACTGCTCCATTCCGGGGATGTCTTTGTACTTGTCGGTAACGGAGAAG
>OCVV012886268.1_pt1 | contig 16718 bp, 10 predicted proteins | sample 1539721 | NCBI WGS metagenome assembly OCVV01 (sample SAMN02144230, study PRJEB22623) | gut metagenome | biome: sheep rumen | host: Ovis aries | place: New Zealand | reverse complement strand
TGAACTATCAATAGGTGTATCATTATTGACAGGCAGGGATGGAACGTTCATAAACATTTCGAGGTTTGAAATTTTCACCTCAATTTCTGGTTGAATATATTTTTTCATTGTTCTTTGATTTTTAATTAATAATAAAATAATGAGTAGTGAGAAGTGAGGAGTGGGGGAAACTCCTTTACTCCATAACTCCGTAGAGATTTAAGTGAGGAGTGATTAAAATCCGAATGGCGCGTTCCTCACTCCTCACTGCTAATTTCTCACTTTACAAGCACCTTCTTGCCGTTCACGATGTAGAGACCACCCTTCGTGATGTTCTGAACCTTCTGACCAGCGATGTTGAAGATGGTGCCGTTAGCAGTTTCAACAGCGATGTTGTTGATAGCATCTGCCACGTCGTCGAGTGCGAGGAAGCCCTTCACTTCTTTTGCATCAATAACGAGGTATGCCTTACCAGCAGGAATTGTAACACCACTCTTAACTGGATAGAACCCAACACCATCTGCCTCAGGCTTATTTGCCAATGCATAGAAAGTGCCATCGCTTACGACATCTTCTTCAGAATAAGTCAACTCATTCTTTTCAGGAGCTGTAGCAGACTCAATAATCGTGCAAGGGTATTCACCTTCTGCTGCTTCCACGATGATAGGAGTGCCAGCAGGAGCAGATGTCAATTCTACGCGAGATACACTCTTCTCGTTGATGGCTGTAACAGCGTAAGCCTTCACACCATTGAACTCAACAGCATTCTTAGTTACGTAAGTTGCATAACCAGCAGGACCTACCTTGATAGTTTCAACCAAGTCGGCATCTGTCAAAGGAACGATTTCGATACTGCTAATGTAAGCCGCATAACTTCCTGCTGAAATGATGAATGTGGTTTCTGTAGCAGGAGACGACAATTCTACTGAAGAAGATGTATTTTCATAATTACCACCAGCTTTGCCAGTGATTGAACTTTCACCAATCTGAAGCGTGATACCTGCAGATGATCCATAAGTTACAATCACCTTGATACCCTTGTCGCTCTTAATTGTAGGAGAAGTGAGTGTTCCTGCATTCTTCTTCATCTGAAGAATCTCATGGTTGGTACTGTTGTACGAGCAGTCCTTCTTCACCCATCCTGTATATGCCTTTCCATCGGAAGCTGGGAATGCTCCTTGAATACCTGTAGTGTAGCTGCTACCAGCCTTGCTGAAATCAGAGAAACTGATGGATGCAGTCGCGCCAGTAAGGTCAATTACTTCCTGATCTGCGGTACTTGGGTCTGTCACAGTAACTGTGAACACCTTATCCACATTGTTGTAAGTATCGTTATCAAGTGCTTCTACGTGAACTGTGATAGTAACTGTACCAGCTGTGTAAGCTTGATATTCACCAGAGGTAGTGACATCAAGAACGTCTGTGTTATCACTTGTGAAGGTAATTTCATACTCATCTTCTGCGAGGCCTTCAGCCAAAGTTACATCCACTTCGAATGTACCCTCTGTTTCTGCATCCACTTCTGTTGGAGAAAGACTATTGATGGTAGCAATATCTACCTTACCATTATGTACAAGGTTAACTATATAATTGCCTTGGTTAAACTCAGGAGTATCACCGTTGTAATTCTTGAGCTTGCCATAAACAGTCACTTTATCGCCTACAGCAATTTGACTTTCAGAAGTGAAATCAGCATTGTCTAAATATTTGCCACGATAGACTTCAAGTTGACTCTCAGTCGTACCATCATCAGAAATAAAGTATGTAGCGTTGCCGTGTTGTGTGCTTACTTCATCAATTTGTGAAATAATACCAGATACATAAACTTCAGCTGATGTTTCTGTACCTAATGTCTCAATGAATGCCAAAGCTTCAGCCACGTTGTAAGGATTGTTTGCTGTTCCAGGAGCGTTAGCGTCAACGACTGTCAATGTGTAAGAAGCACTTCCTTCGTAGTAATTATCATCCCCTGCAAAACTTGCTGTAATGGTGGTTTCACCAGCTGCGTCCATCAGAACAACCTCGCCTGTTGCCTCATCCACCATTGCCACTTCCTCGTTGCTCGAAGTGTAAGTCACTGCCAATCCATTAGGATTTGTCAATGTTGGAGCTGTGAACTCGTCACCAAGGTTTATTGTGAATTCTGTAGTCTCAAATGCAAGACCTGCTGCTTCCTTTTGTGGTGCATCGCTTGTTTCCCATGTAATTTGAACTTCATCCAAATAAAGAGCACCACTATTTGAACGAAGACCAATAAATGTATAATCTTCATCAATGTCAATTGTGAAAGAAGTTGTATTACCATCATAAGCAACAGAACCAAGTAGGGTGCCACTTTTGCTTGTGTTATAGAGGTCGGTAGCAGCTTCATAAGGTGTGTTTTTACCATACACATTAACAGTTCTGCCTTCTGATGTAGCACTATTAAAAGTAATGGTAATCGATTTAACTTTTCCACCGCTGGTAGTAGTAACGATACCACTATTATTGTTATTGCTTCTCAATTGAATAGTAGAATTACCCCCTGCACTTTGTCCTGCGTAAACAGCACCAGAACTACCAGTTTTTCCAGAAAAATCTTTGTAAGTTGTTCCAGAATTTCCTATAAACTCATAATTAAGTACATCAGTTTTTTCTCCTTCAACTGGAACAGGAGCTTCTTTTACAGTCAGAGTATAGGATGCACTTCCTTCTTTGTAATCATCATTTCCAGCAAAAGATGCAGTAATTGTAGCGGTACCAACACCTTTGATAGTTACATCGCCATTATCAGCAACTGTAGCCACATCCGTGTTGTCTGAAGCGAAAGTAACGCTTAAATTATAAGGATTGGTCAAAGTAGGAGCTGTGAAATCTTCACCAAAATCTATGGTGAATTCAGTTTCCTCATAAGCAAGACCAGCTTCTTTCTTTGCTGGTGTTGGAGTTCCCTCGCCATCAAAAGTCACAGTCACTTTTGAAATGCGGACATGTTTTGCAGTTCCAGCAGTCAAAACAACTGATGCTGCTGATCCAGTCCAAGTCTTTGTTGATGCATCGTACGTTTCAGGTGAAACAGAAACAGTTGCTGCACCATTGAGCTCGTATTCAAATACTACTTTTGTAATGGTCTTGCCGCTTGCTGTAAGCGTCATAGTTCCACCATTGTAAACACGTACTGCTGATCCAGTATCATAGTAAGCAGTAGCAGTTCCTCCATCAGTGAATGTGGCAGTTACCACAGTACCTGCTGTTGAACTAACAAGTTGTCCATTCGTGTAGCCTTGAGCAGAAAAGTCAAAAGTCTCTTCTCCTGCCCACGCACTTCCGCTAACCATCAGCATCATGCTCATGATTAGCCAATTCAGTTTTTTCGTAAACATGTTCATAATTGAAAAATTTTAAAGTTAATATATAGTTTATTTTCTTTTTCTACTTCTACTTGAAGAAAGGAATTTAGTTGGTCTCCCAGATGAATGTATCCTTTCGCTTTTATCATGGTTTTATGACAGGCTTTCTGACTTTTATCTGATTATCTCGCCATTTTCTCCCAAAAGGGTACATAGTTGTGGCAAAGATAATGTTTTTTTCTTAATTCGTGTTTATAAATTCAAAAAAATTTTGTCAACTCTCAAAATAATCCCTCCAATCCCCCATTTTGTCAACTCCAGTTGCCCTATTGGTGACTCTCACCCCCGCCCGTGCTCGTTCGTACCCTTCAGGGTTTTGCTATTTTCTATGAAGTAAAAGGAGAAACGCTAGATTCCCTGGCAGCAAGGTGATTTGAACGTTTTTGATGAGAATCAGTACGATTTTGAAAGAGGGGTGTGGGGAAATGTTCGTATCTTTGCGGCGAAATTGGGAAATTGTGTGTTTGATAATCTCATTAACTAACATAACATCAACTATGCAAATGAAAAAAAACTATTATTGGGCAGTGTTGCTGCTTTTATTTAGTCAAGCAGTGATGGCCCAACGCTTTACTGACAAGTTGGACCGCGGATTAGTTGTCATTCCAACGGGTTCTACGAGTGGCAGTACAACAAACCTGATTACTTGGCGCAGGCTAAGTGAGGAATACTACAATGTGACGTATAATCTTTACAAGAATGGTTCTTTGTTTAAATCAGGATTGACCACCACCAGCTATGCGGACAATAGCAGCGGTCTGCCCACATCTACCTATCAAGTGGAAGCAGTGGTGAATGGTGTCGTGAAGCAAGACAGTACTGCAATGAAGGCATGGAGCCAATATGTGTATAAACTTAACAATAATCGTTGTGCCACAGGATATCTTGACATTGCCTTGGCTCCAGTGTATAGCCGTGCAGGAGTTGATATCACCGACCATTATTCTCCTAACGATGCTGAGTTTGCCGACTTGGACGGTGATGGACAGTTGGAAATGATTATCAAGCGTCTGAACACGGTGGATGCGACGGGTATCAACACAGGTGTTAAGGATGCCAAGGGCAATGACATTTGGTATCTTTATCCAATTAATTCCACGGAGTTTAGTGTGATTGATGCCTACGACATTAATTGGCAAACTGGTGCTGCAACACTGCTTTGGCGCATTGACTGTGGTCCGAATATGGTGAGCCACATGTCAACAGAGATGAATATCATTGCTTACGACTGGGACGAAGATGGTAAGGCAGAAGTGGTGCTTCGTGGTGCTGACAACATGATTGTATATGGAAGCAATGGAACTACTCAGCTTTGGACTGTTGGGAACATGAGTGTAAACACACGTGTAGATTGGCCTACTACACGTCAAAAAGATGGTAAGAGTTTGGCTGGTCAGCAATACACACACTCTGGTGCCGAATACCTTATTTATTTGAATGGATTAACAGGTGCCAAGTATCAGATGATGGACTATCCTCTGAAGCGTTTGGAATCGAATGAAACAGACTTGAATGCTGCTTGGGGTGACGACTATGGCCATCGTTCAAGCAAGTATTTCTTTGGCGCTCCATTCTTGGATGGACGTCATGCCAGTCTTTTCTTAGGTCGCGGCATCTACACGCGTCACAAGATGATGGCGATGGAGTTAAATCGCAAAACACATCAATGGGGTGAACTCTGGACATGGAACTGCAATAACAGCAATAGTCCTTGGTATGGAAACGGCTATCATAATTATATTATTGCTGATGTGGACGAAGATGGACGCGATGAAATCGTGTATGGTTCGATGGTGATTGACGACAACGGCAAGGGACTTTCCACAACTGGACTCGGCCACGGTGATGCACAGCACGTGAGCGATTTTGACCCTTGGCGCAAAGGATTGGAGTTCTTCGGTTGTAACGAGGACAAACCAGCAATGAACTATCGTAATGCTACAACCAGCGAAATCTATGTTAGAAGGACGGCAAGCGGTGACGATGGTCGTGGTATGATGGGTAACTTCTCCAGTGTTTATCCAGGCTGTATTGGTCGTTCTGTCAACACAAACCTGATTTCCTCTGTGGTGGACAATGAGATTATTGATTCCCCTTCAAGTGATGAAACTGATAATGGTCTCTATTGGTCACATCTCAATTTCCGCATTTATTGGGATGGTGATCTCGGTTCGGAAATCTTAGACAGTCCAGGCACTGCAAAAGAAGCAGCGATTTGGGATTACGAAAACGGCAGATTGTTCACATCGAGCGGTTGTAACATGAATAACGGCTCAAAAAATAATCCTTGTTTTCAAGGTGACCTGATTGGCGACTGGCGCGAGGAAATCGTGGTGCGCTGTGGCACAAATGTGCGTGTCTATACGAGCGGCATGAGCACCAACTATAGTTTGCCTTGTCTATGGTACGACCATCAGTATCGTCAGGCGATGGTGTGGCAGATGATGGCATACAATCAGCCTCCTCACCTCAGCTATTTCCTTGGTGAACTCGAAGGCTACACCACGGCGCCACCTCCACTCTCCATGCAGGACCGCACGGAGATTGCGAATGGTGGTACTATCAGTAGTTCTCTCAACGGAAAACAAGTCATTGCTTGTGAGACCAACAACATGAGTATCAGTGTGGAAGATGGCGCTTCCCCTTGGGTGTTCTACGACAATGCTCCTTCGTGGGTGCAAGGTACGGACGTGAATGGAACGAGTGGCATGAATCCAACCATCGACTACTCCTATTACACCCACACCGTGACGGGTGGTGCCTTCACTGGTAATATGAATTTGGTGAAGCAAGGCGATGGAACTTTGGTACTCCCAACGGTAGAACAAACCTACACGGGAAAGACGGACATTTGGGCAGGAACAGTCGAATTCAACGGAAGTTTTTCGAAAAGTCCAGTTTGGATGAACCGCTTCACAACCTTCAATACTTCGGGTGGTGCTTTCAATGGTGGGTTGACCATGGAATATGCTTCAACGCTGAATGTGGGTGGTGCAACGGCTCAAAGCATCAGCAATGTGACAGTGAGCACACTGACGCTCAACTATGGTGCTCGCGTGGTGCTGGATGTGAATAGCACGAACGATGCTACGAAGAACGACCAACTGACGATTGGTACATTGGTGATAAACACAAAGAACTGGGAAAATGGTCCTCAGTACAGCTCGCCTGTTCTTCAAATCAACGCCAAGAAGAACCTTGCTGGGGGCAGATACCCACTTGGTACTGTAAACACCGTGACTGGCGACCTCTCAAATTGGGTGATTGAATGTAGCAAGGCACCAGCAGACTCCTATTTGGAATTGGATGGTACTACCTTGTATCTCGTCACAGGTGAAGCCCAGATGCTGAAAGAGCCAACACTTGCCATTATCGAAATGGTGAAAACGGACGATATTTATTATCCTACAATTTCCATCAGTGATGAAAATACGGGTACTGAAACAACAAAAAAGTTCGTATTCACCGATATAAATGGCACAGAAACTACATTTGAGAACGAAGAGGCAGAATTGTTGTTTAGTCAAGACTATGAGCAAGAAACAAGTGTTTCAGGATGGACAATCGCTGCAAACCAATCTAACCTTCTTTCACTAGGTACAGATGCGACCTATGGTAATTATATTTATGCTTCAACTGCTAACCGTGTTAATACCCGATATGCTTACTCTAACATCGGTTCTGTGGATGTGTCCTCGTGCAGTGAGTATATCATTGAATTTGACTTGGCTTTAACTGCAGGAAACACGGATGGTAGTGAATTCTGTGTGATGAGCAAAAACGGTACGATGCCAAAGAACACTTGGGACAATTATGCATCCATCAATAGTAATGCCAATATGCTTTTCGATTTAACGGGAAGTAAGAATTCCACAACATACAAATTGAATGGAACTTCCACAACAACCACTCTTACTTCTGGCACTTGGTATCATTACAAATTAGTTGTTGACCAGACGGCTGGTACGGTTACGTGGACAATAGGGAATGGTGATAGTGGCACTTTTGCTTTGCCTGAAGGAACAAGTACAGAGTTCGCCGGTATTTATTTAGTTGCAGGACGCTATGATGCTTCCATTAAGTTGGATAACATTCGTATTTACAAGCCAGCAGTTGCTCTCGGCGATTCCTTTACTTTCACCGAACCTGGCACACTCAAGGTGGTGCTCGAGGCTGATGGCTTCGAAAGCAGCGAATCCACATTCAAGGTAGTTGAGCCATACATTATCAAGTATGAGTCACCTGCATACAACGAAATCAGTGCAGCCGATGCCAATGCTACTCTTGGAAGCAAATATTCTGCAACAATTGATAACAATAGGTCTGGATGGTGGAATTCTGGTATTACATACTACAATTCACAAAGCACGATTGACGCGGGATATATCGATAGTGACAATGTGTTGATGTCTTCAAAGGTTAGTTCTACCTATTGCTTGAAATTGATTCAAGGCTATGGTATTGGTCGTGCTTGTACAGGGAAAACATATACTATCTCTGCAAGTGATTTGGGCGATGAGAATACCATTATTTATTATAAAGCATATATGGGTTATGGAAACAGTGATACTTTCAACGAAGGATACACAAATGCAGATGAAAATGGCTATTATGCTTACACCATCTACAATTCTGAAACCTTCTGCAAGTTCATTGCCTATATCCCTGCCAGCTCAGCCATTCAAAAGGGCGATGTTAACGTTGACGGAGAAGTTACCATCGCTGACGTTGTGATGATGGTGAACTACATCTTGGGTTCAACAGACAATGCTGCTAACGTGCTGAAATATGGCGATATGGATGACAGTGGTGAGGTAAATATCTCCGATGTAGTAGCTCTTGTCAATAAAATTTTGGAATAAACGAAAACGATATCTGAGGCGAAGACAAAACCTTCGCTTACAGAGAAGATAATAACGATAACGATAACGAAAACATAGAGATGGTTTCTGCCACTCTCCCTTTTTTGGAAAAAAGGTTTTCGTTTTCGTTATCGTTTTCGTTTAAAAATCCTTACCTTTGCCGATGAATTAGCAAAAATAAGGTTTTCAGAATGTCGAAAGTAGATGATTTGCTCACGAAGGAAGAGCAGTATTTTTATGAGGTGATGCGCGTGGCGCTTGGTAATCAATCACGACTTTCCTCTGTGTTGACACGGGAGGAATGGCTGACCGTGGCTGAAATATCACAGAAGCAATACGTGATGGGCGTGCTGCTCGATGGCATCACCCGTCTGCCTGCTGAGCAGTGTCCTCCGTTCGACGTGCGACTCATCATTCTGAGGAAGGTTGCTGAGATTGAGGAACGCAACCGTTTCATGAACCAGAAATGTGCGGAAATATACAAGCATTTCACGGATGCGGGTTTCAAAAGTGTCATCCTCAAAGGGCAGGGTGTTGCGACGCTCTATGATGCGCCTTTGCATCGTTTGTCGGGCGACATCGACATCTGGGTGAGTGGTACGAAGGAGGAGATTCTCGACCATGTCCGAAAATACAAGGAACCCGATGAGGTGGAATACCATCATGTGGATTTCAATATCCTCGACAATGTGGAAATCGAAGTCCATTTCTTTCCCACTTTCTCTTTCAATCCTGTTGCAAATTTGCGTGTGAAGCGATGGATTCGTACGCTCAAGATGGAAGAAGTGACGCGAATGACCGAGATGCCAGAGGGCGCTGGCATTATTCCGATGCCTACGCATGAATTCAATGCCGTGCATATCTTGCAACATGCCTTGCGCCATTTCATCTATGGTGGAGTGGGGTTGCGTCATGTTCTCGACCATTATTATGTGCTGAAAGCACTCCATGCCGAGCATCCCGACGATTTTGAAGCGGTGAAGGCACGCATTCAGAAAACCTACAGGCAGTTGGGCATCACGACCTTTGCCCAAGCGATGATGTGGATATTCAAGGAGTATTTGAATATGGACGACAGTTGGTTGTTGGTTGAACCAAGTGAAAAACACGGTGTGTTCCTCCTGAAGGAACTCATGCAGATGGGAAATTTTGGACGTGAGGACAAACGTTTGGCGACTGAACGAAACGCTCAACATTTGAAACGCACGTATGTGAAAATTGCCAATTCTTTACGCTTCTTTCATTCATTTCCTGGCGAATCCATCGGAAGAATTTACGTTCTTACAAAGGAATTTGTCTTCTCCCATATTGGACTGAGCAAGTGGGGGAAGAATGTGGAATAAGGGCGCAGAGCGCCAGTTTCAGGTTTGGCTACGCCGAACTAAAGGTTCAAGTTTCAGGGCGCGAGGCGCCGTTTCAGGTTTCATGATAGCGTGAAGCGATAAGTGTGAAGCGTTAATAGTGAAGCGTGAAGCGATGCCTTCGTCCTTCATCATTTTCCCTTTTCCCCTGTCCTTTGTCTTTTCTCCTTTGTCCCTCCTCCCTCCTCCCTTGTCCTTTGTCCCCTGTCCCTTGTCCCTTTTTCCCCTTTTTCTGCAGAATAGCATCGTTTCTGTGGATTTACTGATGCGCGTTTAGGGAAGATTTAATGCGTGTGTGAGGACATACTGAAGCGATCCTTTGGATTTAACTAGTTGCCGAGGGCTCGTTATCGAAACGGCGAGCGCTCGGCGTTGCGATAACGAGCCCTCGCCGTGTAAACGTTGAGGGCTCGGCAATTGAGTTCAATCGAAGGAACGATTCAGCTCAATCATAGGGATGATTGGTTTTCACCGAGCTCTAAGTTCAGTACAATCAGAAGAGAGCGACAGTACATTCGAAGCTTTTCGGGTTGTTACAAAGTGACTAATGATAAAAGATGATTGCCTGCTAAATGTTATGTTTTTATGTTGATTTTGTCAATAATTGTGTTTTTTAACATCTTTCTTCTAAAGAAAAGTTATTTCTTTATCTCTATTGGCTTATTAATCCATTATTTTTATTTATATTTGCATTCGCTATTTCACGCTGAGCCGACTTCTATTGTTGTTTGAGCGACTGAGGGTGGAATCACTACATTTTGAAATGCGACGCTGACACTTTGTTTTGACTTTCTAGAACTTCCACTTAAAGTATAGCAGTCTAGAGTATAGCAGAGGTTGATGCTGCTGGTAGGTATATAACGTTCTTGTTGATGTGCCGTTGGCTAACCGTGCCATCACGCATAATTTTAGATGCAAACTATAAATTTACCAACGTTTTGGGTATCACTCTATCTGTTTACGCTATAAGTTGTGTTGACCTCAGAAAACGAACGGGCAAAGCTAGATACCCCGCTTTTCTTTTGTAGTCAACAGTGATTGAAATCAGTCTGGAATTGGGTGTCTCCTGGGCTACAAAACAAAATGTAAAAAAATAGATGTTGTTCAATTCTATTGCGTTCCTATTGTTCTTCCCAATAGTATGCATGCTTTATTTTGCTATTCCATCCAAACAGATAAAGGTGAGAAATCTGTTGCTGCTTATTGCTAGTTATTACTTTTACATGAACTGGGAACCTGCATACGCTCTATTATTATTAACAAGCACTTTCGTTACATACATTGCTGCTCTTGGAATTGGATATTTTGAGGATAATCGGAAGAAAAAAGTGTGTCTAATAGGTAGTCTTGTGTTAAATCTTTCAATTTTATTTTTATTCAAATATTATAATTTCCTCTCATCGAATATTGAAGTAGCTTTGCAAACTATTGGTATAGGGATAAATATACCAAAATTTGGTTTGCTTTTGCCTGTAGGAATCTCCTTTTATACGTTTCAAGCTTTAGGCTATTCTATTGACGTTTATCGAGGTACAACAAAGGTCGAACGAAACTTCCCTACTTACGCTTTATTCGTATCATTTTTCCCGCAATTGGTAGCAGGTCCTATTGAACGTTCCAATAATTTGCTTCCACAATTCAAGCAACAGCATCCTTTTGATTACGAGACCGTAATGGCAGGTATTAGATTAATGGTTTGGGGATTTTTCATGAAGTTAGTATTGGCTGATCGTTGTGGTCTATATGTTGATACCATCTTCAATAATGTTTATATGCACAATGGTGGGTCTTATTTGGTGGCATCACTGCTTTTCCCTTTTCAAATTTATGGTGACTTTGCTGGTTATTCTCTGATTGCAATTGGAGCAGCGAGAGTGTTAGGCTTCCGTTTAATGGAAAACTTTCATCGTCCTTATTTTGCATGTACCATTGGTGAGTTTTGGCATCGATGGCACATATCACTTTCTACTTGGTTTAAGGATTATGTCTATATTCCTTTAGGAGGGAATCGTGTTGGGCGTTTACGTAACTATTTCAATTTGTTAGTGACATTTGTTATCAGTGGAATCTGGCATGGTGCTAATTGGACATTCTTCTGTTGGGGTACATTACATGGAATATTGCTATGCGTTGAAAAAGCACTTGGAATCGGTAAGCAGAAATACAATGGTGTAAGACAATTCTTTCATTGGATGATAACATTCATTCTTGTTTGTTTTGCTTGGGTGCTGTTCAGGGCAAACAATCTTTCAGAGGCAGTTACGGTCATAATGGGTATATTTATTAATCCAGGTACTCCAAAACTTGAGTTTGCAAATTTCATTGCTATTGGATTTGCACTTACAGTTTTGCTCATTAAGGAATTATCTGACGAATACGAATGGAAAATTCGAGTAGCAGAATCAAATTCATGGCTTGTGTGTCATATTTATCTTGTTTTGATGATTGCATATATTATTTTATTTGGTGTATTAGGAGGTGACCAGTTCATATATTTCCAATTTTAAAATAAAGAGATTATGAAGAAATTTTTGATAAGTATGCTGTTTGTTGCTATTGGTCTTTATGCTGTTGATCGTTTGGGAGGTATGGTTATGTGGTGGGTTAATCAGCATACACATGATGTATCTGGACCTAAAATCAAATATTTGGTTAATGACGTTCATGAAGATGTACTACTGATGGGAACTTCTCGCTGTAATTTGCATTATGTTCCATCAATCATAAGCGATACGCTTGGACTTAGTGTGTATAATGGTGGAATAGACGGATCAAGTAATATTTATGCGCATTATTTAATGCTTAATCACATTCTATCCGTTCATAAACCTAAAGTGATATGCCTAGAGGTAATGACAAGTGACTTTACAATACAAGCAGACCCATTTAATACTTTGACATTTTTTGCTCCTTATTTCGGGATCAACGAAGGGGCAGACTCCCTATTCCGCATAGCTGGTAAGTATTGGAAATATCGCGTATCACATTTGTACCGATATAATGCAAAAGCTGCATCGAATATCGCAGGGCTTTTAGTAAATAGACAGGAAGGAGGAGATAATGGATATATTCCATGTCCTAAGCCTTCTCACTATCCAGATTCATTGAAATACAGCAATACGACAGAGAATGTAGATACTATGAAACTAGAGTATGTTCAGAAATTCATAAATCTCTGCCATAAAAATAATATAATATTGGTATTTGTGGTCTCTCCAATGTATACAAAAATTGATAATGCCCATTATGATGTACTTAAGGCCATCGCAAAGCAAAATGAGATACCCTTCTTAGACTATCATAAAGAGGGTTTATACCATGACCATCCAGAGTATTTTAAAGACACACTTCACTTGTGGGATAAAGGTGCAAGATTGTATTCTTCTGTTTTTGCAAGTGACTTAAAACGAATCTTGAAACATTACTAATATTATTCATTTGATCTGTTTTGAATTGAATGAGTTGCAAATAGTTGTTTATTTGTAGCTCAAAAGAATGAAATGCGGATAAGGATATAAGTTTCATGTACCTGCAGACATACTACTCGCACTATTATTAATTCGTCGAACTCACGTTATTATAATCCCGGAATTAGCTAAAAACAACCCTTTATAAAGCCATTTTAATTCACCTGACCAACTACATTTATTCGCTATCCCTGTTTGTTTGTGGCACATATTACTTTGAATATGATACTGATTACCTACTCGTTTTGATTAGATGGAAAAAAATGGGTGAAAAATTGATAATTGAAAAATAAATTGCGTAACTTTGCAGCGAATATAGATTAAACTTTATCTTTTTTTAGTCACTTTGACAAGAAAGAGTTGTTGATTTTCAAAAGATTAGGATTCCCAAAAATGTATTTATCCTTTTCTTAGCGTGACTGATGGAATTGATGTGGTCAGAACACGTTAAAATTTGTTAAGAGTTTATTTATGAAGAGTCTAATTGTTTGTTTTTTAATTAATTACAAACGATTAGGGGAATATTTCTATGCCCTTATATGATGCGGGGCGCAGGTTTTAGGGCACTAAAGTGCCGGTTTGGCTACGCCGAGCTAAAGGTTCAAAGCGCAAGCGCTGGTTTCAAGTTACAGGTTTGACTTCGTCGAGCTAAAGGTTCAGGGCGCAAGCGCCAGTTTCAGGTTTCAAGTTTCAAGTTTGACTATGCCGAGCTAAAGGTTTAGGGCAAAAGCTAACTAATATGCAGTTTTTAGGTTGATTCATTTCCTAACAACTATAATATTCATCCTTTTTTAAATCAAGAATATCATGGCTAAAAGAATCTTAGTTACAGGTGGCGCTGGTTTTATTGGCAGCCACACACTCATCGAACTCCATAAGGCTGGTTATGAGTTCGTTGTTATTGACAACCTCGTTAATTCCAATCCTGAAGCACTTCGTCGTGTGGGTGAACTCATCGGAGCAGAAGTGCCATTTGTGAAGGCTGACATCCGTGACCGCGAGGCACTCAACAAGGTGTTTGAACAATATAAGTTTGACTCTTGCATCCATTTTGCAGGACTGAAGGCAGTGGGCGAGAGTGTTGCTAAACCATTGGAGTATTACGAAAACAACATGAGCGGAACGTTTACCCTCATCGACGTGATGCGTCAACATGGTTGCAAGAACATCATTTTCTCCAGTTCCGCAACGGTTTATGGCGACCCTGCCATCATTCCTATCACAGAGGAATGTCCAAAGGGACACTGCACGAATCCATATGGTCAGACTAAGTCGATGCTTGAACAGGTGCTGATGGACGTGCAGAAGGCTGATCCTGAGTGGAATGTGGTACTGCTGCGCTATTTCAACCCTATCGGTGCTCATCAGAGCGGACGTATCGGTGAGAATCCTAATGGTATTCCAAACAACCTCATGCCATATATCACACAGACTGCTATCGGTCGCCGCAAGGAACTCGGTGTCTTTGGCAACGACTATGACACACACGATGGCACGGGTGTACGCGACTATATCCATGTGGTTGACCTTGCTACAGCGCATGTGGCTGCACTTCAGGCAATTGAAAAGAATGCAGGACTTGCCATTTACAACATCGGTACAGGTCATGGCTACAGTGTGCTCGACGTGGTTAACGCTTTCGAGAAGGCAAACGGTGTGAAGGTGCCATATAGCATTAAGCCTCGTCGTCCAGGTGACATCGCTACTTGCTATTGCGACCCATCGAAGGCAGAGCGTGAGCTTGGCTGGAAGGCAAAATATGGCATTGAGGACATGTGCCGCGACTCTTGGAATTGGCAGTCTCAAAATCCAAACGGATTTGAGGGGTAATCCAGACAAGAACTGATAAAAACAACTTGGTACAATTGATTCGTCTTTGGAAAGAAAATGATAAGATAATCTTAACTGAGGATAGGTGATTTACTCTTTGAGGGATGAACAAAGTCCAAAAAGAATCGTTCTCGCTGAAGGAAGGAATTCTTTTCGGAATCTATTGTACCAAGTTGTTTATATTGTTTCTAAATATCAAACATATTGTTTACAGGCCCCAATTATTCTTATGAAGAAGATAGAGAACATAAGTATTCACAATTATAAATCTTTGGAGGATGTCGAGATTAAAGGATGCAAGACTTTTAATCTTTTTATTGGCCGTCCTAATGTTGGAAAGAGTAATATCATAGAGGCGTTGTCCTTTATGGCTGTTCCCTATCTTTTTCAGATGAAGAGGTCTCTTGGGTCGATTTTTCGTATAGAACGAAGTTCGGCTCTTTTCTATAATGGAAAAGTCAGTCATCCAATAGAGATTCAAGCGGGTGATTATAGCATGCAGATTCAGAATACAGCTTCTAATCAGATTCATGTAACTGCTCGTCATTTAGAGGGACAACAATCGTTAGGAATTATTGATTTAAAGGTGAAAAAGGGTTTTTCAGAATACCCTATTTTCAAACCCTATTTGTATGAAGAACATGATAATAGGTCATGGACAACCCAAGTAGATATGCCTTTTCTGTGTCCGTGGGATGGCAATAATATGATGCAGGTCCTTCAGCAAAATGAATCTCTGAAGCATTATTTTTCGAATTTACTCAAAGAGTATGACTTGCGATTGACATTTGATTTAGCCCAGCAAGAAGTGCGTTTTTTAAAACCGATAGACGATACTGTTTCATTTATCATTCCGTATGTGGCATTAGCCGATTCAATCAAGCGTCTTATCTTCTATAAGGCAGCAGTAGATAGCAATAAAGATTCCGTACTGATGTTTGAGGAATTAGAAGCTCATTCATATCCTCCATATATTAGTAAAATAACGCAGACGATTATTCAAAATCCAAGTAATCAATATTTTATAACGACTCATAGCCCTTATGTAATAAATGAATTCTTGGAAGATCAATCTCTTGATGTGGCAATCCATCTTGTAGATTACAAAGAGGGTAGGACCATGGTGAAGACTTTATCCAACGATGAAATGGCGGAAGTGTATAATTACGGCATAGATTTGTTCTTTAATACTGAAGCCTTTTTAGACTAATCATGCAGCGAGAAAATATTGTTGTGCCAGAGTGTTATGTGGACACCAATCTGATAAACGTCTTGCTTAATAAGGCATGTAATCATCAGAAAGGATGCGCAACTGTCTGTAAAACATTAGAGACAAAACTTGCCGACCAATTTGCAATTGCTATCATTGATAAAGACAAGTCAGAACCGAAAGCAGTAGAACAATTTGTAATAATAGGGGAATCGGAGCATCTTGTTGTACGCAAGCATCAGACGAGGCATCATTATTTGCTACAGATAAAGCCTGCAATAGAAAGATTCATATTAGATGCTGTTGAAGAATTAAATATAAATCTATCTGATTATAGTTTACCGACTGAATTAGATGATTTAAGAGTCGTTTCTAAGACTGTCACTGCAAAAGAAGATTTTAAATTTAAAAGGCTATTTTATGTATTGCGTACTGCTTCCCACATGCAATGCTTGTCTAAAATATTAGAATATTTGCTAAATGAAAAGTATGCAGTATCGGAAGAAAGGATTCTTCAGATATTGCAGGAATAAAGGTGTGTTCTAAAAATTCTGTTTTATGATTTCTTACAAAAATATGAGATTTCGTTTCGGTTGCTTTTTGTTTGATTTGAAGTCTTT
>OCVV012874338.1_pt1 | contig 16725 bp, 15 predicted proteins | sample 1539721 | NCBI WGS metagenome assembly OCVV01 (sample SAMN02144230, study PRJEB22623) | gut metagenome | biome: sheep rumen | host: Ovis aries | place: New Zealand | reverse complement strand
AAGTAAAATAGGTGATTTTTGTGCAAAATATGGGATTCAGGATTCCGGACAGGGCGCCAAGAACCTGGCAACGATCATCCATCGGCAGATTACAAAGTCTTAACGACGGCGAGCCTGTAAACATCCCGTACGCAATACCTATATTTAATCTATATGGACTCTAAAACTCACGCATTTTTGATTCTCGCACACAACAACCCGGCTCACGTCGCAAGACTCATTAAAAGTCTGGTTTCTCCGAATCATTATTTCTTTATCCATGTCGATAAAAAATCCAAAGAAGATTTTTCGAGTCTCCAAGAAATTCCCAATTGCACCCTATTAAAAAAAAGAGTCAGCTGCAACTGGGGCGGTTTCAGCCTTGTGAAAGCAACGATGAACCTTTTGCAAGAAGCGGACAAGTCTTTTCACTTTGACTATTTCCATTTGCTTTCCGGAGCCGATTATTTCTGCTCCACCAATGAAAAGTTCGACAACTTTTTCAACAACACCACCCAAAGTTACCTCGGAATTTCGGACGGTACCCCTTTTGAATGGCGCTTGAAGATTTACACGTTCAATGACATCATCAATCGCCGCGGCAGATGGAAGAACATCCTTTGGCATACAGATGATATCCAAAAAAGACTTCTTCCCTACATCACAATCCGGAAGCCGTTAAAAGAAAAATTCTATTACGGTTCCCAATGGTTCTCTTTAAGCGCGGAAGTTGTCCATTACGTATTAAATTTTTGCAAGACCAACCGTAAATTCGTTCGCCGTTTTTACCTCACCTTCGTTCCAGATGAATCGTTCTTCCATATGATCATCATGAACAGTCCGCTTGCAAACCAAATCGTGCCCAACAATTTGCGTTTTATCGACTGGAAACGAAAAGTTCCTAAGGAACCTTTACCTCGTACTCTCAGCATCGACGATTACGAAGACATCATCCAAAGCGGATGCTTCTTCTGCAGAAAGATTTCGGTAACGAAGTCTGCGGAACTTCTCGATAAACTTGACGCATTGAGAAAGGAATAACGCCAATGGATCAGCCCTTGATTTCCATCATTGTTCCGATTTACAAGGTTGAGGCCTATCTGCACCGCTGTGTAGACAGCATTCTTCAACAATCCTACCGCAATTTGGAAATCATCCTTGTCGACGACGGTTCTCCGGACAAATGCCCGGAAATTTGTGATTCCTATCTTCCAAAAGATTCCCGAATTCAAGTTGTCCACAAGAAAAACGGGGGCCTTTCGGATGCGCGAAATGCGGGGCTTGACGTTGCCAAAGGCGACTACATCGCCTTTATTGATTCGGACGATTATATTCATCCCGAAATGATTTCGACTCTGTTTGCGCTTTTGCAAAGCAACGGGTCCGATATTTCGGTCTGCAATTTCACTCCGTTTACCGAAAAAGTATCCCTGTCGAACGAGGAACCTGTTGTATGCACCCTTTCCGGGGAAGCCGCTGCGGAACGCCTTTACCAAAGTCAATTTGCAACGCAAACCGTTGTCGCCTGGGATAAGCTGTACAAACGAAGCCTCTTTAAAAACCTTCGTTTTGAAGTCGGCAAGTTCAACGAAGACGAATTTTTTACCTATCAGGTTCTATTCCTCGCAAAGAAAGTCACGTTTACAACCCAAGAACTTTACTATTACTTTATCCGCAGCTCGGGAATTTCTCAGGCCATCACAAATCCGAAATCTTTGGATGGGCTTGACGCCAAGCAAAAAGCGATCCAGTTTTACAATTCCATCGGGGCTGTCAAAATTTTGCGCAAAGCCGTTCTAAGCTTTTTGAACTTTACAGCCAAGCGTTATCTTTTTGTCCATCGGCAAAAAGGTAATCACCAAGCGCTACTTGCGGAAATTAAAAAACGTAACGGCGAAGTTTATAACGCCCATTCTTCGGTTTTAAACCTGAGCGAAAAATGCAGGGCCAAGGCGTTCCTCCTTTTTCCATTATCTTTTTGGATCTTCTTTAAATACGACAAGGCAAAGCGAAAGCTTTTCAAGAATTAGGTGTAAAACATGATTATATTATCACTTTTCGCCTATATTCTTTTTTTCACGTTAGTCGCCTTCATTCTTAAAGGCACAAGGGATCAACAGCTCTTCGCTTTGATTCTCGTCAATATTCTCTTCTATATCAATGTCGCGCTGATTGCAAAGCCGGAGCTCACACCCTTCCAACTTTTGCCCTATCTGTTTTTTGCCAAGGAAATCTTTTTGAACTTTGGCGAATTCAAAAAAAGCTTTCTTCAATTCCCGGTTAAATTTGGACTGCTGACCATCTTCGCCGCCTATTTTTTAACAACCTACGCCAATGGCGGCGGCGGGCACGATTATTACGAAGTCTTCAGATATTGCTTTGACAAGTACCTTCCCATGGTTGCGGTATTTATTTGCGCCAAGGAAGTCGAAGAGCAGAAGATGCTCCGCACGCTCTTCCTTTTTATGCTGATTTATTCCGGCTTTGGCGTTTTTGAATATCTGCTCAATCACAATTATATTCGCGAAGCGATCGCGACGGCTTTCCCTTCGACAAAAGCGCTCGATATGTTTGGCCCTGCAGGGATCACACATGGTTTAGGAGCTTCGGGTTGGAGAACTCGAATTTCCATTACGACCAAACATCCTACAGCCCTTGGCACGCTTCTCAGCACCATGTTCCTGTTTACCCTAGCCTATTACAAAAACTCGAAAGATGATTTTCAGTTTCACCGTGTCAAATTTGTTTTAGGCAGCCTATTCCTTGTCATTCTTCTTTCCGGCTCGCGAACTGCGCTCGGTTGCGCCCTTCTCGGATGCCTCATTTTCTTTACAGACGCGCTTTCGTTCCGCAAAAAATTATTCGCCATTATTCTCTATGGAATACTCGCCATCACCATGTCTACTTATGCGATTCAATCTTTTGCGGCCAAAGAAGGCGGAAGTTCCTTGGAACTGCGCCAACAGCAGCTCCTATTCACCCTAGTTGAATTTTCCAATAAACCTTTGTTTGGGCATGGCCTATACTATACAAACCATTCCATTTTGGCCAATGCCGGCGACAAAGGCAATATGTACTACTCCAAAGAAGAAACAGAAGGGCTAGAATCGATTGTCTTCTATACACTCCTAGACATTGGTCTTTTCGGAGCCTTTGCCCTGATCGTTTTTTATGGAGAGACCTTTTTGGTTTTCTTCTTCCATCGCAAAGAGCATCCAAGGATTGCGATGCAAGGCATGCTGACAACATTTCTCCTAGCCGTCTTTTTAACTCTTTCTGGCGAAATCGGCAGAAATACAGAAATGAGCCTCTTGTTTATCGGAACATCTCTCGGATTTTTACACAAAAAAATCGAAGAGGCTCAAGCAGAATCTACGGAAGAAGATCCTTCTCTTCTCGAACAATCTGGAGATTTCGAAAACGAATAAAGGAATCCCAACGCGGTGCATACGACGGATCTCCTCCGCCGTGGAATGTGGAAAAATAGAACCGGTCAATCTTTTGTTCCGAAGCATTTCGCAAACGAAGCGTATCCACATCGATCACCTGTTCCCCATCCATCCAAGTTTGCAAAACCGCATCGTCACTCACCTCGGAGCCTTCGACACGATTTAATTTCACATGGGTCACAATGCGATGCCATTTTCCTGTTTCGACCTTCTTTCTTTCCTTTGTGCCATTTAAGTTCCAAACGAAATTATCCGCATATTGATGAGCCTGCTTAAAATGGTAAACATATTGAGTCAAGAAACCGTCTTTTTTCCACATAACCCGGTTACTCCAGCCGTCTGCGGACTTTGGCTTATCGCCCCCCGTATAGCATTTGCCTCCGCAAAAACCGGGCAGCTTGCCGCCCTTTCGAAAATCAAAGCCTTCTTCAAAAAAGACTTCGTAAGAGCTCCACAGCTCATCGGCCTGCAAATCATTTAACGGCAAGGAAAACTGGACAGCACACCCCGTTTTTCGCGAAGTTCCCACACAACCTTCGGGATACTTTAAGCGTAAAAAGGTCCCCGTTGAATCGCTGTCCCACTCCGCCAAAGAGGATTTTTCGATCAGGGCATCCACCTTTTGCAAAGCATCTGTCGGGACCGGCAAATTCGAAAGCAACAGCTGGGAATAAAGTAAAATCCAGAGCATGGAAATTAGCCTTTCAAAGCGACATCCTGCAAGAGCTTTTTCCACTGCGGAATGATTTTTTGAATTTCAAAACGATGCGCAGAAGCCAACGCATTTTTGGCCATAAGACATCTTTTTTCTTCATTCGCCATCAATTCAAGCAAACAATCCGAATACTGCCCTAAATTTCCATAAGGAATCAAAAAGCCGTTTTCCCCGTCCGTAATAATATCCGTTGCCGAAGCGTAACTGTTAAAGGCGAGCGGGACAATTCCAAACTGTTGCGATTCCGTGAGCGTCAAGCCCCAGCCTTCAAAGGAAGAAGTCATCATGGCAAGCGAAGCCTTTTCGTAATACGGTTGTGGATTTTGACGTCCTAAAAATTCCACCCGTTGCAAATTCATTTTTTTGGCGAGCTTCTGATACGCTTGCAGATCTTCCCCTTCACCAATGATTTTCAGGCGCCAATCCTCGGAACGTTTGTCCGACTCTACCCTCTTCCAAATTTTCAAGGCCAAGGAAATGCGTTTTTGCAAATCCTTCATACGAGAAACGATGAGAACCTCTTTTTCTTTATGTTGCAAAATATCAGGGTTTGCAATTTCAGGAAACGACAGAGGGTTGGGAATGGCACAAATCCGATCCGAAGGAATCCGGAGCAATTTTTGGAAATCCGGAGCGAATGTTTTCGATAGAAGAAGCACCCGAGAAACCCGAGGCAAAACTCCATTCCATCTAGAAAGAAAACGTTTAACTTCCTTCCGGTAAAAAAGAGGGAAAAGAGAAATTCGAAGAAGCCGTTTGATTTCGCCTACAGCCCCCTTAAAAGACGGAGTACAAGCTACCCGCCAAGATTTTTTCCACGTCGGCGGTGCCGTATGCCAAGCGACAACATAAGGGATTTTCAAATTCTCTTGAGACAGATAACGCGCAATAACTCCATCGTAGGCAAGCTGTTGCACGACGACATCAATCGCATGTTCTTCAAAAAACTTTTTCACATCGACAGGGAATCCATTTTCAAGCAATGCAGATCCCGTATCCTGCAAATAAAAGCATTCCCAGCCTTCTTCTGAAAGTCCACGCATCACCGAAACCGTGACGCGCTCAACGCCCCCAGCCAACGCATTCAGCGGATTGTTAAAAACGAACAGAACTTTCATTTTACGATTTCCCGAATGGCTTCAAAATTCCGTTCGCAGTTGTGAGCATCGTTGTACTTAAAGAAAGCATCGATCCGTTCCGCATATCGATTTTCCAACTCGCAATTCCGCTCTAAATAGCTAGCCACTAAATCTACGGTCTGCTCCACCGTCAAACCAACCGGGCCAAAACCATCGAGGTCCGGATCAAAATAACCGACGCCCTGGTGTCCCGAATGATACTCTTCTCGATCAAACTGGAAAAGGACTATCGGCTTTTTCATATACGAAAAATCAAACTGCACGCTCGAATAGTCTGTAATCATCAGATCGCAATCGATCATGAGTTTTTGCACGTCAAAATTTTGGAACGAGGCAAAAACGGTCTGCTCATTTTGTCCATCAAAATCCGCCAGGAATTTTTGCAATTCAAAATGAGGATAAAAAATCAGCTGGTAACCGTATTCTTTGAGAATCGCCTGCAGACGTTCATTCCGGATCAAGCCACAAATATTCTGGTAGTATTTAGACTTCTTAAATTCCTCTGCGGAAATTCCCGAAAGAAAATGACGCCACGTCGGCATCAATAAAATCTTTTTTGAAGCCGTATGTTGCAAAGGCAAAGCATCATAACGAGCAAAGCCAACCGTTTTCACCACTTCCGGCGCATGCCCAAAACAGTCAATAATGTATTTCGTTTCGCGATCCGAAACCGTTATAAAAAGATCGAAGTGAACCTTGTCTTCGTGCAGCCAAGGGCCATCTGCCTGCGTAACCCCGTGCTGCAAAAAAATGTATTTGCCCGTCACAAAAATCTTTTTCAAGATTTTCACTTTGGCCATGCGCAAAAAAAGATTGTGCTCGGGAGCCCCTCCAAAAATATGAGCACTCACTTTCGCTTCGGCGGCCAAGTAAAGCAGATAATGTTTCCAAGATCCAAAATCCACCAGGCGTTCTTCTGACGCAAAATTTTTACGGTCCGGAGAATCTTTAGAAATGATGTAATACGCATTGATCTGCGGGCAGTTCTTTTGCACATAACGGAACAAATGCAAAGCATTATCGCGTGCATCAACGCCCCGTTCCGCAAAGACCCAAATCGGGGAATTCTTTTTTTTCAAAAAAAGAAGTGCTATTTTGGCGAGGCAGCATTTCAAAAAAATGCAGAGCCATTTTAAATACTTTCCGATCCCATTCTTTTTAAGCGATTCTTTAATCATAAAGAGATAGCCATTCCGCCTTGTGCGAATTCCACGACTTTGTCTGCATGTAGGAATACAACCGATTTCCCTTTTCCGAAAGGGATTCCGCGGTTTCTTCTTTCAATTTTTCCAACGCTTCGCACAATTTATCCGCATGTTCTGTTGCCGATCCGTAGCGGTAAACAAATGCATTTTCTTCGATTGGAGTTTCGCCCTGGACGCATCCAATTTCCGGAAGGACCATCGTCCTTTTATAAGAGAACGCCATCCACATGGTTCCGGAATTCAAAGAACTCGAAATGTCATAGGGAGCGATCAGCAAATCGGACTGCGACAAAAAATCTCCCATCTCGGAATTTTCGACAAAACGGAAGTCCGCATAAACGCTTGGGGAGGCATTTACCTTAGCCTGCACCTTCCTTCTGTAATCCGCATCTTTGCAGGCGCCGCAGATGAGCAGCGCATAATCCGATTCCGCCAAACGGGAGCGGTTGAAGCAATCGATCAACAGCTCCAAATTTTTATACGGCCCGATCTTGCCCGTAAAAAAGATGATTTTCTTTTGAAGATCGATTCCATATTTTTTTCGAATGTCCAAATTTCCGCAACCAAAATTTTCGAAATAATCCCCGTGCGGAATGCAGATGACCTTTGAACTGAATTTTTGAAGTTCCGGAATTTCATCCAAAGTCGCCTGGCATAAAATATGGATTTTATCGCTCCAAGCCATTAACAGCTTCATCAGAACTTGCGAATATTTGCGCCCCCGCTTCTGATCGTGAGCGACTTTATTGTGGACAGTCCAAACGATCTTTTTTCGGAACAGCTTCAGGAAAATCAAAAAAGCCAGACGCACAAAGAAATTGGCAAGGCACTTGAATTCATTTGCTCCCCGAACATTTTCAAGCCAGTTCAGATGGCAAACCGGAGCGGCAAAGAATTTTTTCCACTGCCCGTGAAAAAGCTGATTCACCCCGACCGCTTCATAATCCGAAGAAATGGTCCGGGATAAATTTCCCAAATAGAAATTTTCCTGAGTGCGCGCCTGAGGAAAAAACAATACGGTTTTCAAAAGATCCCCCAACCCACCCGTTAAGGAGTTTCGATATCTTGACGCACAGCTTCGATCAAAGACGTAGAGGCAACGGAACCAATGTGGCAAAGCGGTTTCAAATCGCGCTTCAGGAGCAAATCCTTCAGTTCTTCTGCATTCTCTACCACATAAAGGTAACCCAGTTCCTTCAACTTGTCCGCCGTCGCAATCTGGTGGTTACTCCGATGTTCCTTCAATTCTCTGCGGCGAGGGAACACGATAATCGGTTTGTCTTGGTTGAGCGCCGAAATGATCGTTCCCATGCCTGCATGGGCAACAATCAGGCGAGCTTTGGCAAACAGGCTATTAAATTCTTTAGGAGTCAAGAATTCAACAACCTTCACATGCTGAGGGGCATACGAGCCTTTCAACGTCTGGACGATGATTTCTTCCTGAAGAGCCGGAGCCACTTCATCGATCATCTTAACGAAACGATCAAACGGAGCCTGGGTTCCTATCGTGCAAAAAATCATCCTTCGTCTCCTAACTTGCCAAGAACGTTTCCTGCATACTTCACTTTGCCGACAGCCAAGTGCTCCCACTGGCTATAGACGTGATCAATTCCCAGCTTTACAGCATACCTACCACAGGCGCTCATTTTGGCCACATTCGCAATGGAATCCACCCAGATCGTCTTCTTGCGGAAAACATATTTGGCCAGAAGAAGAACCAAAAGACCCGGAGCAGCCCCCGTAGACAATACGACAGAAGGTTTTTCCTTCAGCAAAATCATCAACACGTACGGCACACAGAAAAACATTTTCCACGCATCCCATCTGGAAAATTCGCAAATCGCATAGAATTTTCCTTTGACAAGATCTGCCCATTTCGGGTTCGAGCTGACATAGCTAATATCATAGTCGGCCGCAAGGCCCGCCGTGATACGCAGCAGCTGAATCCAGTGGCCTCCAATCGAGGCAACCGCTAAAATTTTTTTCTTGTTTTTAGGTATATCAGCCATTACTTGAGTTTCTCAGTTATCAAGCCCATTCCTTCGAAATTCAGTCCGCCTTACCCTTACCCACATTGGCTACATCAAAACCGATTTCGCGCAAAGCGGCAGCATCCAAGATGTTTCGTCCGTCATAGACGAAAGCAGGCTTGGCCATTCCCTTGTAAATGCGCTTCCAATCGAGTTCCGCAAAGCACTTCCATTCCGTACAAACGACAACCGCATGAGCGCCTTCTGCCGCCTTATAAGGATCTTCTTCAAATTCAACCTGGTCAATCACGTCTGCCAAGTCCCGCTTCGCATCATGAATCGCCTTCGGGTCCGTGACCACCGGATGCGCATGTTCAGCGAGCAAGTCGCGGACGACAAGGTTTGCCGGGCTTTCGCGCGTATCGCCTGTATTCGCCTTAAAGGCAAAACCGAACACTGCAATCTTTTTACCGGCAATCGTGTTGAACATATGTTCGAGCATACGGCTCATCACACGGTGGGTCTGCCATTCGTTAATCTTGACGACACTTTCCCAGTAAGCCGCCACTTCCGGAAGTCCGTAATAGCCGCAAAGATACACCAGGTTCAAAATGTCCTTCTTAAAGCAAGAGCCGCCAAAACCGATTGAAGCCTTGAGGAACTTCGAACCAATGCGGTGGTCCTTGCCCATCACAAAGGCGACTTCATCGACATCGGCACCGGTTTTTTCGCAAAGAGCGCTAATCGAGTTAATCGAGCTGATTCGCTGGGCAAGGAAAGCGTTCGCCGTCAGCTTTGTCAGTTCGGAACTCCACAAGTTCGTCGTCAAAATGCGATCCCGCGGAACCCAATGGGCATAGATGTCCACCACTTTCTGCAAAGCGGCAAGGCCAGACTTCGTCTGATGGCTTCCGATTAAAACGCGATCCGGTTCAAAGAGGTCCTGGATTGCCGTTCCTTCGGCCAAGAATTCAGGATTCGAAAGGACTTCGAAATGAAGACCCTTGTCGTTCGAATTCAAGATCCGTTCCATCGCTGCGGCCGTGCGGACCGGAAGCGTCGATTTTTCAACGATAATCTTGTCATTGGTAGCGACTTCGAGAATTTCGCGCGCGGTCTTTTCCCAATACTGCAAGTCGCTCGCCTTTCCTGCACCACGACCAAAAGTCTTCGTCGGGGTATTCACGCTCACAAAGATAATGTCCGCTTCACGGACTGCATTCGGGATATCCGTGCTAAAGAAGAGGTTGCGGCCACGGGCTCGCTTCACCACATCATCGAGTCCCGGTTCAAAAATCGGAAGGTTTTCGCTGTTCCAAGCGTCAATGCGCGCCTGGTTAATATCCACAACCGTTACTTTCACATCCGGACATTTGTCCGCTATTACCGTCATCGTCGGGCCGCCAACATAGCCAGCTCCGATGCACAAAATTTTCGTATTATATTCCATAGCGTCAAAATTAGATTTTTTTATTATTCAAGACCCGAAAAAAGTTTTAAATCCACAATAAGCATGGTTTTAAAACAATCGTGACAAATCTCGCATTTTCTGTTTTCTGGGGCATGATTGACGGATTAAAAGACCTTTTTGTAGGTAAAATCCCAGCTTACACCGGCAATTCCCCATAGATCAGTCCCATTTTCGCCCAAAACATGGTCCAAATTCTTATACCGACGGATTCCACCGCCGATTTTCGCCGAAAATCCTTTCCAAAGGGCAATCGCATAAGTCAAATCGGCCACATATTGGCGTTCTACAACCCCCGAAAGGGTTTCTTCACTCGCAAGAGCTACGTCATAATCCACAGAAAGCTCTTTATCGCCCTGCCTAAGCCATGCAAGTTCCAGCGCAAGCGCATGTCGGTGATATTTCCAATTCACCGTGAACCAAAGATCCTTCGCATCCGGGCCACGACGATATCCCAGCGGATAATCCACAAAGAACATATCGGCAAAATCCGCATCCGACTGGTCGCGGTAATTAGAACGGTACATGCGACGACTCGTATACTTGAGCAAAGGCAAACGTTCATTACCCGCCGCCGGGTCCGTCAAAACGGCATCCAGGCGAAAGTCGAAATCGCCATAAGATTTTGTCTTTAACTTTTGGTTGTACCCCACCATGTGGCTCGTAATTCCGCGATTGGAATCCTTTCCCGTTTCACCGACTGGACTTTTCACTTCGTCAATAGCCATCTGGTAATAGAAATTTGCCAAGCGGTTCGGGCGAAGTCCCAGTTCCAAAGTCACATTCGACTTGGTATAGCCTGTCGCATAATTATTATGCCAGAACATAAACGGATTCATCGTGCGGAATTCCACTTGCTTTCCGCCGATCACCGATTGCTCGATTACATAGAACCATCCATGCTTGAAGTCCACGCCCAAACGGTGATATACCAACGTTTTATACGGCTCCGTATACTGGCGCTTGCGTTGGTTGTCGATTTGCAGGTTCGCCTGTTTCCAAACTTCCGTCGTCGAATCGACTTCGCCGCCGACCGTTTCCGGCGTGCCATACAAAAAGGCGTTTAGCGAACTGAGCATAAAATCATACTTCAAAAAGCCGGGGGCAAATTCCCAAAGGAGCGCGTCATGATAAGGAGCTCCGCCCACGGCTAGCGTATTCGGGCTTGGACCAAGATCCGGCTTAAAACGGCCCGCCTGCACAAAGCCAACGCCGTAGTCCCATTTCGCATAAGCGTTCGTCGGGACATTGATATCCAGATTGTCCGCAGAAACCGTCGTATTGGTAGAAAGATCGTCTTCATACCAAGCTTCAATGTCTTTGCGCAAAGGGAAATCGAGATAAACGGAAAAGTCCTTATAGCTTCCCCCGACAAAAATACTCAAGAAAGGGTCTATCGACTGTTCGTACTGGCGTCCCGTTTCTAGCGGAACCTGAAGAGCGCGCCAATTCGTGCCAAAGCGGTCCACCGTATCCGTTGCAAAAACGCTCGCTTTGGGCGCACCGTAAAAGCCCGCCGAAAGATTCATTCCTGCAAATGCAGAAGTTTCCGAAGCCATGGACAGATTTCCCCAAAAGGCAAGGCCGCCCCCGCACAAAAGCATGATTTGCCGCACAAAACTTTTCATACACTCAAATATAGTACACCGGCTTCCATTCATTTTTATTAAAATCCCTAATATTTCGTGCGGATTAATATTATTTTGATTGTAATTTGAGTTCGAGGTCGAGCATGGATTTACACAGCGAAATGATTCTAGACGAATACAGAGAAAAAAAGAAATTCTTCGAAATCATTTCGAAGATTGTCGTCGAAAAATTGAACGCATTCATTCAGCAAAGCGGACTTCTCGTAAACTCCATTTCCGCACGCATTAAAACCAGCCAAAGCCTGGCCGGGAAGCTCGAACGCAAAGGATCCAAATACCGTTCCCTTCTTGACATCACAGATATTCTCGGGGCAAGAGTCGTCACTTACTTCAATGACGAAGTCGATGTCGTCGCCGATCTTGTCACCAAGAATTTCGAAATCGACTGGGAAAATTCCGTCGACAAAAGAAAGCTTTTAGACCCGGATCGATTCGGCTACCTTTCATTGCACTATATCTGCAAAATTCCGGAATCCATGTACAAAGATCCGGAGCGCCCGGAAATCAACCAATACCGTTTCGAAATCCAATTGCGCAGCGCCTTGCAAGACGTTTGGGCAACCATCTTCCACGATACCGGATACAAAAGCGATTTCGATGTCCCCCGTGACTATGTCCGCAGCATGAACCGTCTTGCGGGCCTTCTCGAAGTCGCCGACAATGAATTCAAGAATATCCGCGACGGGCTAAAATCTTACCGCGAAAAAATCCACAAGGCCATCTTCGAAAAGCGCTATTCCGAAGTACAGCTCGACGCCGATTCCTTCAAGTGCTACCTGGAAACAAAGCCATTCGACGTTCTCAACCAGAGAATCGCAAAAACGTACCATTTGGAAATTCAAGAGGCCAGTTCGACTTCGTACCTGTTTATATTCACCAAAATGGGCTTCAAGACCATCGCCGATATCGAGCAGCTCATCCAAAGTTGCAGCGAAGACGCTTTTGCCCTTGCCGCATCGCAATTCGCCGGGAAAGACCTCGACATTATGTCTTCCACTGTCGCACTTCGAAACCTTTGCTACGTCCATATTTTACACCAGGGAAAAGGCTTAGAAGGACTCATTTGGTTGCAAGACATCGTTTATGGGCAACGGCCTTCGAATAAAGATACGGCTCTCCGCATTTTCAACAAGGCGAAATCCATCGGCATTGGCAAAACCATATCGTAAAAAGTTTCCCTTTTCCGAAAAACCGATATAGATTAATAAATATCGATTTTCATTTTTTCGCAGGAGGGAAGCAATGCCTTACGAATTTAAGCCAATTCGATTGGAAGATTGGGATCTCTTTGGCGGTGGAGCTACAGCAGAAAGCTTTTATCACAAAACAGATGAACACCTGATGCTCAAACTTTTTAACGAGGGCGTTGACAGTACCTCGTCAGAAAGGGAATACACCGCCGCCAAGTCCATCAGCGCCATGGGCATTCGCGTTCCTCGAGCCATAAGCCTTGTCCAATGCGGGAATCGTCTGGGCATTATTTATGAACGTGTCGTCGGGAAAAAATCCTTTTCCCGTCTTTGCGCCGATAACCCAGAAAACATCCCCACCTACGCAAGAATGTTCGCCCAAGAAGCGAAAAAGCTCCATTCAACAGAATGCGACACAAAAGTTTTCGAACCGCGCAAAAAGGTCCTCGAAGGATTTCTTTCCGAAATCCATTTAAGCCAGTCCATCCGCGAAAAAATTCGGCGGATTCTCGACACCATGGAGCCTAGGACTACATGCGTGCACGGCGACCTTCAAATGGGGAACATGATCTATGCCGATGGCAAATGCTATTGGATCGATCTTGCCGACTTCGCCTACGGAACTCCACTGATCGATTTAGGGGTTCTTTACTTCAACAGCCAAGTCGTGAACAATTCTTCTAAAATTTTTGAATTGCTCCATATGACAGGCCCTCAGCTCGACACGTTCTGGAAAGCATTCCTGCCCGAATATCTGGGGACAGATTCTCCACAAGAGCTGAAAGCCTTCGAAAAGAAAGTGCGCCCTTACGCCGCACTCTTTGTCGTCATGGCGATTCACACTCTTGGAGAAGACACGCTCCTTCCCGAGCTGAACGAAAAAATCCTGAACCAAATTTTACAGGATTTCGAATAAATTAATGTCCGTGCTTTGCACGGCATTCTGCAGCGGACGAAGAATACCATCGACTATTGTCATCGAGGCATGACGTTTTCACTTCCTCGTTTTCGCGGAATTTAATCGTCATGTAATGGGTTCCCTCGTAATAATACCCCCAATTCTTAACCTGCATTTGACCGCGGCAATAGCCGACGGCCGTATGACGCGGGTCGCTTCCGACAAGGGTCACCTTGGTCTTGGATTTTTGATTGGCGCAAGAAAACTGCGGATCGAGCGGTGGATGGTAAGTCGAACATGCTGTCAAAGCCATCGCCGCTAACGCCCCAAACAGAATTTTTTTCATTTTATTCCTCATCGAAAAGTTTCATTCGTATTGCTTTTAAGTTTAGTTTTTTAGGAATTCCCCGACAAGCGCATGGAGCGTAACTTTTTTTTCTAATTTTGGATACATGATTTTGCGGCATCTTTTACAAATTCTTTATTTCAGCGGAATTTTTTTGGCGATTTCCTCCTTCGCGATTTCATCTGCGAACGCAGCTTCGCCCATTATTTCGAGCGAAAGGACGCGCAATTTAAAACAGCTCGAAACAACCCCGCTCCTTTTTGAATTACACCGCCAAACCACAACCGACGCCGAACAGATCTTCTACTATCCACGACGCGACACGAACTGGCGAAAAAATTTTGACGCAAACGAAGGGAAAGCTCTGCTCGGATATAAGGACGAACGTCAGGCGATTGCCGCAAGCCTTGTCGGCGGAATCGATTACCGTGGCGGAGAAACCTTGGGCGATACGATTTGGCCAGGCCTCGACGGCGGACTTTATTTACGCGGTTATCGAGATTCCATTGAATTCATGCTCGACGCCCGCATTTACGTCGAAAGCCATACTGCAAACTATCCCAAATCTTTTGACAAGGAATTTGTCGAGTTTCAAAAAGAAGAGAACAACAGCGGCGTCGAATATGCCAGTTACGCCCGATACCGCGGAATGATTGCCGCAAATTTGGGCTTTGGCCGTTTGATGCTCGCCCGAGACGTTTTTCACTTTGGACCGGGCTATTACAACAACCTGACGCTGAATCAATTCGCGCTTCCGTACAACACGCTTTCCTTCGAATTTCATGTGGGACCGCTTTCCGTCATCAGTCTCTACGGCGACCTGCGCATTTACCCGAACAGCATGAGCAACAAGAATACAAACGACCGCAACCTTTATGCGCACCGTTACGAATTGAATTTGGGAAATCTCGTGCTGGGAATGAGCGAAACGCAAATCCTCTACAACGAAAATAAAGTGTGGCTTTTTGTTCCCATCGTGCCTCTTTTTATGGAGAAGGGAAACTTTTCGGAGAACAATAACAACGGGGCCCTCGCCTTCGATGCCAATTATCGTCTTTTTAACCTAGCACGAATTTACTCCGAGTTTTATATCGACGATTTCGAAAGCCCCATCAGCCTGATTCGAAACGACAATATCGAAGCCAAATGGGCTTGGATGGCCGGTACACAGATCGGCAAGGACATCGACATCCACGGTCATAAACTCGAAGCCGGCGTCATCGCCGAATACGCCAGGGTCGAGCCTTATGTATACAGCCACTTCCATCCGAATACGGCGCAAGCAGCAAACCTTGGCGAACCCCTCGGGAGTCCGAACGGTCCAAACAGCCAAGCGATAGACTTCGCCCTTTACGGCCGTTTTGCCAAACGCATTAACGTGAATCTTCGGAACACCTGGCTTTGGAAAGGAACGGATTACGGTAGCGCTGTCAACGACACGACTCCAACGTCCGGCCATTACAAAACAGCCAAAAAATTTTTAGACGGAGCCAAAATGAAGTATTCCCTGTCGCCCGCAATCAGCTACGACGGAGACTACTTCTTTTACATGCTCGAAATAACTCTCTTTAACGATGAAAAAATTTATACGCGGTTAGGTTTCAAATGGTAAGTTCTTATTCTCCCGAACTTCTTGCCCCCGCAGGCGATCTCAATCGTCTGGAATACGCGCTCGCATATGGTGCCGATGCAGTTTACGCCGGGCAGCCGGCATTTTCGCTCCGCGCTCGCGAAAATGGATTCCGATCCTTGGATGATTTGGCAAAGGGCATTGAAATTTGTCACGCGAAGGGAAAGCGTTTTCACCTGACGAGCAATGTCATTTCGAGAAATTCCAAAGTCGCCCCATTCCAAAAGGCACTTCTCGAAGCCTGCAAACTCGGGCCGGACGCTCTGATCGTCGCCGATCCGGGCATCATCCAATTCATTCACAAGGAATGCCCGGAAATTCCCATTCATCTGTCCGTCCAAGCGAATACGACGAACTACTTGACCGCCCAATTCTGGCAGTCGATGGGCGTATCCCGCATTATTCTTTCCCGCGAACTCCGCCTAAACGAAATTCTTGAAATTCAAGAAAAATGCCCCGGTCTTGAACTCGAAGTATTTGTCCACGGAAACGTCTGCATGGCCATGTCCGGGCGCTGCATGCTCAGCAACTGGACAACCCACCGCGACGCCAACCAAGGCATGTGCAACAATTCCTGTCGCATGCCGTACCGCCTTTATGCGAACCCCGAAGTGCAGTCCGACGATTACAAAGCGCATGAAGGAGAATTTTTCCTAGAACGATCCAACGCGCCCGAAGACAAACCGGCAGAGCTCATCGGTCTCGATGAAGATCAATGGGGAACCTATTTCATGAGCAGCCGAGACCTTTGCGCTCTCGATGCGATTCCGGACCTAGTAAACGCAAGGCTTTCCAGCTTTAAGATCGAAGGTCGCACCCGCAGTGTCTATTACTTGTCTTCTGTCGTGCACGCCTACCGCAAGGCAATCGATGCCGTCATGAAAGGCGAACCGATTCCTCCGGTTTCCCGTGAACTGATTTCCGATACGGATAGTCGCGGAAGAATGCCCGGATTCTTTAAAGGTCCCCTGCCGCAGAATTACGAAATGACCCAGGAACCGTCCAAGACAGGCGCCGTCGCAGCCCAGGTAGACCACATCGAAGCGGACGGATCCGTTTTCGTCCAAATCAAGAATCGAATCGATCG